>Ga0206683_10000279_pt1 | contig 38570 bp, 41 predicted proteins | sample M280m12015metaG_FD_155483 | JGI IMG/M metagenome (GOLD analysis project Ga0206683, IMG submission 155483) | Ammonia-oxidizing marine archaeal communities from Monterey Bay, California, United States - M2 80m 12015 | ecosystem: Environmental > Aquatic > Marine > Intertidal zone | place: USA...
CCATGATAACTCTGAGTAAGGACACTTATCCAGATAACTATTGGTTTCTATTTTTTTGGTTCCTCACTAAAGACCGCTCAGTTTCTCTTTGTGATTCACGTTTAGCAATCGCCTGTCTTTTGTCATGAAGTCGGCGCCCACGCGCAAGAGCGATTTCGATTTTTGCACGACCTTTAGAGAAATAGAGTTTCAAAGGAATAACTGTCAAACCATCTCTGTCAATCCGATCAATAATCTGATTAATTTCTTTCCGGTGCATAAGAAGTTTTCTAGGTTGATCTGGTTCGTGCCCAGTCGCTAGGTTGCCAGTTTTAGAATAAGGATTTATATAAAGTCCTATAAGCCACAACTCTGAACCCTCTGAGCGAACATACGATTCGGCTATTTGAACTTTAGATTCCCTTAAAGACTTAACTTCGCTACCTTGAAGCACAAGGCCTGCTTCCCAAGTGTCGAGTATGTCGTACTCATGACGCGCCTTACGATTTGTAGCGACAGTCTTATCATTTAAATCAACCACAGAACATGAGCGTAGTAGACAGGGAAGTGCGGTTACCCTAAAAGGAAGGATAATTATTTCAATTAGGAGGCCTTGTGAGAGCTGATGGGCGAAAATATAACGAATTAAGACCATTTGGGTTTGAACGTGATTTTACCGAAATGGCTAACGGCTCATGCTTGGTCACATTCGGTAAGACACGAGTGCTTTGCACAGCTTCTGTTGATGAAGAAGTACCACGTTGGCTTAGAGACACAGGCAAAGGCTGGGTGACAGCAGAATATTCAATGTTGCCAGGCTCAAGCCCTGAAAGAGTTAGAAGAAAAAATTCAGGTAGAAGTCAAGAAATTCAAAGGTTAATTGGCCGTTCTTTAAGAGCAGCAGTTGACCTATCAGCTATACCTGAACGTCAAGTGACAGTCGATTGTGATGTTATTCAGGCTGATGGAGGAACGCGAACAGCTTCCATATGCGGAGGATTTATTGCATTGCATGATGCGTTCACGCGAATGATCTCCGCAGGTCAAATGGCAGAGCACCCTATTACAGAAGAACTAGCAGCTGTTTCAGTAGGCGTGGTTGATGGAGAAGTTTGTTTGGATCTCCCATATGTTGAAGATTCAACAGCAGAAGTTGACTTGAATGTCGTCATGACAAGTTCTGGCAAGTTTGTAGAGGTGCAAGGAACAGCTGAAGACGGACCATTCGAGAGAAAAAGTTTGGAAGAAATGCTAGATGCGGCTGAAATAGGAATCAAAGAGATAACTGAAGCTCAACGAAATCTCCTATCTTCCCCACCAGTTGATCGCTCCAATTGATGCCTATTCCGAAATTGGTAATAGCAAGTGCTAACCCCGACAAGGTAGCTGAGATAGCAATTGTTTTGGAAGGTTTAGCGGTTTTAATTCCTAGACCGGAAGGCATGCCAGACGTAATTGAAGATGGTGACGATTTAGAAGACAACGCAAGACTAAAGGCCGTGGCGGTATGTGAATTTGCCGGAAAACCTTCAGTAGCGGATGACACAGGACTTGAGATAGACGCGTTAGATGGTGCGCCTGGAGTACATTCAGCACGTTTCGCAGGTGATGATGCTACATATCAACAGAACGTAGAAAAAGTTCTTACCGACCTTGATGGAGTTCAAATGGGACAAAGAACAGCGAGGTTCAAAACTGTAGCTATTGTTCGCTATCCAGATGGAAGAGAATTAATAGCGAACGGCACTGTAGAAGGGCACATCGCCCAAAACCCTTCAGGAGAGGAAGGGTTTGGTTACGATCCAATATTTGTTCCCGCAGAAGGTGATGGATCCACTTTCGCTCAGATGGGTGAAGAGAAACACAGGTTTTCTCATAGAGGACGAGCATTTCGTAACCTTGGTTACATATTGGGTGAAAACTAAAAAATTAGTTACTGGAAATTGGGTTCGGGCTCCAAGAATGATTTAAGAACCTGTCGAATTCAGCATCAGTTACAGGCTCTGAAAAATGAAAACCTTGAGCTAAATCACATTGAAGTTTTTGCAACTGTTGTAACTGTGGCTCTGTTTCAACTCCCTCAGCTACAACCTGAAGACCCAGACTATGTGCAAGAGCGACAGTGCCAGTAACAATGGCAGTGTCATCATCGTTGCTGTCAAGACCAGCAACAAAAGTCCGGTCAATCTTCAAAAAGTTTATTGGGAACCTTTTCAGGTAAGTCATCGAAGAGAAACCGGTTCCGAAATCATCAAGTCCCATACGTATGCCCAGTTCTGTTAGCTCTCCTAGAACCTGTTCGGTAACTGGGTTGGCGGCGATAAGAGCACTTTCGGTGAATTCAAGAGCTACTTGTTGTGGTTCTAAATTATTAGCTTTTAGTGCTTCGCTTACTAGACCCGGAAAGGCTGGGTCAGCTAATTGTCGTGCTGAAACGTTTACAGCCATGGAAAATGGTCTGTTGGCGTCCTTGCTCCATCGAGCAACACGTTGGAAAGCGATCGTTAATACTTGACTGCCAAGATCTGCTATCAATCCGCTATCTTCAGCCACGTCAATAAATTCCACGGGTTGGAGGAGCTCGCCTTCAGGTGTGCGAATACGAGCTAAAGCTTCAGCTCCTACTACGGATCCGTCAGAGATTCTGACTACAGGCTGAAAATGAACTTCAATTCTCTTATTTTCGAGGGCGGACCTCAGAGTTTGTTCCACGGAGTGCCTTCTAACAGCTTGAGCTCGGAGATGATCATCAAACATTTCTGCCCTATCTCTGCCACCTTCTTTAGCTCTGTACATTGCGGTATCGGCATCTTGTAAAAGTTCAGCTGGCGATTCATCACCGAAGGCGATCGCTATACCAACACTTGTGGTGACTACAGTAGATTCGTTGCCGAGAGTTACAGGTTGAGCGACCGCAGAGCGCACTCTTTCTGCGGCGACGAGTGCATCGGTAGTTCTGACCATATTTCCTATTACAACCACAAATTCGTCACCACCCAGACGAGCAACGGTGTCATCGGGTCTGATTGTCTGTTCGAGTCTTCTTGCTGTTTCGCTTAGAAGTTCATCTCCTACGCTGTGACCTAAGGAATCATTAACAACTTTAAAACGGTCGAGGTCAAGGAATAAAACTCCTACCATCCGATCGTGTCTAGAAGCTCTATGTAAAGCGTCGGCTAGACGCTCCAGTAATAATGAGCGGTTCGGTAATCCGGTCAACTCGTCATGGAATGCTTTTTCTTCTAGTTGTGCTGCAACCTCGACGCGTTCAGTAATATCCCTAGCATTAATAACAATCCCGGAAACGGCAGGGTTGTTAAGAAGGTTTGTGGTTACAACTTCCATATGTCTCCATCCGCCATCTGCATGCGCCACACGAGCTTCAAGTGATGGGGAAATACCAGGTGTGTTAACTATTTCTTCCATTTTTCCCATCAGGTTTTCCCTGTCATCAGGGTGTACAAGATCAAAAACTGGTGTTCCCTCCAACTCGGAAGCACTCAGATTCAATACCCGTGCCACAGCAGGGCTTGCATAGATAACTCGTCCGACATCGTCGGCAACGCACACAAGGTCTGAAGCGTGCTCTACGAGTGCAGCTAATCGTATTTCAGAAGCTTCCACTCGCTGTTCAGCGGCTTTTAGTTCGGAAAGGTCTCGAGCAACCATGGAAATCGCTTCTATTTGGTTTTCTTCGTTTCGATGAGCGACTAAAAGGGTAGAAATTGGCAGGATTTGATTTTGAGAAGTTGACAATCGTAACTCTCCTCTCCAAATCCCAGTAGATCTGACAGTGGGTAGAGCAACGGTCGCATATTGAGCTTGTGACCAACTGTCTAGAGAGTCCAAAAGCTGTTCGTTGGATTTGAAATTTAGGCGACTCGCAATTGCGTCGTTTGCCCAAGTTATCGCTCGACCTAATGGGTCAAGTATTGCTACAAGGTCTGGGCTCGCTTCTAGAACCCGAGTTAGTTCTTTTGCTCTTTTTGCTTCTTCCATTTCTTCTGAAATATCTGAGAGCAGCATCACACTTCCTTTAGGAGTGCTGGAAGAATCTGTTAGAGGAATGGTTGATACATCTACCCATCTTGTTTGTCCGGAAATATTTTGAAGTTTCAATCTTCCCCTAATTGAAGACCCGTTCTTTAGGGAATTATTTAAATCAGTTAGGAAGTCTTCTCGGCTTTCTTCATCCAACATTTCCATCCAGCCAAATTCAAGACCGGACTCGCTTGATTGTCCCGTAGAAACAGACCATTGTGAGTTGATTTGAATAGCAGAGCCATCTGACTTTAAGTGGATCATGGCTGTGGGCGCGGCTTCAATTAGATCCTCTAGACCTTGCATTTTAGACGTTGAGTCACCTTTATTATTCACGTGCGGACGGGGGGACTCGAACCCCCACGCCTTGCGGCGCCAGCTCCTAAGGCTGGTGCGTCTGCCAATTCCGCCACGTCCGCAGACCAGCTATTAGTTGGTCAGTGCATCTCGCCCCGTCGGACGATTACTTTGTCAATGATTCCATAATCGCTGGCTTCTTCAGCTGTGAACCAACGATCACGGTCACTGTCTGTTTCTATTGTTTCTATTGATTGACCTGTATGTTCAGCTATCCGCTGTTGAAGTATTTGCTTTGTGAAAGCCATTTGTTCAGCTTGGATAGCTATATCGGTTGCATCACCGCGCACACCACCTAGAGGTTGGTGCATCAAGATGCGAGCATGTGGCAAGGCGAATCGTTTACCTTTAGCACCCGCACAGAGTAGGAATTGACCCATAGAAGCCCCTAATCCCATGCATATAGTTCCCACTTCAGGTTCCACGAATTGCATAGTGTCATATATGGCCATGCCGGATGTGACTGAACCTCCTGGCGAGTTTATGTACAGCCAAATAGGTTTCTCTTGATCTTGTGCTTCCAAGAAGAGCATTTGAGCGATAATGAAGTTAGCAACTTCGTCATCTACGGCGGTACCTAAAAAAACTATTCGGTCTTTTAGGAGTCTTTGAAATACATCAAATCGATTTAAATCCAATCGATCTATTTCGCTTGACATTTTGGTTGTTTGGTTTGGTGATATTTCATTCATTACTATGCAGGCTAGCGGGACAGAGGCCTGTGAAGGTCAAGATTGAGACGCTTCTGCCTTACTTCTTAATTCTTTTACAGCATTTTCAAGACCTTTAGGGTCTTTGTAGAGAGCGCTTCCGGAGACTAAAACGTTTGCACCAGCTTGAACTGCGCCGGAAACTGTCTCAACACCAATGCCGCCGTCAACTTCGATATCACAATCTAGGCCATCGAGCATTTCTGCCACGCGTTTAATTTTTGGTTCCATTGATGAAATATATTTTTGACCTCCGAAACCTGGGTTTACGGTCATGATTAAAGCTAAACCAAGTAGATCTTTTACTTCATTGATGAGCTCTGGTGGAGTGTGAGGGTTGAGTGCAACTCCTGGAACAGCACCGGCATCTGAAATATAATTGAGCGTTCTGTGTAAATGTAAACATGCTTCAGCATGAACAATAACTATGTCGCAACCGGCATCTATATAACGGTCGATTAGATTGTCTGGCTCAACGACCATTAGGTGTGCTTCGAAAGGAACTTTGACTAGAGGTCTGATTGATTTAATGACATCTGGTCCGAAAGTTAAATTTGGGACGAAAACTCCGTCCATTACATCAAACTGAATTCTGTCCACGCCCGCTTTTTCTAAAGCTATACATTCCTCGCCTAGGCGCGAAAAATCTGCTGGTAAAACGGATGGGGCAATAGCAATTGGTCTCTTCACAACATAGACATTAGACCGAATAAGCTCTCAAATCATGTCTAAATCTGAGATCCTCTGGATAAGGGAAGAATTCCGGCAAATCACCGTCGGCTAATTGTTTTTGAACTCTTTGCCAAAATTCAACTGTGAAAAGGTCTTTATGTGATTCTTTGAAATTTTCCCAAATTTCGATAGGGACAGTTTTCGGAAAACTCATAAATGTTTCGAATTGTTCAGGAAATGCATCTCCCTCCTGAACAGCGAACCAAGGTTGAGCGCGCATTTCATCTTCATGGTCTTGAGTGTCGGGAATACTTCGAAATCGGCATTCTTCGAGTAGTGCAAGTTCGTCATAGTCGTAGAAAACCACGTTTCCATGTCGTGTAACTCCAAAGTTTTTCGTGAACAAATCACCCGGCCAAACATTTGCAGCCGCTAAGTCTTTAATCGCGTAACCCCAGTCGATAGCTGCTGCCTCAGCTTTCTCTTGAGACATCTCTTGAAGGTAAAGATTTAAAGGGTAGACATGACGTTCTGTATAAGAATGTTTGATGATCACTTTGTCGTCTTCTACGAATACAGATTCGCTCGCATCTTCTAGTAGTTCTGAAAGGAGTTCTGGGTCAAAACGGTCACGGTTGAAAGAGAGGTTTTCGAATTCTTGTGTATCTACCATTCTGCCAACTCGGTCACGACTGTAAACGAGATCGTATCGACGTCTCACAGCATCCCTCGTGGTGTTCTTCGGAGGGTCAAAATGGTCTTTGATGATTTTAAAAACGACGTTAAAAGAAACCAAAGTGAAAACAGCCATAACCATTCCAGGAGTTCCACGGGCTTTCACGAATCTGTCATTAGAGGTTTGCAAGTGGCGATACAAAGAACGGTAAAGGCTGCTTTTACCATGTTGCGGATAACCGAGTGCGGTGTAGATCTGGTGTAACGACTTGGTTGGAAGTAAGGATTTCAGGAAACCGACCACTTCTGAAGGATTGGGCCAGTCAACGAAAAAATATGACCTTGTAAACCCGAAAAGTCGACTACCTAAATCTTCTGTTAGTAATACTGTGTCTACAACTAATCCATTGGGTCCATGGAGGATTGGAAGAATGAATGGTGTTACTCGGTTCAAGAATCTAACTCTTCCAATTAGATAGGCTCCTCGATTTCTGTAAAACACGGGTTTGAGCATGTCTATTCCATCTAGTTTGAGACCTCTCCATGAATCCATTAGGAAAGCATCTAAACGGCCAGCTACGAGTTTTGCATCACGTGAACGGTCTTCCCATTCAACATTTATTTCATAAGAGGATAGGAGAGAGTCAACTAGCGCAGCTGAATCTCCATGCCGTGTCCAAGTGCTGAATACCTCGGCTTTAGATTCACCACGTGAGATTGTTGTCGCACCGAACCATCTGATTTCTACATCGTTGTCGATTCCTATTGTTGTAAAAACACGTCTGGCGACTGAGTTGAAAAAGGTCTCAGCGAGCCCTTGGTCTGGTCGTCTAGCTACAAGCTGTTGGTATATGTCGCGACAGTTTCGCCATTCTCCACGTTTGTCGGTTACCTGATCCAATAAATCCTGCATCTGTGAAACCACTTCTAAAACTTTTATTTGGTGAAGTCCTAGGCGTTCGCTTGCGTTGACTTCATTCATGGACCACTTTTTTGAAGCAAAGTGTTCACCTGCTTTTTGAGAGATTTCTTGTACGGATTGCATGTAAGAAATAAAAGAAGAGAAGATTATTTCTGACATTTCCAGCGCAACACTAGTTTCATTTTTTGAATTGACAGCAAGAGAACTGTTTTTAAGTTTGGAAAAGAAACTCAATTTTTTTCTTCCAAACGTTTTGCAGCCCAACCTCCTGGAAGGCAACCGTCGGTTTTCACACGTCGGTAGACAAACATCCATTTACCATTTATATTTTCGAATTTGTCTTCGTAACGCCCCCAGTGGTCTATGCCGTGTGAAAGAAAGACTGAGAAGTAACTTTTGGAGTTTGCTTTTTCGGTTCCTTCGAATTCGATATGAGTGGATGCAGTATGGTGTTGGATGTATGAAGGTGAATCACCTTTTGATAAAGAATCGTTAGTATCGGTAAATATTTTTTTTATCTGGCCTACGCCTTCGTATAGTCGACCGTCGTCAATATCCATTACAGCTTGGTCAGCAAAAAGGTTCAGCATCTCATCGAAACGACCACGATCGCCGAAAGAGTTATAAGCGGATATAAGATTGCGAATTTCCGCATAAGCTTCTAATTGCCATAATTCCATACATCTAGGGTGCCTCCAATGAACGATTTAACCGACATTCAAACACGATTTCCAGCTTTATCTGATGGCTGGGCCCGTTTTGACGGGCCTGCAGGCACTCAAGTAGTTGATACGGCGATTGATGCGATGAGCGACTGGCAACGCAGTGGAAGAAATGCGAATAGTCATGGAGCTTTCCCAGCGGCACAAGCTTGTGATGATCTTGTCGATGAGACAAGTGAGATGATGGGTGAACTACTTTCTGCGGATCCTACGGGAATGACATTTGGACCAAGCACAACTGCGAACATGATGGCATTGACAAGAGCAGTTGCGGTAGACCTGAAACCAGAAGATGAGATTATTTGCACCGCTCTTGATCATGATGCAAATGTCGCACCTTGGATGTTGGCAGCTCGTGATTCAGGATCCACAATTCGCATGGCAGAATTTGATTCCAACAGTGGGAGACTCGAAGCGGAATCTGTAATCAATTTGATAAGTTCGCGAACGAAATGGATTGCAGTAACAGGTTCATCAAATGTTATTGGCTCGATTCCTGATGTGGCTTCGATAACAACAGCCGCACATGAAGTGGGTGCAAAAGTAGCTGTAGATGGAGTGCATTTAACACCACATAGAAAAGTTGACATTAATGAAATGGGTTGTGATGTTTATGCAACTTCTTCTTATAAGTGGTACGGACCGCATGCTGGAATCATGTGGATCGAGCCTGAAGTACTGAATGACTTGCCTGTATACAAAGTACGTCCATCTCCAGAAAAAGGAGCTGGACGGTTCCAATATGGAACGCCTCCTTGGGAAACCCTGGCTGGGATAAAAGAAGCTGCAAAATTTTTGCTTAGTGTGGGTTTCGACTCGATAGTTGAACACGAATCTGCAAGGTTTGAGCGATTGCTTTCAGGTCTCATAGACATGCCAAAAGTTCGGGTGTTGGGACCTCATGACAATAAAGACAGAGCGCCCACATTGATGTTTCTTGTAGATGGAAAAGAACCAGAAGAAATAGCTCAAAAAGTTGCAGAGGCTAAAGTAGCGGTTTGGGATGGGCACAATTACGCAGTTGAAGCTATGAATCCTTTAGGGCTTGATGAAAAAGGGGCAGTTCGAGCAGGCGTTTGTATTTACATTGGTGACAAAGACGTTGATCGATTGTTGGAAGCAGTTTCATTAATTTGAAAAAAACCTGAAAATCTACCAGTAGTCGCCTACTCTGAACTTAGATCAAGGAGGTTTGCATGAGACTGACACAATTCAGCCATGGTGCTGGTTGAGGCTGCAAACTCTCTCCGAGTGATCTGGAGCAGGTTCTGCACCGACTTAAACCACAAAAATCAAAAAATCTTATCGTCGGGTCATCGACAGGTGATGACGCTGCAGTTTGGCAGTTAGATGAAGATAGAGCACTGGTAATGACAGCGGATTTTATAACTCCTGTTATTGATGACGCCCTTACATGGGGAAAAGTAGCCGCAACTAATGCCGTTTCAGATATTTATGCAATGGGAGCGAAACCATTAATGGCGATTAATTTGGTTGGCTGGAATTCTGAAGAACTTCCAACAGAACTGTTATCTGAAGTTTTGGAAGGCGCCAATCAGGTTGCTGAAGAAGCAGGTTTTGTAATTGCTGGTGGACACACAGTTGAAGACCCTGAGCCAAAATTCGGATTGGCTATTGTGGGTGAAGTAGATCCGAAAAACTTGTTAAGGAATTCAGGGTTTCGTGAAAATGATTTGTTAATACTTACGAAAAAGCTTGGTGTCGGAGTAATAACTACAGCAATAAAGAAGCAAGAGTCAACCGAAGAAGCTACGGATGCAGCAATTGCATCGATGCTCAAACTTAACGATCAGGCAGCAAAAATAGCGATTGAATCTGGAGCGACTGGGGCTACCGATGTAACTGGGTTTGGACTTTTAGGACATTTGGGAAGAGCTGCAAGAGAATCAAAAGTTGATGTAGAAATAAATGTTTCAGAAGTACCCATATTGCCCGGTGCACGAGATTTAGCTTTAGCGGGAAATTTACCCGGTGGTAGTAAGAGGAATCTTGAGTGGGTTGAAGCACAGTTGGATGTCGGTTCCGTTGAAGATACAGACGTTAATCTTTTGGCAGATGCACAGACTTCAGGTGGTCTTTTATTTGGTGTAGAGCCTGAAGAAGTTGAAACAACTCTTAACAAGCTGATCGAAGCAGAACATGACGCTGCGGTGATCGGACGGATGAATTCCGGGAGTGGCATGATTAGATTGTCTAGTCAGTGCAAATAAACTAACTTGGTATTGTGACTCGGAAGCTAAAGAAGTTCATTCCTCAAACAGAAGAGGAGATGACAGCTGAATGGTTTACAGAGTCGTTTAGAGAATCAGGAATTGTTAATAATTCGAACGTTATTTCATTTTCATCTAAAGAACCTGAAAGCGGCGAAGGTTTTTCAGGTTTGACATTACGGGTTGATTTAGAGTGGGACAATTTTGAAGAAGGAATACCAAAAACGGTATTAGTAAAATTTCCTTCTACAGATCCTAAGAATCGTGCCTTGATTGAACGCGATGGTGCATATGACAGAGAGTTTGATTTTTATGAACGTTTCTCAGATCGATTTCCTGTAAGAGTGCCAAAACTCATCTATTCAGTTCGTGACCCAATGTCAGATATTGAATCACGACGAAAACTAAATAAGAGGCTTGAGTTGCTGCCAGACGGCGCTTCTAAGTTTTTAGGAGGAAATGCTAGAAAGTTCATACGTCCATCAAGTCGAAGATATGCATTGATTACCGAGTTCATCGAAAATGCTCGAACCACGACAACAGAAAATCTTGCCCCAGAGGAAGATTTGCGTGAAATACTCAACTCGTTGGCAGTTGTTCATGCTCATTGGTGGAGACACCCTCTGCTGGGTGATGACGAAGAGGGAATTTCATGGCCAACCGTTACGCATACTCCGAAATTGATGAATGGTCTATACAGGGGTTCAAGGGACAGCGTTATTGAAAAGAACCCAGAACTTTTTAGTCCGGACATGATTCGTCTAACTGATTGGTTCTCAGACAATGTTGTTGATGCTGTTGCTTTCTTAAATGAGAACATGACCCTTTTAAGAGGAGATACACGTACAGACAACATGTTATTTACTGCTGAGGGTTTAGTCATGGTCGATTTTGGGAGTTTTAGTTCTGGTAGACCTAGTTGCGATGCTGCTAATCTGCTTTCTTCTTGTATAGAACCGGACTCCAACTCATTAAATATTTATCAGCAATTGTCGGACTTTTATTACGACTCTCTGATTTCAAATGGTGTAACAGACTACTCAAAAGCTCAGCATGAAAATGATATGCAAGTCTGTTTGGCACTTCAGGCATATCTTTTGGTTCTGGCAGCAGCTCACTATGAGGCTGATTATGGTGAAAATTCTTTGGTGAAAATTTGGTCAGAAAGATTGACGAATCTGATCCCCTTAACGAGTCCTCTTTTAGAGCAAGTTGCTACTGTCTAACGTAATCTAGGTTCTGTTCGTTCCCCAGCAGAAAAACTTTCAGCACCTTCTTGTAAAGCTTGTGAGTCCATTGAAGTAGAAAGCAATGATGGTGCTATAGATCGACCGCCTAACCTACCTAGATCGAGTGCAGCCCAGATTGCTCTTAGAGTTCCCTGAACTGCCGATGGGGGTGACGCTGCGATTGATAGAGCTAATTCACGTGCTTTAGATTCGAGATCGGATGAAGCCACAACTTCTGTCACTAGACCCATTCTTAAAGCTGTGTCCGCAGAAATCCGTTCAGAGTTTCCTGTCAATGACATTCTCATCACTTCCCCAAAAGGCATTTTGTTCAACATGCTCATTGGCTCATATATCGCCGGCATTCCGTAAGACACGTGCGGGTCAAAAAAAGTAGCGTGTTCAGCTGCGATCAAAATGTCGCATTCTCCGAGAAAGTAAAAAGCCCCGCCACATGCCATTCCATTTACTGCCCCTATAACCGGTTTCCAAAGATCATTAGATTTTGGTCCTAACCAGTCACCAGGGTCGTCGTACATAAAGTTATTAGAAGTCCCATAAAATCCTTTTTCTTGGTCGATAGCTGTAAAAGGTTCATCCCTATCGATCCCAACGCAGAATGCCTTTTCGCCCGAACCTGTAAGAACAATTACGTTGACCTCATCATTTGAACGCAGAGATTGCCACAAAGAGCGAAACTCTTGTTGCATTTCTGAAGTAAAAGAATTATGGGCTTCAGGCCGATTGATCGTTACCCAAGCAACAGAATCCTTCTCTTCATATATGAGAGTTTTGTAATCATTCATAAAAGACTCCAATTTGTAAGGTCATGCCCTCTAACGATGATATTCGAATCTAAGCACTCCTAGTAACTCAGAATAGTTCATCATGGGTAACCTTTATGTAACCAGCACAAATGGAGACCTTATGAACAGGGAATTAACTTTCGAACCTTTTGACTGTGACAACCATTATTACGAAAGCGAAGATGCTTTTACACGCCATGTCCCAGAAGAAATGCGGGCCCGAGTGGTGCAATGGGCGGAAGTAAACGGAAGAAAATATCACGTAGTGGGAGGAAAATTAAGCAAAGCTGTAACAAATCCGACTTGGGATCCAATAGCAAAACCAGGCGCTCTGCACAAGTATTTTCGAGGAAATCCAGAAGGTAAGAATCCTATGGAATATTTAAAAGACAGGGAACCACTTCCAGCCGCCTATATAGATAGAGATGCAAGATTGAAAGTTATGGAGTCGCAAAATCTTGAATCCATATGGTTATTCCCTACCCTAGGAGTGCTCTACGAAGAATTGTTGAAAGATGACACACCGGCTGTTGTGGCACTGATGCGCGGATTCAACAGATGGATCGAAGAAAACTGGGGATTTGACTACAAAGGGAAAATATTCGCCTCTCCCTACATTTCTTTGGTGGATTTAGATCAAGCAGTATCAGAGTTGGAATGGTGTTTAGAAAAAGGAGCTCGAACTATTGTGATGCGCCCAGCCCCGATATGGACTGAAGGAGGTCAGTTATCTCCTGGTGATCCAGTCTTCGACCCGTTCTGGTCACGTGTCAATGAAGCAGGAATCACTACTGTTATCCATGCGGGTGACAGCGGATATTCATCTCAGGGCTACGCAGAAGATAGCTTTGGGAGCAATATGACTGGTCGTTACCGGCCATCAATAAAAGCTTTCAGCATTGAAAGAGCAGCACATGACTGGTTAATTACGATGTCGATGGAGCGGATGTACACGCGTTTTCCGAATTTACGTATAGCTTCAGTCGAAAACGGTGCTGATTACTTAGACATGCTTTTTAGAAAACTTAAACAACAGGCAATGAAATCACCCAGCTGGTTCGATGAAGACCCAGTAGAACTTTTCCGTCAACATGTATGGATGAATCCATTTTGGGAAGACAACGTTTATGAGGTTATTGAATTAATGGGCCCTGATCATGTAATTTTCGGCTCCGACTGGCCACATATCGAAGGCATGCCAACTCCTCTTGACTACCTAGAAGAGGTTGAGGATTTGAACGATGATGACTTACAGCTCGTAATGCGAGATAACACAAGATATCTGAACACTCCCCGAAATTCTTAATAGAAAATTGAAATTATGTCCGAATGGGAACCTGAACTCGAAGAACTAAACCTCCGTGAATCTTTGGCCGAAAAAATGGGCGGCAGGGAAAAAGTTGAACGTCAAAAACAAAGAGGAAAATTAAATGTAAGAGAAAGAATCAAGCTATTGCTAGATGCAGACTCTTTTCACGAAATCGGAAAAATTGCTGGCAAAGCCACATATGGCGAGAATGGTGAGCTACTTGACTTACAGGCTTCAAATTTTATTTTCGGCAGAGGGCGAATAGACAGTCGAACAGTTGTAGTGGCAGGAGACGACTTCACGGTCAGAGGTGGAGCAGCAGATGCATCGATAATTTCAAAACAAGTAAATGCCGAGCAAATGGCCAATGAGTTACGCATTCCAATAATCAGGTTGATTGATGGAACAGGAGGAGGGGGATCCGTAAAGACCCTTGACTCTAAGGAACATTCCAAGGGAGCTATAAGCGACAATACCTACGGCAAAGGTGCCAGAACCTATGTTCCATTAAACCCCGGGTGGGAGCATGTGATTGCAAATCTTGCGACAGTCCCCACGGTTTCCTTATGTTTAGGCCCGGTAGCCGGGTTGGGAGCCGCACGAGCAGTTTCCAGTCATTACTCAGTAATGGTTAAAGGTCTCTCCCAGCTTTTTGTAGCGGGACCACCAGTTGTAAACGCATTAGGGGTAGAGGAAGTTGACAAAGAAAGTCTGGGAGGCAGTCGAATCCAAACCCGAAACGGTTCCATAGACGATGAAGTCGAATCAGAAGAAGAGGCATTTGAAGCAGCGAGAAAGTTTCTTTCTTATCTTCCATCCTCTGTGTTTGAAAAAACAGAAAGAGCACCAACAGAGGATCCGGCGTCACGAACTGATTCAGACCTAAATGGCATAATCCCGAGAGATAGGCGAAAAGTATACAAAATGAGGGAGATAATAGAATCGGTTTTCGATAAGTCTTCATTTTTTGAAATGTCATCGTCTTTTGGACGTTCGGCAATCACAGGATTCGCTCGTTTGGATGGTTGGCCTGTAGCTGTACTAGCGGGAGACCCTTACCATTACGGTGGAGGATGGACAGCAGAAGCTGCCCAAAAAGTCGTCCGTTTCGTAGACCTTGCTGAAACTTTTCACTTACCTGTTGTGCACTTAGTGGACAACCCAGGGTTTGTTATCGGAACAGAGTCTGAAAAACAGGCAACGATCCGACATGGTGCACGAGCTTTAGCAGCTATATATCAGGCAAGTGTCCCTTGGTGTTCTGTTCTTATACGCAAGGCCTTCGGTGTGGCAGGTGCTGCTCATTCTCCAGGCCATAGATTTCAATATCGTTATGCGTGGCCGTCAGGCGACTGGGGATCTCTTCCTGTTGAAGGAGGGGTTGAAGCTGCCTACAGTGCGGAGTTGGAAAATTCAGAAAATCCAGAGCAACTACTTGAAGAGATAACAGAAAGACTGAATAAGGTTCGTTCACCCTTTAGAACAGCGGAAGCATTTTTGGTCGAAGAAATTATCGAACCCGCTAAAACCAGGCCCCTTTTATGCGAATTCGCTAACCTGACAGCACCACTTCAAGGTAGATCTTCCTCCGGTTTTGGATACAGACCTTAAAATCAATTTATGAGCTAGGTGATGTCCAAAGTGGAACAGTGGAACAGTGAATAGCAACAACCTTTTAAAGCCTTGGAACTGGCATACGATCAAGTAATGAAATCTTGGACCAGAAATTTATTAGGTTTTTTTTCAAATATATTTAGACGTATTGTTCTCGGTAGTTTTAAGGCAAAAGAGATAAGAAAAATTTATAACTACCACAAGGTTCCTAACTTATTTGAAACATCAGGACAGCCCGGCAAACAACAATTGAAATTATTGGCTGAAAGAGGATATGAAGTTGTAATTAATCTTGCGCCAAGGTCTCTTCTTGAGGGAGCGGTCATAAATGAAGCAGAAATATTAAATTCAGAACAGGTTAAATACATTCATATTCCTGTGGATTTCAGCAATCCAACCGATGAAGATTTTGCAGAATTTGTATCAAATATTCAAAAGCATAAAAACAAAAAACTCTGGGTTCATTGTGCTGCCAACATGCGTGTTTCAGCTTTCGTTTATAAGTACAGAAGAGATGTTTTAAAACTTCCTCATGATGAAATCATTGGCGACATGGAGGCAATATGGACTCCAATTAAAATCTGGAAGTCTTTTTTGGATTCAAAGAGCGAGTTTTAAATTATTAGTCACTTAGCGGACAATATCGCTACAACACTGTCTTGCTGCACCTGATCTCCTTCAGATACCAAAAGCTCTCGCACTGTTCCTGAGCTAGAAGATTCGATGGGAATTTCCATCTTCATCGACTCAATGATTAAAATAGTTTCTCCCGCTTCAATGCTTTGACCTACTTTTGTTACAACTTTCCAAACAGTCCCCTGTACAGGTGTTTCAAGCTTCACTTCATTCACACCTAGATTTGAGCAGCAAGTTAGGTAGAGAATGTTATTGGCCATCAAAATATTTTTTGACTAAGGTTTTCACATGTCGGCTTGTCCAACTTTAGAGACAGAAAATCTCACATTAAGACCATTTAAAGACGAAGATACATACGACTTTTTCTTAATGATGGACAGTCGCGAAGTCCGCGAAGCTTTACATGTTCCGGATGATGAAGGTCTTCCTGAGGCGTTTCATGCTATGGCGGCATGGCTTGGCCAGTGGGAGTTACGCGGCACGGGTCACTGGGCACTTGAAGAGAAGGAATCAGGGCAATTTGTCGGACGGGCAGGGCTGCATAGACCTGAACGTCATGACTGGCCAGGTGTGGAGGTTGGCTGGGCGCTCCACCCCGACTATTGGGGACGAGGTTATGCCACTGAGGCAGGAGCAGCAGCAGTACGTTACGGATTCGATGAGCTTGGAGTAGACAAACTATTTAGTTGTATTTTGCCAGAAAACCATAGGTCACAGGCTGTAGCAAAGCGGCTTGGCTTTGAACTTCTGGAAGAGAGGGTTTTGGCATTTTTTCCAAAATTACCTCACGGGATATGGGTATTAAACAGGAATTAAATGCAACTCAGTTTGCAAGAATTAATGGGTCATCACCTGATATGTCGATAACGAGTTGATCACAGATTGAGTCTTTCGTCACGCTCATGCCAGACGCTCCTTTTATGTTACGTATTAAAGATGCTTCTTTTATATTGGTTGTCGCCCAACTATCAAAACGAAATAGCTCTCCAGTTGAAACACGCAACAACCAAGGCAGTTTCGTTCCGTTGCATTCGCGTACAGCGACCATATCTCCTGGCTCACCAAATTGGTAACGATATCCAGCATGCTCGATTATCGGTCCGTCAGTTGATACCACAATAGATGTCTCAATAGAACTTTCTGTCTTTTCATTATCAACAAAAGTAGTGAAATAGATTATCAAACCTATGAGAAGCAACAGTATGCCTATTTGGAATGCTGTCTTTTTTGTTGACCATGTTGGCAATTCTCCGACTAAGGCAGAAATTTCATTTGCATCAGATTGGTTTTTCAGACTTTCGTTCATTCTTTTCTTATAGATAGACATTTACCGACATGCAAACCATACGCCTTGAAGCGGAAATCACAAAATTTTTAAAAAAAGGGAAAATGAAATAAGTATGCATAGGATCGATTTTCATATGGTCTAACATTCAAAAATGGATGACGAATCAACGAGTTCAAATTTAAAAGTTCAATGGATGAGCAGTAATGAAGCCGCTGAACATCTAGGTGTTACGACAGCTACCTTGTACAGGTTCATAGATGAAGGCCGCTTACCCGCATACCGAATGGGAAGAGTGATAAGAATTAAAGAAAGTGAACTAGAAGATTTTGAAAGAACTTGTCGCATAGAACCAGGTTCTTTATCCCATTTAATTCAAGAGTGACCAAATACTCTGCTTAAAGCGAATTATTCCTATGCAGATAGGGTAAATTCATAGGGAGAATTTTCGAAAATACTACCCAGCAGGTTTTAATTGAACCCTTTTTCTAATCAAATTAAGGATGTTTTTCCAGATACCGTTTCGCTCAGTGAGGCGCGCAATTCGGCATTAGAACAACTTTCAAAAACTGAATTCCCAAACCCGGAACAAGAGGTGTGGAGGTACTCGAAAATCTTTGACCTGGATTTGGAATCCCTTACACCTTCTTTTAAAAATCCTGCTGACAAAAAAACTGAGCCAAGTTTTCTAGATATCAAAGAGTCGGGGTTAGTAGAGATTAGTGATGGATGGTTGACAGGGCAAAAAATCAGTACTTTTTCAGATTCTTCTGGAGTGTATGTAGGTTCTTTAGCGAATATGGGAGTAGATCTAGTTCACATCGAAAAACACCTTAGTAAGCCCAAAGATTTTTTCGATTGTTTAAATCATTCATATAATCCTGAAACTTTACTAATACACGTGCCAGATGGAGTGACTCTCGAATCACCGATATATATAAAAATTCAATCCCTCACTGCCGGATTAGTTGCATGCCCAAGAATCATTGTCAATTTGGGTGAGAACTCTGAAGCGAAAATAATCGAACATCATTTGTCTACTAGTGGTGAGTCTCTCTCGGTTCCCGTTTTGGATGCTCATGTTGGTCAGAACAGCCGTCTTAAGCATTATGTGATGCAGAATTTAGGAAAAAAAACATGGCAGGTCTCTAAACAGAACTTCCGACTCGAAAAAGATTCCTACGTTGAAATGTTCACAGCTGCTTTTGGAGGCGACTATGCGCGAAGTGAAATACGTTGTGACCTTAAAGGAAGAGGTTCAGAAGCTTATTCAGCGGCTGCATATTTTGGAAATGGAGAACAAACTTTAGATTTTCGTACCTTCCAAAAACATGAAGCTCCGGACACTACAAGCAAGTTGCTTTTCAAAGGAGCTTTAGATGGGAATTCTAGGTCAATTTATTCAGGTTTAATAAAAGTTTTACCAGAAGCAGTTAGAACAAAAGCGCAACAGACAAATAGAAATATAAAACTCTCTGAAAATGCTTGGGCTGAAAGTGTTCCTAATCTCGAAATAGAAACCAACGATGTGGTTTGTAACCATGCATCAACTGTTTCAGGAATAGATGAAGAGCAACTGTTCTATTTGGAGAGTAAAGGAATCGAAACTGCAGTAGCGGAACGTCTAATAATTGCCGGTTTTTTCGATGAGGTCAGCTCGAGAGTTGATGACCCTTTACTTGTAAAAGAAATCGACTTGATACTGACAGAAGTGTTAGAAAATCGTTTTCGAACTATGGGTAAATTATGAAAGAGTTAAAAATTTGTGATTTTACTGATCTACAAGAAGCAGTTCCTCGATGCATTGAGATCGAAGGGAAAAAACTATCGGTGGTTTTATTAAAGGAAAAAGTTTATGCGCTAGATGATACCTGTAGTCATGAAGACGTGTCTTTATCCGAAGGAGAGATTGACATCGATGAATGTGCATTGGAGTGTTGGAAGCATGGAAGCCTCTTTTCATTAGAGACGGGTGAGGCACTCAGCCTTCCAGCTATTAAAAGCGTAAAAACTTATGAGATTCGCATTATTGATAACGACGTAGTGTTGGTGACCGAATGACGAATGAAAAATTTCTTAATATCGAAGGACTTTGTGCTAAAGCGGGAGGTACAAAAGTTCTTAATGGTATAGATATCCAAATTAAACCCTCGGAAGTGCATGCGATAATGGGTCCAAACGGTTCTGGTAAATCAACCCTTGCCCATGTCCTAATGGGACGCCCCGGTTATGAAGTAACTTCTGGTTCAATCACGATTGATGGGTTGGATGTTCTCTCTCTTCGAACTTGGGAGCGTGCTCAAGCGGGCATGTTCTTAGTTATGCAACAACCCATTGAAGTGCCTGGTGTGAAAATTTCCGATTTGCTCACTGAAGTAGCAGTTGCATCTGAACTCGACCCACAAGAATCACTATCATTACTTCGTAAGGAAGCAAAGGATCTGGGAATAGATGAAAATCTTTTAGATAGAGAGTTGAATGTTGACTTGTCAGGAGGGGAGAAGAAAAGAAACGAAACACTTCAACTTTTGGTTTCTAAGGCAAACTACGCGATATTGGATGAAATAGATTCCGGATTAGATATAGATTCACTCGCTTTAGTAGCAGAACGAATTCATATGGCAGCAAAAAACGACGAACTAGGTGTATTAGCGATAACACATTTCAATCGTTTATTAGATATTCTCGAACCTGATCAAGTGCATGTGCTTATAGATGGACGCATAGTGGAGACCGGACCAGGAGAACTGGCATTGCAATTAGAAAAAGACGGTTATCAAAAGTTTTTAAAGTAGGCAGGTAAGTGCAAAATCAATTGTTGAAGCCAGAAGAGTTGGATACTTTAATAAAAATATTTCCTAAATGGGAACATCATGACAAGCTTTTAAAACGAAATTTTGAATTTCGAGATTTTAGAGAAGCATTTGAATTCATGGTCAAGGTAGCTGAGATAGCTGAGACTCTAGACCACCATCCTGATTGGTCAAACTCTTGGAACAAAGTGTCAATTTCTATTTCCACTCATTCTGCTGGAGGTTTAACTCTACTTGATCGCAGATTTGTAGAAGAGGTCGAATTAATATTTGGGGTTTAGAAAGCCTCGACCTTATTCTTTTGGATCAATTATTTGATCGAAGGTATTCCAACCCAAGGTTGCACACTTAATTCTCACCGGGTATTTAACGACGCCTTTCAATGCTTGAAGGTCGCCTAGTGAGTTTTCGTTAGCATCTTCAGATATTTCGGAAGAGTCCAAGTTGCTTTCATGAACGGACATCATTTTCTTGAATTTTTTAATTAAATTCTTTGCTTCTTCTAAAGTTTTATTGAGGACTGATTCCGCCATCATTGATGCAGATGCCTGACTAATCGAGCAACCCTGACCGGCTATTCGTATATCTTTGATCACATCGCTATCAGTAAGTACATAAACTTTCACTTCATCACCACAGAGAGGGTTGAAACCCTCTTCCATGACTGCTGGAGGCACAGGAAGCTCACCTTGATTTCGAGGATTCCTGTAATGATCCAAGATGATCTCTTTATACAAATCTTCAAGTCCAGGCACAATTTCTCCAGATCGGTTAAGTAAAAATCTTTCCAGCTTCATTTATAGCGTCAGCTAGAGAGTTTATGTCCGACTCATCATTATAGATGTACAGGGAAGCTCTGGCGGTGGCATTGAGTCCTAACAATGTCATCAAAGGTTTGCAACAGTGATGCCCAGCTCGCACACAAACTCCGTACTGGTCAAGCACCTGACTTATGTCATGAGGGTGAATGTCGCGATAAGAAAACGAAATAACTCCTGATCTGTCTGCTGCGGCTTTAGGTCCATGTATTGTCAAATCATTTCCAAATCTTTCAGTTAATAGATCAAGAGCATAAGAGGTAAGATTCTGCTCATGTTCTCTAATAGCTTCCATTCCAATTTTTTCCAAGTAGCTAACTGCAGTACCTAATCCTATTATTTCAGCAATAGGTGGAGTTCCAGCTTCAAACTTCCAAGGAACTTCATTAGCGGTGAAACCTTCTGAAGTTACATTAAGAATCATTTCACCTCCACCGAGAAAAGGTGGCATTTTTTCTAATAGCTCTAAACGACCCCAAAGAACCCCAACACCAGTGGGACCACACATTTTATGTCCACTGAAAGCTAGAAAATCAGCTCCTAATTCAGATACATCAGTTTCAAAATGTGGCACCGACTGGCAAGCGTCAACTAGACAAATAGCTCCTACTTTGTGAGCTGCATTGGTTAGTTGTTTAACAGGATTTATTGTTCCTAAGGCATTAGAGACTGCTGATACACATAAAAGTTTTACACCATCTAATAATTCGTCAATATTTTCTAGGTCGAGTTGGCCATCTTGTTTTATCGGTATCCAACGAATTTCGATATTACGTTCACTGGAGAGTTGTTGCCATGGAACTATATTTGAATGATGTTCTAATGAACTTAGAAGAATCACATCTCCTTCCTTAAGCTGACTTCTTGCCCAGGTGTAAGCGACCAGATTTATTGCTTCTGTGGCATTCTTAGTAAAAATGATTTCCTTTTCAGAAGAGGCATTAATAAAGCGGAACACTTTGGCACGCGTCTCTTCCATTTCAGAAGTTGCAAGTTCTGCTATGTGGTAAGCACCTCGATGAACGTTTGCGTTTATTTCCTTGTAATAGTCCGTCATGCGATTAATTACTTCAATCGGTTTTTGAGAAGTTGCTGCTGAATCTAGGTAAACAATTGGTTTACCGTTCACTTCACGTTCAAGAAGAGGGAAGTCCCCTTTAATTTTTTGATGTTCGAAAATAGGCTCACTCATTGCTTGATACCCCGAAAGGATTCGTATCCGGATGATTCAAGTTCTTTGGCTATTTCGGTTCCACCTTTTGCAACAATCTGACCGTTCATAATGACGTGAACGAAATCTGGATTCAGGTGATCCAAAAGCCTTTGATAGTGAGTGATAGTTAGAAGGCCTAAATTAGGATTTTTCTCACGGACTTTTGAAACGCCATCTGCCACTACAGTCAAAGCGTCAATGTCTAATCCTGAATCTGTTTCATCTAAAATAGCTATTTCAGGTTCAAGGATTGCCATTTGGAGGATCTCATTTCTTTTTTTCTCACCACCCGAAAACCCTTCATTTAGGTAGCGTTCCGCAAAAGAAGGATCCATGTTTAGTCTTTCTAACCATTCCATGATTGAAAGCCGTAATTCCAAAACAGACATTTGCATATCTTTGCGCGCTGAAAGTGCTTGTCGCAAAAAATTGATGACTGACACTCCAGCAACTTCGTGAGGATATTGAAATGCTAAAAAAATACCTGACTTCCCTCGCATCTCTGCCGACCAATCTGTTATATCTTCACCGCGAAAGCGAATCGAACCACTGGTCACTGAGTACTCAGGACTACCTAATAATACTGAAGCTAAGGTTGATTTCCCTGAACCATTTGGTCCCATTAAGGCATGAAATTCACCTTCATGAATAGTCAAGTTTATTCCGTTTAGAATACGTGTACCATCCTCGGCAGAGGAGTGTAAATCAGTAATCTCGAATAAGGGTGGGCTGGATTGTGACACGTTATAAGTCTATTGAGAGCTTTTAATTACTACTATCAGCATAGGGTTAATTATGTCACCTTATTTTTAAGTGATATTTTCCATGCTCTGAAATTTTCATGAGTTTCACCGTCTCCTCCCATGCCACTTCCCGTTCCATCTGGAAAAAGTCGAAAGGTGCGAATCTCTTGCTTTTCGTTAAGAGAAACTGCTATGTATCTGGCATCACTTCGACGGGCAGGTCCAGCACGCCAGAGTAGCCAGTTGTCTATTCTCCGTTTATAAGCAATTTTTACCGACCCCAAATCATCTCCAGATGATAGAAGGCCCTTTGGGGCTTCTATCCATGCCTGTGCCGCTATGTTTTTGTCCCTTAAAGGAGTATCAGGTAGTTCCCAAGTGTGAATAGGCGTGTAATCGAAAGGTCTCTCGTCAGCTGGGAGTGCCGATGATTTTTGTTTCACCAGCCTCGAGCTACCCATTCATCTATGGAAGGGCTCTCATTCGCAATAGTTGTGTCATTTCCATGTCCCGGCAAAACCAAAGTTTCTGGGGGGAGTTGACTAAAGAGTCGATGGTCTATGGATTGAATTATTTGTTCAAAATCGCCTCCTTCAAATTCAGTAGTTCCCGGTCCTCCAGGAAAAAGCGTGTCTCCTGAAAAAAGAATAGGAGAGTTTTCTAAACGAAAACAGATAGATCCTGGTGTATGCCCAGGGGTCATGATTGTGTGAAGCCGCAGTAGCCCTACTTCGATGACAGATTGATCTTCAAGTAGATAGTCATAGCTTGGGAGCATTTCTGCATCGGCACTAGTTACGCCAACTTCATATCCAGCTTCTCTTATAGCGGGAACAGCTTGTATATGGTCCCAGTGTCCGTGAGTCTCTAGAACGGTTGTAACATTTAGAGCCTTGCATAAATCAAGCAATTTATCGTGTTCATTCGCAGCATCAATAAGAACGCTTTCGCCTGTTTCACGGCAACGTAGGAAAAAAACGTTATTATCCAAATCACCAACGACGATTCTATGAATTTCAGACTGAGTGTCACAATAATGCAATGAAACACCAGGAACCCCAGTTTTAGGGTGATCTGAGTGAGAACAAGGTGATGAAAAAGGCGAAGAGGGTATTTGCTCTGAGTTTTCGTTATTATCCATTATGACTCATGATAGCAATGGGTAACCAAGAGTGGTTTCACCCCGATATCGTCGAGTATTGAAATTTAAATAAGTGTGTATTTCCTGAGATTAGATTTAAGGAGCCAAAAAGTGAATTTTGCCTTTACAGAGGAACAGGAACAGCTGCGAGAGTTTGTTAATCAATTTATGGAGAGTTATTCGCCGGAATCCAAAGTCAGAGAACTAATGGAGACCGATCTTGGGTATGACGCGGAGACTTGGTCAATGATGGCCGGGCAGTTAGGTCTTCAGAGTCTGATAATTCCTGAAGAGTATGGGGGGCAGGGTTTTGGATACGTCGAACTCATAGTGGTTTTGGAAGAGATGGGAAGAGCTTTGTTGTGCTCACCTTTCTTCTCTACTGTTGTTCTTGCGGCTAATACTCTTATTCATTCAGGTGATGATGCTGCAAAGTCTGAGCTTCTTCCGGGAATAGCAAGTGGTGAGACGATTGCTACTTTGGCCTTCACAGAAGAAAGCGGAAAATGGGGAAGTGATGGCATAACAATGCTTGCCTCTGTTTCGAGCGATGGTTGGGAACTTAATGGAACAAAAATGTATGTTCTTGATGGGAATGCTGCCTCTCTGATTATTGTTGCGGCCTGCACGGACAAAGGGATTTCATTATTCAAAGTTGATGGTGACTCAGATGGGTTATCTCGCACACAGCTAGCCACTATGGATATGACTAGAAAACAATCACGTTTAGATTTTGAAAATGTTAAAGCAACTCTCATAGGTGAAGAAGGAGAAGGTTGGGCCACTCTTGAAAGAGTTCTAGATTTAGCTGCTGTTGCACTTGCGGCTGAACAAGTAGGTGGAGCTCAACAATGTCTTGATACAGCAGTTCAATATGCTAAGGACAGAGTTCAGTTTGGCCGCCCAATAGGTAGTTTTCAGGCGATTAAACACAAATGCGCGGACATGTTATTAGAAGTTGAGTCTGCTAAATCAGCTGCTTATTACGCAGGTTGGTGTGCTGCTGAAATGAACGATGAATTGCCTTCTGTGGCAAGTCTGGCGAAGGCTTATTGCTCTGAAGCTTATTTCAATACGACAGCTGAAAATATTCAAATTCATGGAGGTATAGGTTTCACCTGGGAACACCCAGCACACTTATATTTCAAAAGAGCAAAAAGTTCTGAGCTTCTGTTCGGAGATCCCACTTATCACAGGGAACTTTTAGCACAAAGAATTGGAATTTAGGCTACTTTAAATAGTTCAATTTTCATGGCCAGCTAGTTCTTGAAAGTATTTTCCTATTTTATTGATCAGATAAATATAAGCAGAATTTCTTCAAAGCATGAGTGATGCAACTTGGATGTTGCTATAACCGAAGTGTGCTTTTATTATTTGCGGTTTTTGGATTCTTACTAGTTCTTTTGATCGCCTTTGTATCCGTTGCTTTTACAGTACGGAATTTAAGTGAGATTTCATTTCCCTCTGTTCTTGAAGTGGATGATGCAGTTGAATGGATATCCGAAAGACTTCCTGAAGAGGCAGCTGCACAGTTACGAAAAGACGAGGTCTTTGAAATAATTGGTTGGTGGCTTGACTCGATAGATTCAGCAGGTTTGGCATCAGAACATGGACAGGAAATAGGTAAAGGTCGGGCGAAAAATAATCAAGCAGAATCAGTTGCAGATCTTGACATTGCAGTAGACGAAGTTGTCGCTAGGGCTTTAGAAGGTAACGAACCTTTAAATGAGATCGCTGTAGTTGTCGTTCTTGATCTTCTCGTTGTTTATTTAACAGAGATTGGTGCGATTGGTAGTCAACCCACAGAACAGGGGTAACTTCAATACATGATTGATCGAGAAAGCCCAGTTTTTGTTGCAGGCCATAAAGGACTTGTTGGGTCTGCAATTTTGCGCAGATTAGAGTCTGAGGGCTTTTCAGATTTAAGAGTTGTGGAAAGAAAAGATCTTGATTTGCGCGATCAGTCGGCAGTAAATGAATGGTTCGAAAGTGAGAGGCCTAAATATGTCTTTCTTGTTGCCGGAACAGTTGGCGGAATAATGGCCAACAGTACGCGCCCTGCAGAATTTATTTATGACAACTTGATGATTCATGGAACAGTTGTACATGCGAGTCATGGAGTGGGGGTCGAGAAGTTAATTTATCTTGGTAGTTCATGCATCTATCCGCGTGAGGCGGATCAACCTATAACTGAAAGTTCTTTATTGAAAGGACCGTTGGAACCTACAAATGAGAGCTACGCTCTAGCAAAAATTGCGGGAATAAAACTTTGTGAGGGTTACAGAAGGCAGTACGGAGATGATTTTATTTCTGCTATGCCAACTAATTTGTACGGACCGGGAGACAATTTTGATGAAATGAATGGACATGTCTTACCGAGTTTGATGAGGCGTTTTCATGAAGCCAAAGGAAAACAACAGGCCACTGTTGAAGTTTGGGGAAGTGGAAAAGCCAAACGGGAATTTCTGCATGTGGATGATCTGGCTGATGCATGTTTATTTCTAATGGACAATTACTCCGATTTGGAGCATATAAATGTAGGCACAGGAGTGGATCACAGTATTCAAGAATTGGCGGAAAGTATAAGAGATTTAATTTACCCCGACGCGGAAATTGTATTCGACTCCTCTAAACCTGATGGGATGCCTAGGAAAGTTTTGGATGTTTCAAAACTGACAGAATTGGGTTGGGAGGCAAGAGTCCTTTTATCTAAAGGCCTAATTAGTACTTATGAGTGGTTTTGTGATGCCAAGGCAAGAGGAGAAATAAGAGAATAATCTTTTATTCTTGTTTTGACTTACCAGCTGCTTTTTGTGCTTTTTTCCAAGCCCTGACTTTAGTTAATGACTCATGGCTATTTATATCCGCTACAGATCTAGGTGTTTTGTCTGCAAACGGTCCGGCACATTTTTGCCAACCAGATGGAGAGAAGCCGATTCGTTTAGCTAAAAGAGCGGTAAATATCATCGACTTCTCAGCACCGAAACCTGGAAGGCTTATTAGACGGTTATACAGAATTTCACCAGAATCTGAAGTAGTCCAAAGTTTTTCGGCATCTCCGTCATAATTTTCTACCAAGTGTTCACAAAGGTCTTGAATACGACCTGCCATTGAAGAGGGAAAACGGTGAATGGCTGGTTTTTCTTTGCAAATTGATTCAAATTTTACAGGATCCATAGAAGCTATTTGCGAGGCATCGAGTTTTCCGAGCCTTTCCAAAAGTGTGTATGGTCCCTTAAAGGCCCATTCCATAGGGATCTGTTGGTCGAGAAGCATTCCTAATAAGAGGGCAAGGGGGTTTTTGTTTAAGAGTTGATCTGCTTCGTCACTGCCAGTAACAGCAAGATCGCCTGAAAATTTAGATGTCATAGTTAGAAGAATAGTTCGAAAGAAAGAATTTTGAAATCAGTTCTTGTTAAATGAAAAAAAGAAAACTTGGCCAACCGTTTGATATGAGGATCGGATTAGGGTTTAGAAATGGATAATCGAATCACAGTTGTTTACACGGATGGAGCTTGTTCCGGTAATCCTGGTCCGGGAGGATGGGCTTGGGTGGTACCAGATGGGGAATTCGCAGCTGGAAGTGATTCGGAGACAACTAATCAACGTATGGAATTAACAGCTGCCTTGGAAGTTGTTAAGGCATTTCAAGAGGGAATTATCATTGTCAGTGATTCGACTTATGTGGTCAATTGTTTTCGTGACCATTGGTGGGAAGGGTGGCTACGGAGAGGATGGCTAAATTCTGCAAAAAAACCTATTAAGAACAGGGACCTTTGGGAACCGCTAATCGAAAATTATTGCGAACGTGACAATATTTCTTTCAGGTGGGTTAAAGGCCACTCAGGTGACCGATGGAATGATGAAGCCGACCGTTTAGCTGTGCAAGCAGGTGTTGAGCAGAGTTCATTAAAGGGAAATCTTTCCTTTTAGCAACTTAAAAGATTGTTGCAAATTAATGACCGCTTCTTTTTTCGCGTCTATAGTCGGAATTACCGAGGAGAGGAGGTGGTCCAGATTAGTAGTAGTAAACGTTATGGGACTTCGGAGGTGGGTGGCCGCTAGGCGGTTCTGGACCATCTGGCGTAATTCCGCCAGCCACCCTCAGGTTTGATTGCCAGTTCTGGTCCCGACTGGTGAATAGATCTATCTGAGAAATCCAGAAATAGTTCCAATATTTCATTTTCGGAGGTGCGCTTAGGCGCATCTCCGAAATGCTTTATACACAGGTATCATCTTTCTAATGAAGCGTTTGAGTGTTTTTGAAAACAACAGATATATAGGCGATAAGAGAACTCAGGAGGTCTATGACCTTGACGAGTTAGACGAAACTGAATCTGTGCAGGTTCTTATTGACGAACTTGTCGAAAATGAAACTTTCATTTGTTTCGCTCCTGACACACTTGCCGAAGCCCGTAACCGAGGATATCGACTTCGAAAAATCTAACCGATTGTTTTTTGGCGTATTAGATTAAGAGCGCTCCCTGCTTTGAACCATTCAATCTGATCTTCTGACATTGAGTGGTTTGTTTCTATATTGGTAACGTCACCTTCGGGAGTACTGACTGTTACTTGTACAGGTTTATTTGCACTCAAATCTTTAAGCGCAACTACTGAAATTCTGTCTTCTTGTCCGATTAGGTCATAGTCGCTTGGATCAGCGAAAGTCAATGGCAGTATCCCTTGTTTCTTCAAGTTGGTCTCGTGGATTCGCGCAAATGAGCGTGCTATTACTACACGACATCCTCGGAATCTTGGCTCCATCGCAGCATGTTCCCTAGAAGACCCTTCACCGATATTTTCATCGCCAATTGCAACCCAATCAATTCCTGCTTCGTGATAACGCTTTGCTATCTCAGGAAAGGGTCTTATTTCATTGTCTGTGACGTCTATACCAGTTCCGATTTCTCCGGTGAATGAGTTGACCACTCCTAAATAGAGGTTCCCAGAAATATTTTCTAGATGTCCTCTGTATTTCAACCAAGATCCTGCCATCGAAATATGATCAGTAGTGCATTTTCCTTTTGCTTTCATCAGAACAGGTAAATTTTCAAAGTCATTTCCATTCCAGGGAGCGAAAGGAGTAAGAACTTGGAGTCTTTCACTTTCCAGAGATATGGAAATCTCAATTTCAGAATCTTTAGATGGAGGAGGTTTAAACAAACCTTCCTCTCCTGTATCGAAACCTTTAGTTGGGAGTTCCTCTCCAATATTCACAGAAAGTTTTACTTCTTCACCGTTTTCTGTGGTTAATGAATCGACTGCAGGATCAAAATCGAGTTTTCCTGCGATACTCAAGGCAACAACAGTTTCAGGTGAAGTAACAAAAGCGAATGTAGAAGCGTATCCATCATTTCTTTTCGGAAAGTTACGGTTATAGCTAGTGACAATACTGTTAGGCACACCATCGTCTAGGTCTTGTCGATCCCATTGACCTATGCATGGACCGCATGCATTTGCAAGAACTGTAGCCCCTATAGCTTCAAGGTCAGCAAGAAGGCCATCTCTTTCAATTGTTGCTCTAACTTGTTCTGAGCCGGGGGTAACTAGAAGCGGTATTTTTGATTTCAATCCTTTAGAGAGAGCATCTCGTGCTATTCCAGCTGCTCGAGTTATATCTTCGTAACTTGAATTGGTGCATGATCCAATTAAGCCGACGCTCACCTCTAGGGGCCAACCATTCGCAGTTGCCTCTTCTCCGAGATCGCCAACAGGTCGAGCCAAATCGGGTGTATGAGGGCCATTAATATGAGGTGTCAAGTCGGAAAGATTTATTTCAATAACACGGTCGAAGAAGCTGTGGGGGTCTTCTTCCACTTCCGGATCGGCCTGCAAGTTGCTGCTAACAGACTCAGCTGCTTGAGCAGTGTCTTCCCGATTAGTTGCATTCAGGTAACGAGAGATGGCTTCGTCATATGGGAAAAGAGAGGTAGTGGCACCAATTTCTGCACCCATATTGCAGATGGTTCCCTTACCTGTTGCTGAAAGCGTTCTGGCTCCAGGTCCTAGGTATTCCACTATTGCGCCAGTACCACCTTTAACGGTAAGAATTTCTGCAACCTTTAGGATCACGTCTTTAGGTGAGGCCCATCCGCTCAACTCTCCTGTCAAATGGACACCGATTAATTCTGGCCACTTAATATTAAAAGGAAATCCGGTCATGACATCAACAGCATCAGCTCCTCCAACGCCGATAGCTATCATTCCCAAACCTCCGGCATTTGGAGTATGACTATCAGTGCCGATCATCATTCCCCCAGGAAAAGCATATTGTTCAAGAACCACTTGATGAATGATTCCAGATCCGGGTTTCCAGAAACCTGCTCCGTACTTTGCGCAAACTGATTCGAGGAAGTTGTACACTTCAGAATTGTTATCGACCGCAACGCTCAGATCAGTTTCACCGTCTATACGAGCTTGAATCAAATGATCACAATGAGTGGTTGTAGGAATCTGCACTTCTTCAAGACCAGCGGTCATAAATTGTAACCAAGCCATTTGGGCAGTGGCATCTTGCAATGCAACTCGGTCGGGATGGAGATCAACATACGAGATTCCGCGGTTCATTTCTGTGGAGCCTGGATCTTTTAAGTGATTAATCAGAATTTTTTCTGCCAATGTCAAAGGTCTGTTCAGGGCTTCTCTGCCCGCTGATAGATGATCTTCAAGATTTGCATAAACGCTCTTTACGAGTTCTGTTGGAGTTTGGGATTGAACTGTCATGGTTACATTGTATCTAATTTACTTAAATCTATTTATAAGTGTGACGAACTTGATAGATCAGATCACAGGCCAACGGCGCCGACGTTTTCTCGTTTTTCCATCATTGTCACTTAGAGCCCAGGATCTCCTCCAAGCTCCAATTTCAGGTCCTGTAAGAGATGGTGAGGAATTTCTGTAGGATCGCTGCCTAGCATCCCACCAACTGGAGGCTGTTTCATCTGCAAGACTTCTAACCTCTTTTTCAATTCTGGTGCTGAAAGATCTAGCGCTCTCATCATTTTCGGGTTTCATCGGGTATCCAAAAGTTACGGTACTTTTAGAGCGTCTTGGTAGGTTTCTTCCTTTTCGAAGAATCTTTCCTGTTCCGGAAATATGTATTGGTACAACTGGCACGCCGCATCGAATGGCTAGATAGGCAGCGCCTCCTCTGAAAGGTTGGCCCCATCCGTCTGGGCTGCGTCCCCCTTCGGGGTATATCAGCAGGCTCCATCCTTCTCCTATTAACTCTGAAATCATGTCACCAGATTGCCTACTAACTTTGGTTCGATCTATAGGAACCGCTCCGATGGCTAGTGCTGAGATTGCGCTAGTTGCTTTAGTGTTAAAGAAATAATCAGCAGCAGCACCAATTACAAGTTCATGTCTCCATGGTTCAGGAATTGAAGTAATCAGTAGAGGAGTGTCTGCATGACTCTGGTGATTAGCAGCAAATATTGCTGGACCTTCAAGGTTCTCGAGGCGATCTAAGCCCTTGCGCGTAGGTGTAGCTAGAAAAGACATAACAGGTCTCATTAAAGTTTCCACAATGACTGCTCTGGCTAAGCGAGCAGCGGGTCGACGTGCCCACTCGGTGTCATAACTAGCACCAAGTGAGTTATTTTTTGATTTTGAATCAACGCCTATTGGAGTTGAAGCTGAAACCCATGGAAACCCAAGTTTTAAAAATTTATTTTTAAAACTAGTGGCAAGGGAATAAACGGATTTCATTTTAAATCACGTCTGCCATAACGAGTGGAGGAGTTTTTAGATGTGTAATGGTTGGTTGAGGTCCGACGACATCCGAAGCTATTTCGAGTGCGTCTTGAAGAGTCGACGCAGACTGGAAACCTAAACGACGAACAGCTTTTTGATCACCGCCAACGATAATAATTCTCCCTAGATGTTCCATTGCGTGACTACCCCAGTACCACATGTAAAGCGGATGAACTCCGTGGTAGGCGTATGAGTTTCGATAAAGATGGATGTACCATTCATCTTCTGCAAATTGCTTCTCGTATCTTTTTTCAATTTCAATTGGATCGGTGGTTTCGGTTAGGACCTGTTCGAAAAAATCTATGTAACTAGGATGATGAACAGGGTGAAACTCCCAAGGTGTAGGGTGGCTCATTATGAGAACTCCACCTTCACGAACCAAAGGCTTCCCTTTATAAAGATTAAAGAAATATCCAAGCCCGAGACACATCACCAGAATGGGGTTCATTATTGAGTTCACGTTGTATGGGCAGATGTAGGGGAGACCCATCGTGAGTATGTCAGTTTGGCCTTCAACGGTTACGAGTTGTTGGGCGTATACATTTTCAATAGTTTTCTTATGCACGGCCTCTACCTCACCTGCCTGAACCGACGTCAATTCATAGGGTGATTGCCATCCTCCGAAAATATGCCTTTTCGCTTTAACCGGCAATAGATTTAAACCTCGCTGCATGGCTATGAACTGGCCTCGGTCTCTAGCATTCCACTCCCATTCGCGTTTTTGGAGAAGGGCGAGAGGGCCTTCACGTCCGAAGGTATTGTTATTTACAGTCGTTTCTATTTGAAAAATTTTCACTCCTGCATCTTTTATTACGTCTCCCATGCGCCAGTTTGAGGCATGTAGGGCAGAATTTTCTCTGTCCATTATTGATTTTGAGTTTCTCAGGGTGTGAACGTTGTGGTGATGACGAAGACCTGTGTATCCAGCTAGTCCAGTTGCTGTGCTTTTATGTCCACCGTCCATAGAAACTAGATTTATATTCACGTATATGAGCAGGTCGCTTTCTGCGGCTCTACGACAGAAATGAACTTCTTCCCCGTGAGGAGTCTCACCAAGTACAACCATTCCTTCTGGGTCTTCCGCATCAAGGTTGTACAGCAATCCTTTTGGAGCAAAAGAGTCATAGACTCTGTCTCCCACGGCATGACGAAGTTCATCTTCAGTCATTCTTCTATGTAAAGCAAGAGCAGCAATGAGGTGCACATCGTCTACACCTGCTTCTGCCGCCATGTCGAGTACAGCTTCGATTATGCGCTGTCTTATATCTGGTTTACGCATAGGTGGAAGAGGTAGTGAAATGTCGTCAAAGGCAATCGTAAGTTTCATTCCTGGCTTAAGAAGAGAGGGAAGTGGATCTGAATCACCGAGTGGGTTCAAAAGAGCGTCTTTTATCGCACCTTCTGGATCTGGAAGTCCTTCTAACGGTTCAGACGGGTACACGACCCGTGATCTTCCAGCAGGAAGTTTCTCTAAATGGAAGTTCTCTCCGTGATGAAAAACGATGGGTGGAGTGTTTTTATCCACATCTAACACAAACCCTGGTCTAGGGGAAGGGCGTGAGGTTTCTTTATTGTTGGTATTCATTTGATATTTCGCTCCCGTTCGTCTCTAAGATCAAAAACAATCTTGAAGGCACCTCTTGCACCTGCATTAGCAGCATGTTTTAAGGCTTCTCGATAGTCATTAAGTGAGTAACAAGCTGAGACAAGTTCCTCAAGTTTTGCGGTTTTCACTAGTTCAAAGGCAAGGTCAAAAGTGCTTGTTGTTTTTCCATCAGATAGTTTTTCAGTCCCATAGGTGTAAGCACCGATTAGTTGTAATTCACGATGCCATAGGGGGGTTAGTTCCAGTTCGACTGTCGCAGGCATTCCAACAAGGACAACTTTTCCGTTTGGCTTTGTTATAGATAAAGCGTCGCTAATACTTTTTGAAGATCCGACACAGTCGATTACAACATCTGCACCACCGGTCAGACGGTCTACGCGACCGTCAGGAGCCTTTTCTGAAACATTTGTGATTGCTTTTGTTCCACAAGCTCTTCTGACTGCACGGTGGATTTCTTCAGGATTTACAACAATGTCAGATCCGAGTTGAGCGGCTACTCTTTTTTGCTCTGGGTAGCGGGCAGTTGAGATAATTGTTTTTGGATTCGTGAAATGTCTTAGCGCTGAAATTGTTACTTGTCCTAGAGTTCCACTTCCTAGTATTGCGACTACTCCTTGGTCTGGGAGTTCTGCTGCTAAAGCAGCGTGTACTCCACATGCGGTTGGTTCAACCATTACTGCTGCTTCGTCTGAGAATTCATCAGGCACGGAATGCAACTGGCTGGGATGCGCATAAAATTCAGTGGACCAACCTCCCCCAGTGTCATGGCATGAACCGGTTTGAATTCCAGAAGATATTTCACCAAGAGTTACATTTTCACAGTTTCCTATTTTCCCCTCACTGCAAGGGGTGCAGGGTGGTGAAATGTTTCGACTAGTACAGCTGAGAACTGGTTCAAGTACGACCCTACTGTCGTTGTCAAGATTGCCTACCACTTCATGTCCGGGTGTGAAGGGAAAAGAAACAAGAGGTTCAAAATATCGAGCTGATTTGCCATCTACTGTTGCTAGATCTGAACCACAGATCCCTGAAAGTCTTGGTCGGACTTTTACCCAATCTTTTCCTGGTGATTTAGAGTTTTCCTCTTGAATCAGGTCTATAGGGCCGAAACTTGCTCCGGAACCAGGCATTATATTTCCGGCAATCTTGGCAGCTGCATAACGCGGAATGTTTCTTTTAAATCGAAGTGCCTTCATGCTTTACTACCTCTATGGGGGGCTAAAGGCAAAATCTTGTTGCTTATTCCAGGCGACTTGCTGAAGTCTTCAACAAGCCACCCACGTTTTCTGGCGATACTTGCTAGACGAACCTCTGGGTTGACAGCGACCGGAAATCCAACTGCTTCCAACATAGGGAGGTCGCTAGCAGAATCAGCGTAAGCGACTGATTCGCGTAAGTCGAGTTTATTCGCAGCCGCGTAGTCGGCTAATGCTTGGTATCTGGATTCTCCTGTAGGTGGTACGTCTACTAGTCGACCATCGTAAGAGTCACCATCTTGTCCGAGTTTTGGGCAAATTATGTCGTCAAAAAGAGGTTTGAGTGGTTCAACTATGAAATCTAAAGCGCCAGTTATTAGAACAGTTTTATGTCCTAAATTTTTGTGCTCTCTTACTCTACGGATCCCTTCGGGGAAAGATTTAGAAAGTATAAGATCGCTAAATTGTTCAGCTGAATCTTCAGAAATTTGAGAGATCGGAGCCCCTTCATAGCGTCTATAGAAATGACGTAAAAAATCGCCTCGATCTTGTTTGTCCAAAGAAAGTAATTGGGGTACTTCTGCCAATGTTTTTACTACTAGCCGAATACGTTCAACCCTGTTTAGTCGCCTGCTTGCAAGCCACGCGAAAGAAGAAACTACGTTTGAAGCAATAAGAGTATTTTCTAAATCGAAAGCAGCAATGTGGCGGTCAGGCGAAAGAATTTGACTTCTTAAACGTGTTTCTCTGTCGGGCCCCTTTTTCGAAGGCGGGCTCATGGGAACCCTGCCTGCTTTAGCTACTGACGGTAGGTGAATTTCGTTTGCGTATTGATTCCAATCAATAATTCCAGGATTAAAACAGAAATCGTTTTTATCTTCTTCGTCTAAAGAATCCCAAAGTTTCAACAGGCTTTCAAGGCCATAGATGGCTTGGCATTCGACATAAGCTCCATATAAGTCGACGTAACCTAGGGCTTTTTCTATCTGATCGCGTTGTTCTTCGAGTTTTGCAATTACATCAGCTCTAGAGCCTCTAATGGGTAGTTGGTCAAAAACCTTTTGCGTTTTGTTTAAAAGCGTTTGACCTCTTTCAAGTTGCTTTCTAACTTTACTTATACCGGGAAAATCCCAACCAGCTACTGCAATTGGTTGACCTATTTCGTCGTATACAGGGTGGAGTGTGAACCAAGCGCGAACCATGTCAAAGAGGTGACCATATTTGAGAGGGTTGATGCTACCTGATGCAATTTGAACAATGTCCGGTTGTTCAGCTGGGCCTCTCGCGGCAACTGCGCAAATAGCAGCTGTGACCATATCCACAGGTATTACATCGATTGTTCCTTCGGGAATTCCAGGAAAATCTTTTAATAGTCCTCTTGCGTAGGAAATAATTACAGGTTCGGCCATTCGGAAACCTCTTATCCATCCTGGAAAGGGTTTTGCTAAGGCAGATTCAATAATTGAAGGCCTAACGATGCTTACAGGAATAGTGTGAGCGGTTTCGCGAAGCGCAATTTCCCCTAGTGCTTTCGTGTAGGCGTAAGCGTCGGGAAATCCCAAAGAGTGTGCTCGCGAACGGCCAGCTTCTGCCATTTGGTCATTAATCCAACGTGAACGTAATTGTTCAGTTTTTGATGCAAGCGCAGGAATACCAGCTGCCCCTAACTCTTCGCGAGCTTCTTTGCGGAATCCCTCCAGACGTTCAGGCGTGCGACTAGCAGTTTCCGTTTCTTGCCGTGTTCTCCTCGCCGCATCGACTTCAATTCTCCAATCAACATCAACAAAGAATGGACTAGCATCTACAGGCTCTTCTGGTGCGGCTCCTCTTCTACTTCCCGCCACATAACAAGTGGATATAGAAACAAGATGGGGTGAGACAGCAAGCTCATTTAGGGTTTGAGCGATACGAACTGGTCCAAGGAGGTTAACTTCCACTGCTTGATCCAAAGGTGAATCAAAACTGACTACTGCTGCGGAATGAATAAACAAGTCACATTTAGCCAGTTCGATTAAACCATTTTCGTCAAGTCCTAGACCGTCTATGCCTACATCTCCTGGTATTGCTTTAACTCTTTTTTTGCACAGTTCGTCAAAGCCATCGGTTCCTAGTTCTTCACGAAGGTTGTTAAACGCATCATTGCGAAGGATGTCCCTTTCTGCTCGCTTTTCTGCACCTCTTCTACCTGGGCGCACGAGCAGAATAAGTTCGCAGTCTGGTATAGAGCTAAGTAGGCGTTCGACTAGAGCAGTGCCTAGAAAGCCTGTTGCCCCAGTGATAGCTATCCGTTTTCCGGATAAATTTTGCTTTATCATCATCATTATTTACCAATTGGTAAGTTAAACTTACCAAACGGTAAGGAATAAGAAACGGTATCTGATGGAAAAGTACGAAAAATTTGGAACAAAAGAAAAAATTCTTGATGCTGCATTGGAATCCTTCAGTACAGCAGGCTTCGATGCTACTTCTCTTGATGTGGTTGCGAAGTCTTTAGGAGTAAGAAAACAAACTATTCTTTATCACTTTGCAACAAAAAAAGGTTTATTAAATTCAGTAGTTGAGAGAGCGGCAGGGAATCTGATCAATTCAATCGAAGAAGTTTTAAATAGTGAGCTAAAAGGATGGGAAAGAATTGAAGCGCTTGCAAGGATGATTTTTCGACTTGCTCTGCGTGAACCACTACTGCTCGGTCTCTTGAGAGAGGTAAGTAGACCTGGTTCTGTTGGTTCAGAAAGATTAAGGATATTAATGACTCCACTTATGGATAGAGCAACTTTATGGATGCAATCAGAGATGGAAGTTGGAAGAATGCGTCGAACTAACCCAAGACTAGTTATTTTAAGTGCCTACTCAACTGTTGTGGGGCTGGCAACAGAAATTGAAGTCTTGAGAGCAGCTGGCATTGAACAGGCTCTACGTCCTGTAACTATAAGACGACGTGAGCTCATTAGATTTTTAAGAGTTTCTTTAGATCCTGATTATCTTCAGTCTAAATAACGGTGTTGCGACGCTTTCGTGAAAACCTTTGTACCGCAATGTCTGCAAGACGATCTACTAGTCCAGAGTAAGAAAGTCCAGCTTTCTGCCAGAGTCTCGGATACATGGAAATAGGTGTAAAGCCTGGAATGGTATTAACTTCATTAAGTATTGGGCCTCTTTCAGGATGAAGGAAAAAATCTACTCTCGCCATTCCAGAGCATCGTAAGGCCAAAAAGGAACGAGCTGCCATTTGTTGCAGGCTTACAACTAGGTTTGCTTCAATGTCTGGTTCATCAATCAATTCAGCACTGTCATTTTGATATTTTTCAGCGTAATCATAAAAATCGCCCATAGGTTTTATCTCACCTGGGGGTGAGACTTGAGGAACTAGGTCACCCAGAACTGATAGCTCTATCTCTCTTCCCTCTATAGCTTCTTCGACAATTACCCATTCGTCATAAGCGAAAGCTTTTTCGAGAGCTCCTTTTAACGAATCGTGGTCATCGGCCCTGGAGACCCCTATAGAGGAACCCAGATTTGCAGGTTTAACAAAAACTATTTGCCCGAGTTCATTAAATAATTCATAAAGCAGTGATTCCATGCCTTCGCTATCTCAATCTTCAAATAGTTTGGAATGTACACTTCGATAAAGTGCCTGTGGAATTTTGTGATGGGTCAGAATTTCTTTTGTGGCAATTTTATCCATAGCTAAAGCAGACCCTAAAACTCCACTGCCTATATAAGGCACATCTATTACTTCGAGTAGTCCTTGAATAGTCCCATCTTCACCTAACGGACCATGTAGAAGAGGGAAAACAATAAGGTTTTTTTCAGAACTAAGTTTCCCCAACTCGATTATGGGATTCCACACCGGACCAGTCGGTTCAAGCCTTTCTTGGAGGTCGTTATTTTTAAGATCTTCAATAGCTTTTTCAGCAAGATGCCAGTTTCCGCTTTTATCTATCCCTACAGGTACAACTTCATAAAGTTCAGGATCAGCGGCTTCAATAACATGACGCGCGGAAACGCACGACACATTGTGTTCAGCACTACGACCACCAAATAAGACAAGGAGACAACGCTTTGAGCTCATCTTGACATGTTAGGAGAAGAAAGGG
>Ga0206683_10000281_pt1 | contig 38464 bp, 42 predicted proteins | sample M280m12015metaG_FD_155483 | JGI IMG/M metagenome (GOLD analysis project Ga0206683, IMG submission 155483) | Ammonia-oxidizing marine archaeal communities from Monterey Bay, California, United States - M2 80m 12015 | ecosystem: Environmental > Aquatic > Marine > Intertidal zone | place: USA...
CTTCCCAGTACCCGAACTCACCACTGTTTCGATTATTTCAACTATCGACTCAGCAGTCCGTGATTCAATAATTCTTTCAGGCTGAGTATTTAATGCATTGACAGGCATTTCTACATTATCCCCCATACCACGTATAAGAGTGGGCGCGGGCTTCAATCCACGATTTGCAATAGTTGCATATGCAGTCAACATTTGAATAGGAGTAACAGAGACCCCTTGTCCGATAGCTATAGTTGGCAAAGAAGTTCCTGACCACTTTTCAACCGGAAGAAGAATTCCATTCGCTTCACCGGGAAAATTCAATTCACTTTTTCTTCCAATGCCAAATTTTTGCAACTTGTTATGCAAAAGTGATGGCCCAATTTCTTGAGCCCAGAGAATAGTTCCGACATTCGAAGATCTGAAAAGAATCTCAGAAACTGACCAGTCTGTTTCATCATGGTCAAACCAGTCTGAAAAGTCGGAGTCATGAACATGTATCTCATCTGCCACTTTCCTAACTGAATCAGTGGAAGCCACACCAGCATCCATAACTGCAGAAAAGGTCAATGGCTTCATTATTGAACCTGGTTCAAAAGTCCATGTTGCACTTCGATGTTCAGTAATTTGGTGGAGCTTCCCGTCCGGATTTCGTTCCACCGCCACTGAGGCAAGTACTTCGCCCGTAGATGGTCTCATTGCTACCAATAGGCCCGCCTTACCTCCTGCTTTCTCAACTCCAGAAACCAAAATTGTCTCAGCTTCAAATTGAAGAGAGCGATCTAAAGTTGAGACAATTGTTTTACCATTCACAGCTGGCTCTAGAGAATACTCTCCCCCTGGAATCGTTGACCCTCTAGGGCCGCGCTCAACTCTTTGCACTCCATTCTTACCAGATAGATATTCGTTATAAGATTTTTCTAAACCACTTATACCGTTTCCATCGATATCTGTTCTTCCAATGATCGCAAGTACAGCATCCCCATCCGGCCTAACTCGACTCTGTTCTTTTTCGGTATAAATGCCCGAAAGCTTCAATGATAAAACTGCATCTACAAAACGTTCTTCTACTTGTCGAAATAGGTATACGAATTCTTTTCCACTGTTCAATTTATTTTCTAGTTCCGTCAAATCCCCACCTAAAATCTGAACTAAAGCTTTGGCAGTTTGTACTGGGTCTTGAACAAGTTTTGCGTTAGCAACTAAAGAATTTCTTGGAACAGAAATTGCCAAATCAACTCCATGTCTATCAAGTATTGACCCTCGTTGAGCAAGTACTTCTTCTGTCTTCATTCTCTGACTCGCTCCATGAGCTATATAACGCTCGGAATCTAATATTTGAAAATGTACCAATCTCCAAACCAGACCTCCAGAAATTAGAATCATCACACAACCAACAAAAATAGACCTCCGAAAAAAACTTTTCAATGGAGAGGTCATGGATTTTTTTCCCGAGTTTTTCTTTTTTTTGAACATCAACTTGGTCGCCTGAAAGGATTATTCAACGGCGGAGGCAGTTCGAAAATTGGTCGTAATTGTTTTCTGTTGGGCGGCGGCAACATATTTAAACGCCCTTCGGCTGCAGAAAGAATTCTTTCTGTATTCTTCAATTCAGTTACCTCAATCCGCAGTTCCCTTGAATTACCCATTCCTTCTGTTATTTGCTTCTGAAGAGAATCAACTTCATGTTGAACAGAAACTAGGAAAGTATGTGAACCCGCTACTGAAAGTAGAAGAATGAAGGAAATAGCCACGCCTAGAAAAACTGGGAAAGTGATTCCAGTTTTTTCTCTTCGCGTTTCAGTTCCAACTATCTTTTTTTGAGAAATTGGAAGATCAACCGTGACAGTCATAAGCTCTCCAAAACTCTCATTCGAGCACTCTTTGCTCGTCTATTTTCTTTTATTTCTTCCTTTGAAGGAGTCAAACCTGAATGAGGCAACCGGCCTTTTGAGACTGCACCACAGACACACGGAAGTTTGTTCGGACAAGCGCAACCACCAGTAACCACATTTCTAAATAGTTCCTTGACTATCCGATCTTCACCAGAGTGGTAAGAAATAACTATTCCACATCCCTTCGGTTGTAATCGGTCGATCGAAGCCGTCACTCCTTGAATCAACTCTTCGCGTTCCTGATTGACTTCCATGCGGATTGCTTGAAAAGTTCTTTTAGCGGGATGTCCACCTCTCCTTCTCGCTGCCGCTGGAATAGCATTTTTAACCAACTCAGCAAATTCTAAAGTGCTGCTGATTGGACGATTCCTAACAATTGAACCAGCTATGCGCGCTGCAAATCTTTCGTCAGAATTCTTCTCTATTATTCTCTGCAGTTCAGACTTATCTGAATTATTCAATAAATAAGAAGCTGTTCTTTCCTGACGAATATCCATTCTCATATCTAGAGGACCGTCAAAGCGATAACTGAAACCTCGTTCCGCATTATCTAGCTGGGGTGAAGAAACACCTAAATCGAAAAGAAACCCAGAAATTAAAGGAATATTTTCTTCATTGAATATTTTCTCCAATGAAGAAAAAGAGTTATGAAAAAATCTAACTCTTTCCGAAAACCTTTCAAGCCTGCTGTGCGCTGCCTCTAATGCTAAATGGTCGCGATCAATGGCAACAAGTTCAATATCAGTGCGTCTCTCAAGTATTTCTTCTGAATGTGAAGCTCCGCCAAGCGTTGCATCGATGAAAACCCCAGGTGGAATATTTTCAACCACATCAAGCACTTCGCCCATCATCACTGCCTGATGTTTAAAGTTTGAAGTTAATTTATTGTTCACTTAATTACCTTTGAAATATTTTCCGACTATCGACCGTTCCCCGAATAACCAAACTTAAGAATTTCTCCTAAAGAACTTGATGGGAGGAGGTGGAGGAGGGGCCTTCCATCTGCTATCCGGAGAACGATCCATAATCGGAAGATTGCGATACTTAAATGACCAGTGGTTATATTCCTCCCCCCTGCCAGAAAGTGTCAGCTAAAGATCTGTCGAGATCATCTGCCATTCCTTCCCAGTCATCCGGGTTCCAAATCTCTATGTGCGTGATTGCTCCACAGAGAAGTGCCTCATTCTCTAAAGAAGCAAATTCACGTAAACGTTGTGGGATACTCAATCTGCCTTGACTATCTATGCGCTGTTCATCAGAACTAGCTGCAAGTCGTCTAAGTATTTTGGGTTCGACACTTCCCTCCTGGACTTGCGTTTGAAGTCGTGACACCATTTCTGCAAAAGCTTCAGGCGTATAAATTGCAATGCAATTAGCAGCAGGTGCAATAAACGCTTCTGCAGAAAAGCGAGATCGGAACTTTGCGGGAAGAACGACACGTCCTTTTTCATCGAGTGAATGTTCATGTGTTCCGACAAAAAGCATTCTGTTTTCCTTTTTCTACCTGTATTAAAAATTTGCTAGAAAACAAGTGAAAAGAAATACTTCCCATTTCGCCCCATTTTCCTCCACATTTCTAGTATAACACCCCACTTTTGTCAATAGGCGCGCCAATTAGGAGAGATTTAATCAATTTTCATGATTTATTGCGGCTTAATAGGTTCTAATTAAGGCTTTTTATGAGTGAGAGCAGTAACTCATCTGGATCTGCTCTAATAGGAGCTGCCAATTCAAGTAAATCATCAACAACCTTTTTTGTTGGTTCCATTTGAAGTAGCTGAGCAATTCGTTCCGCAGGCCAGGAAAACAATGCAGCGCACTGAAACCATGCCCCTTCTCGAGTTCGCCTTTGACTAATACCAACAGCTTTTTTTCCCGAAACCGTAACCTCACCAGTTGCTAGCCCTGCAAAGCATACGAGTCGAGAGAGTTCCGTTTTTCGGATTTCTTCATTATGAACTTTTCCATTAAGACCAATATTTTTCATTGCTCTTACCCAAAGTTCACCAAGCCACACCGAAGAATGTCTAATGTCGTTACACCATAGAGGGTCTTCTCTCGGTACAACAAAATCGACCCATAGAACTTTACCGGGTTCAAGAAAGACAGCTCCTCCTCCTGATTTTCTATAAACATAATCGCATTCGATAGCAACTTCTAAAGACATATCTTTCTGCGCAGTTCCAAAAACCATTGTTGGTTTATCAATCTCATGAATTATTATTTGTCGAGACTCAAAAGTAGGAAATGTTAGATGCCTGTCAGCGACACTTCCTTCAGGTCTTTTAATATTCCAGCTTCCCACGTGATTAAATCTTTGATTTTTCTAAATCTGCTACCCATGTAAGCCATGTGATAACAACATCAACTTCTGGCAGCTTTTCTGACTCGCCCTGGTAAGTAATAATTCTGAATTCCAAAAAATCGTTACTAGGAAATGGCAAAAAAGGAGGAATCAATGGCCATCTACTTTTAGCGAGAATAAAAATCTGCCTTATGCTTGTAAGCCATAACGAAGGTTTACGCAGCAGGGCAAACAAAAGCTTGAGCAACCACTTGACTTTCAACATTAATTACTACCTTTAGTGTTCAGCCAAACCGCAGCAGCTCCAATCAAAGGAGCTTCATCTTTAAGGCTTGCAAAATTTATTTCCAGATTTTTTGTAAAATCAAGACCACAAAAACTTGCTGCAGTTGAACGAACTTGATTAAGAAAGATAGGTCCGAACCCTAAAGCAACCGAACCTCCTATTAATACTGTAGGGATATTGAGCAGGTTAACGGCTATCGAAATAGCTTTTCCAACATAATGGCCACAACGTGCTTTTACCTCTTCTGATGCTTCTTCAGCGGGCATACCTGTTTCTTTTTCTATTGCACCACCTGAAGCAACCGCTTCGAGACAACCACTGCTACCACATACACATAGAGGACCACCGGATTCAACATTTATATGTCCTATATGACCCGCATTCCCCGCTTCTCCATTCAAGAGCTTTCCATCGATTACAAACCCGCCACCGATTCCAGTAGAAACTACCATCGCTAAATAATTTTTATAACCGGAAGCTGCCCCTACCCAGCCCTCCCCTAGAGCAATTGCTTTAGCATCATTATCGAGGACTACTGGCATATCGAGAGCTTCTGATAATTTCGACCGCAACGGAAAGTTTCGCCATTGGGGAATGTTTAATGGAGATATCTCCTCTCCATTATTCGTCATAGGCCCAGCGCTTCCCACTCCACAACCATCGACCTCTACTCCTTCTAAAACTGCTTCAGACAAAGAAACCAGTTTCTGAAATAACTCTTCCCCATCGCTGGACTGTGTGGAGGTTGAAGACCGTTTTTTAATCACGCCATCCAAAGTGACTCGGGCTGCGGCAAGTTTAGTTGCACCTACATCTAATGCGAGAATATCCTTCACTAACATTCCCCTTCATAATTTCAACCGAGATTATCGCGACGGAAACGCTCTTTCATCAAATCTCGAAACTTCTGTGATGAGTCTCCCAATTTGATACCTTTTTCACTCCACATTGAAGATTGAGATGCTTGTTGAATACCAGTTCGACCGAGGTTTCTGGCATTTCTTTCAATTGCAAGTGCTGAAAATAACATCAGTAGAAACGCGAGAAACGCAACTACGAAAGAAATAGACAACGTTAGGAGCATGCAAACCACTCCGATAAAAAAAACTAAAACCGACCATTTCAAATTTTTGAGTGACTTTGTGTAAACAGTAGTTTCGGAAACTTCACGCGCTAATTCAGGATCACTCTCGTAAAGACTTTCCTCTATTTCAAGAAGAATCTTCTCTTCATCTTCTGAAAGTGGCATCTATCCAACTCTCCTACCCGTGTAAATATCTATAAATAAAATTCTAACTGTTAATCAAGGCATAACACCTATCAAAAAGTCACCCTTCCTAATTCAATCATTTGAATTTTCATCTGGACCCCACTGCTGTTCTCCTTTTCTTTTAATGCGCATCCCATTGGAACTGAGTATGCTCGCCGGCCCAATTGATGCCACACCGAACCGGTCTCGAATCAAATCGACAGCATCTTCAGTATTTTTCCGATTGGAATGGGTATTTTCAGAAAATTTAAGTTGCTCTCCGAAGCTTTTATCGAAATTTGTCACAGAAATTCCAAGAAGTCTGACTCCATGTCTTAGGTCCACCGCACCAAGCAACTTCTTAGCTTCTTCCAACACTGTAGAAGAAAGAGAAGTGGGGTCCGGAAAGGTATATGAGCGAGAAAAAGTAGTGAAGTCTGAATAACGGATCTTTAAAGAAACTGTGCGGCATTTCTTTTCAGATTTCCTTAAGCGCCATGAAACAGAATCAACCAATCGAACCAACTCGCGTTCTAGGTCTTCTCGACTTGTTAAGTCCTTCGAAAATGTTTCCTCATGTCCAATAGATTTAGCTTCCTGCTCTACGACTACATTTCGATTGTCAATACCTCTAGCTAGACGCCAAAGTTGTTGACCAGCTGCTTTCCCTAGGCTCGAAACCAAACTCCCTTCAGAAACTCGACTAAGTTCCCCCACAGTCTCTATTCCTAGATCAGTTAACTTTTTATGAGTTTTAGGTCCTACACCCCAAATTGCATTAACAGGAAGTGGATCTAAAAAAATTTCTATTTTGTCTTCATCAAGAAGGAAAACACTCTCACCATATACAGGACCTCGTGGCCCTACTTTCGGTTTTGCATTCTCACTCGAGAGTTTTGCCAAAAACTTATTTACAGACCCTCCAACACTGCATCTAAGACCTTCTTCTTCATATATCGCATCTCGGATTTTGTAAGCAATTGATTTAGGTTCTCCATGAACTCTCCGCACTCCTCCAATATCTAAAAAAGCTTCATCCAGAGACAATGGTTCAACCAGCGGAGTAAAACTTTTGAGAATATTCATAATTCTTTCACTCACCTGAACATAGAATTCGTAATCTCCAGAAATGAATACCAAGTCCCTACAGAGTCTTTTAGCTCTTCTGGATGACATAGCAGAATAAATTCCGTAGGAGCGCGCCTCATAAGAAGCCGCGGCTACAACACCACGATTTCCACTTCCTCCTACTACAACAGGCTTACCTACCAATTCCGGATAGCGAAGCAATTCAACTGAAGCAAAGAACGCATCCATGTCTACATGGAGTATTGAGGTTGTCACTACTTGCGTTCCACGATCATGTTGCCAGCCTTGTCAGATACAGCTGTATAGGTAAAACTTTTTTCGGAGGGTATCTCTCCTTTTAGATATGCAAGTACTGGTTCTCTAACCCAAACTGGAGAGTTTTTTAATCGAACTTCACAAGCTTTTTCAGAAAAAAATTCAGCTTCTTCAACAATCAAATCTGGATCATTTATAACTAACGAACCAGTCCACTCAATCGCTTCAAAAACCTCGACCTGTAGAGCCATGTCCTGTTTAAGAAAATTTACAGACACTCCATAAACCAACTCGGACCAAGTTGATGCTTGCAATCCAGTCTCTTCATACACTTCACGTTCCAGAGCTTCGATTGCACTTTCACCCTCGTCAATCACACCTCCGGGTGGAGTCCAATCTATTCCACCTCTTTTTCCACGGTGCAACTTGCCCCTGCGTCGATTAGCGACCAATAAAATTTTAGAGTCTTTTCGAATAAGCCCCCCCACAACCGACCAGTTTCGAAAGGATTCATTTTTCATATCAATATTGTTCACCTAATTAAGTAGTTACTTTGACCTATAATCTAAAGTTAGCACCTACTCGATAATGCAGAATCAGGAGTATTAATTTATATGTCCACTTCTTCAGCCCCCTCGGTGAAAGCAAGAATTATGGCGATTACTGCAATTACTGTTTCCGGATTATGCGGAGGTCTGGTTGGATACGCAGTTACGGATTTACAGTGTCAAAATCGATGTGAGACACTTTCCGGTTTCATAGGTCTAAGTTCTGCCTTACTGGCTGCTGGTGGTGTCTCTGTGGTTGCGAATCTGGCCCTTAAAGCTATGTCCGAATGGAAGACAACCGAGCGTCAGCAGTCGGCGCGTGAAAGATTTCCAGTTGAGTAATAAATCAATCGAAGAAGACTTAAGAACCCTTGCCTCCAATATTGCTAAACGAACAGGTAAAAAAATCGCCAAAAGACTCGGCGAAAGCCACACATTAACTTCCAAGAGTTCTGCTACTGACCTTGTAACTGAAATTGATGAATGGTCAGAAAAAAAGATCACAAAATACATCACTTCTCGCAGACCAAACGATGAAATTATCTGTGAAGAGGGGACTTACATAAAAGGGAAGAACAATATCCGATGGTTTATCGACCCAATAGATGGAACAACAAACTTTGTTTACAGTCACCCTGGGTTTTCAGTATCAGTAGGAGTTGAAATCGACAAGGAAACAAAAGTTGGAGCGATATACGCCCCTTTACTAAATGAGTTATTTAGTGCTTCATCTTCCCACGGAACAACCTGCAATGGTAGAGAAGTTGAAGTAAGTAAAACAAATGAACTCTCCAATGCATTAATCGCTACAGGCTTCTCTTACAAATCTGAATTTAGAGGCACTCAAGCTAAAAACCTGGTTGGAATTTTGCCAAAAATTAGAGACATCCGTCGGATCGGTGGAGCTGCATTTGACCTCGCATCAGTAGCTTGCGGTCGGGTCGACGCATTTTTTGAACATGGACTATCCCCGTGGGACATTTCAGCGGGTCATGCTCTTGTGAAAAATGCTGGAGGCATACTGATGGTGATCAATCCTTCACAATCGGGCGACTACAGCCAACCTGAAGTAAATGTATTAAAAAGCTCTTCAGATATTTCTGAGAACTCAATTACAGTAGCTTCCTCTAAATATCTAATAGATCAAGTAGTGGAATTACTAATAACCAGTCAGGTAGATTATTCATAACTATTTTATAAATATTCAAAAAACCCTTTTAAAACCAGTTCACTTTCTAAAATAAAAACAGAGAAAAATTTCAATTTCTACAAAATGCCGCAACTATCCAAGAAATGAGGCAACATTAAAGTATGAGTGTAAGAATTCTTACAGTAGAAGATGACGAAAGAATTCGAACTGCCGTCAGTCTAGCTCTTCAAGAGGAAGGCTGGGAGGTTGAAGAAACTTCCAATGGTGAAGATGCTTTGGCTTCATTTTCGAGACAGCCCAGTGATGTCGTGTTGATAGATATTATGCTTCCGGGGATCGACGGATTTGAAGTCTGTCGAAGAATACGGCGTTTAGGTGACGTCCCAATCGTTATGGTTACCGCCCGCTTAGATAGCCATGATGTTGTGGCCGGCCTAGAAGCAGGAGCAGATGATTATCTGAGGAAACCTTTTGACCAAAAGGAATTAGCCGCACGCGTTAGAGCACTTCTTAGAAGATCTAAGACAATAGGCTCAACATCAAATTTTCTATTTGACCAACTTGAAATAATTGCCGATGAAGGGATGGTCCGCGTTAACGGTAAGGAAGTTCATCTAACGCGCACCGAATTTAAACTTCTGATCGAACTAGCTACCAACTCTGGAAAAGTTCTAAGTCGCGAAGATTTACTGGAACGAGTTTGGGGATATGACTATTTCGGAGATAGTCGACTTGTAGACGTACACGTTAGACGTCTACGAACAAAAATCGAAATGGATCCCGCAAATCCAAAATACGTGGTCACCGTAAGAGGATTGGGTTACAAGCTCAAAACCCAGTTTTAATGTCGGTTAAAAGTGTTAACTAACCAATGCCAAATGAAAAGAATGATCAAACCGAAACTCTTTCTTACAAACTGAAACTAGGTCTGAGAACTAGGATTTCCCTCTTCTTCGCAGTCGGCGGTTTGCTCGTATCAATCGGACTTTCGGGAGTAACTCTTGTCCTTACCAGGCAACAACTCATCGATAGCCGTGAAACCGCTGCATCAGCTTTTGCTTCGACCAATGCCACACGTTTATCAAATCAGCTAACACCAGACTCTTCTGTAGAAGACCTACCATCGATTGTAGATTCAATGACAAAAATCGAAGGAAGTCAACGATTAATAAGGATTGGCAATCACTGGCTCCCTTCACAAGAACTAGACAGAGAAGATATTCCAGAGAATATTTTAGAACGAGTTACAGAACTCAAAGCCGGTCAGTTAAGAGCTGAAATTAACGGCAAAACTCGTCTCGTTTTAGGGATTCCACTTCAAGTATTCGATGCAGCATATTTCGCCATAGTTGACCTAACTGACCTAGAAGAAACACTCGACGACCTACGTATAATTCTTTTTGGAGCCGGAGCAGGTGTCACTTCTCTTGCTGCACTTCTCGGCTGGTGGATAAGCCGCCGTACATTACGGCCTCTAAGAAATGTAAGAGAAGCAGCCGAAGCTATCGCTGGTGGGCGTCTAGACACAAGATTAATTCGACAAAGTGATCCTGATCTAGATCGACTATCGGAATCATTTAATGAAATGGCTAGAGCTCTTGAAGAACGCATTCATCGAGATGCACGCTTTGCTTCTGAAGTGAGCCACGAGTTGAGAAGCCCCTTAACCACACTTAAGGCAAGTGTTGGAGTCCTAGAATCTAGAAAGAATGAACTCTCCAAAAGATCTCAAACTGCACTCGACCTACTATCACGCGATTTGGAACGATTTAACCGCCTCGTCTCTGAGCTTCTCGAAATCTCCGGTTATGACGCTGGCGCTGCCTCTCTGGAACTCGAAGAAGTCAATGTCGCTCAGTTCATACAAGCTGCTACGAGGAACGATACTTCAATTACTTACATGCTTCCAGCAAGAGCAGACTCCCTGGTTATAAATGTTGATAAGAGACGTTTAGCGAGAGCTCTCTCCAACCTTATAGACAATGCTCACCGTTATGGAAACGGACCTACCGTGATAGAAGTTTTAACGAATGAAAATTCAATTGAAATAGCTGTAGAGGACGCCGGACCCGGAATTTCAAAAGAAGAGCGAAAAATTATTTTTGACCGTTTTTCAAGAGGTTCAAGTAGCGGTCAGCGCGGTGATGCTGGAGGAACAGGTTTAGGTCTGAGTCTCGTACAGGAGGATGTTCGACTCCACGGAGGAAAAGTGTGGGTAGAAAATCTAAAAGCAACAAAATCAGAGACAGGTTCCCGCTTTGTAATCAAATTACCCACAATAAAGGAGGAACTATGATGAAAAAGAACTTATCTACTCTTGCTCTGTTATTTTTTCTCTCTTTGATGACTGCCTGCAGTATTCCTCTTGACGATCACCCAAGAGATCTTTCTTCGAACTTGCCAGACGCTCTTCTGCCACCCGCTTCAACGACTACTCAACCCCCGGCTCCAAAGGAAACAGTTAAAATATTTCTAGCTAAGGCCAATCCAGATGGAGAAATGAAACTAGAGCCGGTAAATCGCGAAATCTCCGGAGATGGATCAATAAACGTCATACTGGATCAAGTATTGGCTGGACCTACTTTAAGTGAACAAGAAACACAGCTAGTTTCACCTTTTGCTGAAGGCAGTAAAGTCATTGGTGCTATTCTTGAAAATACTTTGTTGGAAATACACCTAGACAGTCTTGATGGATTTCCCCAGGATGACTCAAAGAGTAACCGTCTTGCTTTCGCCATGCTTGTCTGCACGGCCTCTGAATTAATAGCTGGTGCGGATATTTCTTTCGTGCAAATTATGGTCAGACAAAATGATTCCCTTGAAGCCATAAACGCACCCGTTACCGACGGAGATCCTCCTGAAGAAGGTGCTCCTGTACTATGCAACAATTACGCGAGTTTCATGACCGAAGAAGATTTATCCTAAATAAGGAGAGGGGTAAAATTGCGGGTAGTTCTAACTTTAGATGCAGGTACTACCAGTGTTAGAACACTAGCAGTGGATCCATCTGGTGAAATTCTTACCACCTCACAGCAAGAATTTACTCAGATATACCCAGAACCTGGTCTTATCGAACATGATCCGGAAGAAATCTGGCTAGCCGCAGCTAATACACTAAGGGAAGTTTCAAAACAAATTGAGAAAATGGGACATGAAGTTGTTTCCATTGGTATAACGAACCAACGTGAAACTGCCATTATTTGGGATCAAGAATCAGGAACACCTTTGCATAATGCAATTGTCTGGCAAGACCGCAGAACAACCGGACGCTGTCAAGAGTTAATGAGGCAAGGCTGTCTGAGTGAAATTAGATCGAAAACTGGTTTAGTGTTAGATCCATATTTCTCTGCTTCAAAATTTGAATGGATGATCAAATCATCTTCGGTGGATTTAGGCAAGAAATTTTGTTTAGGAACAGTGGACTCTTGGTTGATCTGGAAACTCACTAACGGAAAAGTTCACGCAACTGAACCCTCAAATGCCTCTAGGACTATGTTGTTCGACCTAAAAGAAGGTCAATGGTCCGATTCATTGTGCAACATATTCTCCATCCCTATTGATTCGCTTCCTGAAATTCGCTCTACTTCTGGCTACTTTGGCTCAACAACTAATGAGGGCCCCCTAGGTAAAGAAGTGCCTATTAGAAGTGCTATTGGAGATCAACAGTCTTCTCTTTTTGGCCAAGCTTGTTTTAGGTCTGGTGATACTAAAAATACTTACGGAACTGGTTCATTTATCCTCACAAACCTCGGTGAAGGAACACCCTCTATCAATGACGGGCTTATAACGACGGTTGCTTGGAAATTGAACTCTGAATCACCTCTTACGTATGCAGTCGAAGGTTCAATTTTTTCTACAGGGGCAACAGTTCAATGGCTACGTGACGAGCTTGGAATAATTAAAAACTCCTCAGAACTAGAAGAATTAGCTATGACTTCTCCGAACAATGGAGGTGTAGTTATAGTTCCTGCTTTTTCAGGCTTAGGTAGTCCTTGGTGGGATCCTGATGCTCGTGGAATCATTGCCGGTCTCACGCGTGGAGTTGGAAAAGCTGAACTTGCAAGAGCAACAATTGAATCGATGGCTTTTCAAACTCGCGACGTTCTCGAAACGATAAAAAAGAACAGCACATTAATTCCGGAAAAATTAAAAGTAGATGGAGGAGCTTCGGTAATGGATCTACTAATGCAATTCCAAGCCGATCAACTAAAAATTCCTGTGGTTCGTTCTTCGAACAGAGAATCAACTGCTATGGGTGCTGCTTACCTCGCCGGATTGGCATCTGGCATATGGGAATCCTTGGAGGAAATTGCGACTTTATGGAAGGGGGATGAGCCATTTTTACCAGATATTAGTAGCCCACTTCCTGACGAACTCTATGAAAATTGGCTTAGCGCAGTATCTAGAAGCAGGAATTAGAACTTAAAAAAACTCTTTGCAGCTCACTACTTTTTATCTAGTTTTTAGCCTCGAGTCTTTCTTTTAAATCATCGACTGCTGCGTGAACTATTTTGCTTTCCGCTCGTCGTTTCACGAAACCTGGCAAACGAACTAGTAAATCTACATCTAGGTCATAGACAACTTCAGTTTCAGCAGCATCTTCACCAGAGGGATGAAATTCATAGTCCCCATTCATTCTCTGAATTAAATCACTTTCTATCAAGCGCCATGAGATCCTAAGTGGATTCGAACCGTAGCTGTATCTAAGTGTGTAATTAGTGCTTCTTCCCATTGCTGCTGCACGAAATGAAACATCACCAGGACGACCATTATCGTCCCTAGCCAAAACTTTTACTTCTTTAATGTCATCGGACCACTCAGAGAGTTTTTCCACATCTGACACCATGTCAAAACATCTCTGTGGAGAAGCTCTGATTATCCTTCTCTGATTAGCATGATCACTCATATTGCCCTCCTTAAGAATTCTACTTAAGAGTTGCGGAATCTAGTGCATCGATAAGACTTTTTGAGAGCTCATCATAAGAAAAGTAATTTTGAGCGCGTTTACGCGCATTTAAACCCATACGTTCTAACTTTTCTGAATCCTCTAAGAGCGTTTCTATTGATTTCGCTAATTGTCGTGGATCTTTAGGGTTGTTAATAATAAGACCAGTTTCATTATTTGAAACAGCATCTGCCGATCCTCCACTTTTTCCTGCAATTTGAGGAATACCTGATGCTGCTGCTTCTAAAAAAACTATTCCAAAACCTTCTTGCTCTAATCCACCCCAACGTGAACGACATGGCATGCAAAAAATATCGGATGCTCTGTATAACTCAGGTAGAACTTCATCTGAAATTTCACCAAGGAACCTAATATTTTTTTCTAAATCTTTCGCTAAATCTTTTAATCTTTGAAGATCGCGACCAGTTCCACCGATTAGTAATAATAAATCGGGATGATCTTTCTTGAGGATTTTGACCGCTTCTATCAAAACATCTATCCCCTTTCTAGGCACCAAACGAGTGAGTGTAAGGATCACAGGAGAAGTATTCGGAATTTCAAAATCTTTTCGTATTTTATCCTTCTCTAACGAAACTGCTGGGCGGAATCTTTCAATATCAACACCAGGTGGAATAATCGCTAAAGGTAAACTTTGTTTTGCTGTCCTCTCAGCCTCTTCTGCTGGATAATTCCCTGCACAAATAACTAAAGAGGCCTTTTTTAAAGTGTTAGCTAAAAGTGATTTAACAATGGGTATCTTTCCTGGAATTGCTAATTCAGCTCCATGAAGAACAAGAGCGTATGGTATTCGACTCCTCGGAGCTGATAAAGCGAGTGGAAACGCCGGATCCCATACTATTAATTCAGCCCCAATATCTTTTCGCAATTTTTGCACATTTCTATTGATGTTGTGAGTAGGAAGTAAGACCTTATTAGTAGATCTAACTGTTCGGAATTGTTGTTCGGAGTCAAACTCTCTATCACTCCGAAAAGGTGTGGTGTAAACATAAAAATCTTCAGCGGGTAAACGTCGCCACAACTCCCACAGATACGATTGAATTCCTCCCACCTTCGGTGGGAAGTCATTTGTGATCAATACGTGTCTTCTCATATAAAACCCTCCGCCTCAGCCAGCATAATTTCTTTTATAACTAGAGGGTCAGAATCATTCTTTGCTAGTTCTACAAGTTCCTTATGACCTAAGCGAATACTCGCCCATGCTGCATGGCTTCTTAATAAAGGATCAGAGTCAAACAAATACTTCATTAAGAGAGATTTAAATAGCTCATTCTCAGTTTCTTTAGAGTTCCCAATTGAAACAAGCGCGTTACGTTTCAAATATCGAGGATTTCTCTCTGCTATGTACCAAGAAGAGAAACGTTCTAAAAGTTCTTGATCTTCAGCTTCTAATATTTCTGCTGCAAGATAATCCGATTGAATATCTAAATCTTCTTCAAAATTGCGCTCCTCTCTTCCTTCCGGACATACTTCTTGGCAGTCATCACAACCATAGATACGGTGCTCAATACTTTCTCGGTACTCGTGTGGAATTATCCCAGGAGCTTGCACAAGCCACGCTATGCACTTTCTGGCATCTACTACTCCCGGCTCGATGATTGCCCCTGTGGGACAGCCATCTATACATCGCTTACAAACACCACAATCTTGTTGAACTTTTTCACTCACCGGAAGTTCAACATTCGTGACAATCGAACCTAAAACGAACCAACTCCCCTGCCCAGGAATTAAAACATTGCCATTCTTGCCATGCCACCCGATACCTGCTCGAATAGCCGCTGCACGATCGACTAGGGAATTTTCATCTGCAACAACTTGTGCTTTCCAGCCATCTTTTTTCAATATTTCAGCAATCACAGCAAGAGCATCACGAAGAAGACTGTAATAATCCTTCCGCGCATAGGCCGCTATTCTTACTGCTTCAATGTGTACTTTTTCAAGACGCGGAGCCGGGGTTCTTAAAGCTCCCACGATTAAAGACTTTGCATCGCTCATAATCATTTTTGGCGTGGTCGAACGTTCAGGGTTTCGAAAAGTAAACTGCATTCCTCCGTGGAGTTCTTTTTCTTTCCTTCGTTCTATTTCGGTACGCGTTTCCACAAAAGGTTCTGCATTAGTAACGCCCAATGCAGCTAAGCCTAATTCTGATGCTAGATCTGAAATCTTTTCAAAATAGTCGACACCCAAGTTATTGTTCAACTCAACATCCATGATGAGATTTTATGAGCTTCGAACGTTAAAAAACTCTAATCGACTCCGAATAGCGCAACGGAGGCACCAAGCCTGCATCTGCGATCTCTTTAATAGATCGGTATTCATCAAGATCAATTATCACTGCTGTTGAATCAGTATCTCTGCATAAAAAAGTAACCACACAGTCTTCACAGTGTTGCGAGTCTTGTTTCACACACTTTTCACAATCAATTAATAACTTATTTTCTGTTGTTTTAAAATTCATACTTACAGATTGACAAACACCTGTGACACTAAAACCAATTTTTGAACATCTAACTAGCTTGTCTTCTCCCGAGGTACCTTTTAAAAGTGAAAACTAGGCTTACTTTAAGCTTCTTAACGTTACTTTTCTTGATTTCTACCACTTCTTGCGGCTCACCCAAAAAATCACTAGAAAACATTGATCAAATCGCTGAAAACTGCCCAGGAGCGACAGTGCCAACGCAGGTAGCAGTCACCTGTTACAAACACAGGACTAAAGATTCGAGTACAGCTTTTGCCATTCTGGAATCTCCAAATGCTACACGTGAACCAATTATCTTTCTTCATGGTGGACCAGGTGGCAGATCTATTTTTGATCGACATATTTGGCTTACACCTCTTTCTGAAATACTTGATTCACATGACTTGATTTTGGTCGATCAAAAAGGTTCAGGCGAGTCTGAACCATCTCTGGACTGCTGGGAAGTTGATCAGGATTTAAACGAAAATTCCATTTCAGCATGTAAAACACGACTCTCTTTAGAAGGGATTGATTTTTCCTCTTATCAAGTAAAAGAAATCGCTGAAGACATAGTTCAACTTAGGGTTTCTTTAGGAATCAAGAAATGGAATTTGTACGGCGTTTCTTTCGGTTCGCGAATAGCGCTCGAGTTAATTTCAATAGACGAAGAGGCGGTAAATAACGTTGTTCTAGATTCACCTCTTCCTAGCCATGTGGCGGCTTACGACTCTTTACCTTCCGAGTCGGAACGTGCAGTAAATCTCGCTCTTAACAACTGTCAAAAAATAAACGAATGCGATCTGTCACTCTTGGATCAAGAAACCTCCGGCTGTCCACATGCACAAAGCCTTATGTCTGAATGTCTCGGCAACTTACTAACTCGACTCAATAGGGATCCTATTATGTTTTCAGATTCTAAAAACAACATATCTGTTGATGATTCGACATTTGCATTTGAATTAGTTACCACTCTTGCTCATCCGGATGGAAAAAGTGCTGTTCCAAAGGCTGTGATGTTGGCTCTAAATGGAAGGATGGCAGAAGCGATGAATACTCTTTTAACAGTTAATGTTGCTGGATTTTCAAAGGGAGATGAGTTAAGTGAAGGAGTTCAATTCTCATCAGAATGCCTAGATGAACTTCCAAAAAACAACCCTCTCATTGAGCAATACTCGACACCTCTAGCTGAAGCTTTGAGCAAAAGAGAAGAAGTTCTCCAGGAAATCTGTGCCATTTGGATTCCTGGTGAAACCCCCATGAGGGAGCACTTTCCTCAATCCTTCGAAACGGAAACTCTAATACTTTCTGGACTACTTGATCCAATAACACCAGCCTCCTGGTCTTTAAAAACAAAAGAAATCTTGCCAAATTCTATTTTGATACAAAGAGAAAATTGGTCGCATGCCCCTTCATTAAACGATAACTGTGCAAAAGAGCTTGTCTACAAGTTTTTCACTGGCGACCGGTGGAGCGCCAAAAAACCACCTTGCTGAACATGAGATTCTTAAGGAACGTAGACCCCCAACCATGCAAACGCACACAATGAAACCATGCAGAAAGCTGAGATAAAAGGGACTGCGAGTCGAAGTCTTGGTTTACTGGCCAGCAATAACACACTCAGAATTATCGGAAAGCCGTTTAATGCGTATCTCTCAAGACTGTTAATATTCTCAGCTCCAAGTGCTACCACCATGCAAGCACTCGAAAAAAGTCCGTATCTTAAGGGCCACTCTTTAAAAAGTCTGACCAACAGAAACAACAACAGCAAAGCAGAAATAATATGCAATGTTTCTGTTGCTGAAGTGCCAGTTAATACACGGCCGATCCCCTTTATAACTCTAGAAAATGGATCCACAAAACTACCTCTAAAAGACTCTTGCGCTTTTATAGGGGCAAAAAGTTCATCAAAGTGGAGTGAAGCCCAAAGTATGTATATTCCACTACCAACAAATCCACTAATTAAAGCAAATATCGGTTGGAAGGACATCTTTCTGTGCTTAGTATTCCAATTTTCCAAAACCGCGCAGAATATTGGAATGCTAAGCAACAAGCCAGTAGGTCTTACTAAAGCTGCTGCAAATGAGCAAAAAATGACGATCTTCCATTGTTCTTTTCGAAGGGCTACAAAACAAAAAATACCAAGCGCTAAGAAAAGGCTTTCAGCATAAGCCCATGTAAGTACAAAAGCAGAAGGGAAAATCGAGAGTAGCCAGACAGATCGTTTTGCCAATTCCTCGCTATCTTTTTCGATAAGAACCAGTTTTTTGATGGCAATCAAAGTTATTAAGGAGGCAACATTTGCAATAAGAATCAAAGAAACAGCGGCAGATCCTGGGATGAAAGAGTTGAAGAAACGACCAGCAAATACATAACCGGGGAAAAACCGGATCCCTTCTATGAGTACACCGTCGTAACCATTTGTGACAATAGATGCATACCAATCCCCATCCCATGCCATCAAGCCTCGATTAAATCTCTCCCCGTTTGGCGAGTCGAAAGTGCCTGAAAATAATTTACTTAATAACCAAGCCAAAAGGATAAGACATTTAGATACAACAAATGCTGGCAAAACCGAGAGCACTTCTTGGCGGAAATTAGTACCGATCATCTGTTTAACCGATTTGATTCGCTCAGATTTCATCACTTGTTACTGTCATATCGAACAAGATTCGCCGGATTGTAATACTCGTCACCGTCAGCATTTACAAGAGTTTCTCCTGCACCTAATCGCTTATTCAATTCTGACCTAAATGAACTACATTGCTTTTCAAAAGATTCGAAACCATCTATCCATACAAGCCAGATATTTTGCCCACCAGCGTGTCGAGCTAAAAGTTCTTCCGCCAAGAGCGGTGGAGATGAATTTAAATTTCGTTCCTTATAGTCGTACCAGTCAATTCTCTCCCCTCGATTTAAAGAGGGATAAGCAAAAAATTCATACTTCTCTCCCAATATTCTGTTTCCTGCTGGAGCCAACTGGTCAGGGCAGAAAACAACCGTATCTCCTTTCTTCCCTTCACTCATAACAACATCAGCTACCTCCCCAAGTTGAGTTCGGTCCCTTGAAAGTTCTCTAGCAACTGAAACGGAGCAAAGCAATAAAAAAACTGTGAGGAGTGAGAGAGTTACCTTCGGCGATAAACGTGACAATCCGACAGCGGAAGCGAAGATTGCAAAAGGAAAAAAGAATACTCCATACCTTCCTTGAAACGCCGTATCTGTTAAAAGACTTACTATCCCTCCAAGAAGCATTGTGCAAGTAGAAATAAGACAAATCCGCTTCAACCAAGAGAGTTCATTTAACCCAACTTTCAATTCGAAGCCTGTTTCGTTAATTCGCGTAAAAATTCCAAGTGCTAATAGCAAAGAAAATGCCACTGCTACCAACAACGCCTCTGATCCTTTTCCCCCACCGAAAGCTTCTAAGGTCAAAGCCAGAACAACCGTTGGTCTTGGAGCTTTAGACCAAGGAGTTCCTGTATGTTCCAACTGTTCGAAAAAAACTGGTACCCAAAAAATAAAAGGAATGCAGGCTCCCATACTCCAAGCTATTAACGATTTGTAATTCTTGTTTTCTTCACCCGAACTTCTTTTAGCTTTAGTCAAAAGTGAAATTATGACTACCGAAACAAAGAAAAGAGACCAGTAGTGGGTCAATAGCAAACAAGAAAGACTTAATGCATAAAGAAATTTACTTTTTTTCTTTAAATTTTGCGTTGCCCTATAGAAATTTAAATAAGTGCAGAGCAATAAAAAAATTAGTAAAGAATACATACGAACTTCAGTTGCATATCTGATCGAAAAAGGACTTGCTGCAATTAAGGAAGCAGCAATCAGTGATTCCCTCTTACCCATATGCATACGCAAGGTAAACCAAGTCATAACAATTATTAAGCAACCAAGCAGACCGGAAAAAGCTCTTAAGGCGAAGTCTGAATCACCGAATAAATTCGCCCAAACCCCTAAAAGAAAATAATAAAGAGGAGGGTGCCCATCATGGCGAAGAGCCTCTAAAAGAGAAGAGAAACCCTCTCCCGCTAGAGAAGCTGACTGAGCTTCATCAAGCCAAAGAGGTGTCATAGGCAAGAAGTTAAAAATAGCGCCAAATAGAATTCCCATCATGGCGACTACCCAAAACATGCTTTGTTGCAAATCAAGTTTTTCAGTCACAAGTAAATCGTATCCGTACATGAGTTAGACAAATATCTCGGGCAAGAGAAGTAAATTTTCACTTATTTTCCTCACTACCCCTTTCAGGCTTCTATGATCCGTATTAGTGACTATTAATAACAATGAAAACATTGAACCGATTATTATCGGAGCTGGACCCGCAGGACTTACCGCGGCTTATCATCTCGGAAAATATGGCATAAAAAGTACGATTTTGGAAGCTGACTCTGTCGTTGGCGGTATTAGTCGAACCGAGGTACGAGATGGTTGGCGTTTCGACATAGGTGGTCACCGATTTTTCACAAAGGTTCCTATGGTCTCTGACCTTTGGCATGAAATTCTCGACGAAGGAGACTTTCTATTAAGACCTCGAATGAGTCGTATTTTCTATAAAGGGTGTTTCTATGACTACCCACTCAACGCTAGTAATGCACTAAAAAATCTTGGTCTTTTAGAATCTTTCCTATGTGGTCTCTCTTATCTATGGGTGCGAATTAAAAAGCCTTCAGACACAAGCACTTTCGAAGGTTGGACTGCAAGTAGGTTTGGTTGGCGACTCTACAGAATGTTTTTTAAAACTTACACTGAAAAAGTTTGGGGTGTTGATGCAAGTGAAATACAAGCCGACTGGGCAGCACAACGTATTAAAAACCTCTCCCTTTTTAAAGCCGTTTTAAATTCGATTATGCCTAAAAGGAATCAGAAAAAAATTACGAGTCTCATTGAAGAGTTTGAATATCCGAAACTGGGACCGGGCATGATGTGGGAAAAATGTCATGAGCTAATAAGCAATCAAGGCAGCAACGTAATTTTTCGAAACCCAGTTACTTCGATTAAACATTCGGATGGGAATGCAAATGAGGTAATTACGGAAAGTTTAAATGGATCAGAAACTTTTAAAACTTCTCACATAATTTCCTCAATGCCAATTTCCAAACTTCTTCTTGCTATGGATCCATCAGCTCCTGAAAACGTTAGAGAAGCCGCACTCTCTCTGACCTTCCGTGAACACATCACCGTTGCGCTAGTAGTTCCGGAAAGTGAAGGCTTTCCCGACAATTGGATTTACATCCACTCATCAGATGTAAAAGTGGGTCGAGTTCAAAACTTTGGAAGATGGTCCCCTCATTTAGTTAAGGACGGAAAGACTTGTCTTGGCCTTGAGTACTTCGTTACCGAAGGTGATGATATTTGGGAGACTCCTGACGCTGATCTAATAAACCTCGGAAAATCAGAGATGGAAATCCTAGGACTATTAAATCCGGAAAGCGTAGAAGAGTCTTACGTTGTGAGGATGCCGAAGGCTTACCCAATGTACGATAAAAACTATTTCGAAAATGTTGAAATTATTAAAAAGTGGTTGAGTCAACATGCTGGAAATATTTTTCCAGTTGGCAGAAATGGTATGCATCGTTACAACAATCAAGACCATTCGATGCTCACGGCTATTTTAAGTGTTGAAAATATTCTTGGAGCTAGCCACGATATTTGGTCTGTAAATGTTGATCAGGATTATCACGAAGAAGTTACTAAAACTTGAAGGCTCCACCCAAGTAATGGCTACAGCAATTTCCTTGCTAGGTAATCTTCCGATTAACCCCCTAAAGTTTAATGAAAAATCTTTTCGCTTCAAGCTGATTCTTATCTCTTTGTTCGCTTTTCTTGTGAGACTTCTGTACGTAATTCTCGTTGAAAAAGGAGACCCTTTAAATGGGGATGCATTCTATTACCATCACGCTTCGCTCTTGCTTGTTGATGGCCTCGGTTTTGTCGAACCTTATAGATACATGTTCGGAGGTGCTCAAGAACTACTTTTTATTGAAGACTCTTCATACTTAGCTGAAACCGCTAATCAAAGTCTGCCTGTAGGACATATTGAGCCGACAGCTGGCCATCCGCCCCTCTGGGTAATCCTTTTAGCTTTTCCAGTCTTCATAGGATTAGACGGAATTTTAATTCAGCAAATTTTTTCTGTATTAATAGGCTCGATAGGCGTTTTTGCTATTGGGTGGGCTGCATCTGAAATAATCGGTAAAAAAAGTGGACTGATCGCTGCTGGAATGGCGTCAATATATGCATTTCTGTGGCTAAATGACGGACTCTTAATGTCAGAAACTCTTGTTATACCATTAGTGGCAATTGCTATTGGGCTCTCAGCTCGTCTTTACAACAAAAACTCACTTTGTCTGCTAGTCACTTTCGGTGTGATAGGAGGATTGGCAGTTCTTACAAGAGCTGAATTTATAATTGCTATCCCCTTTTTGGCGTTACCTATTCTACGCAATTCAACCCAGACACTAAAAAAACGACTAACTAGGTATTTTCTTGTGGGAGTTATAGTTGTTTCAGTATTGATGCCTTGGGTTGTTAGAAATTTAATCCAATTTGAAGAACCTGTAATGCTATCTAATGGTTCAGGAATTTTGTTGGCGCAGACTAATTGTGACGCTACCTATTTCGGAGACAAGCAGGGTTACTGGGAATATTTATGCGGTCTACCTCAACCTGTAGGCAAAGATGGTGCACCGACTGACGAATCTGTCCGAGACAAGGAGTATCGTTCACGAGGCATCGAGTACGCCGCTGAACACAAAGGACGTCTTCTAAAACATGTCATTCCAAAACGTGTAGCTCGTTTATGGGGGTTTTATTCGCCAGTTGAACAGTTGCGTGCCGACAAACTCGTTGAAGGAAGAAATTTTAGTCTTTCACTCATAGGGCTTTTCCAATATTACGCTCTACTCCCTTTATCAGTCTTTGGTCTGATCAAACTTAAGCGTAGGAAAATGCCGTTACTACCAATTCTCACGATCCCTCTAATCACTACTCTGCTTGCCTCAATAAGCATGGGGACAACTAGATACCGTGTGTCAGCTGAAATCTCAATAATAATTCTTGCTTCCTTTGGGATACAGTTTCTCTTCGAAAAGATCAGAAAATTTCACGCAAAAAAGAAACAGATAACTGTTTCTTTGTCAGAAGTAGAAAAATGCTAAAGAATATTTCAGTTACTCTAGATGTCGAAGATCTTCGACCTTCAGATATTTTTGAAGACCGCTCAAAACTGATGACAGAAAAGGTTTTAGATCTTTTCGCTGAAATGGAAATCCGAGCAACAATTTTTGTCGTAGGCGATGTGGCGGCAAGACATCCAGAGTTAATAAGAAAAGCTGTAAAAAGTGGTCATGAAATCGGCTTACATTCCCATAAACACATCCCATTACAACTGCTAAACCCAGGTCACTTTGAACAAGAATTGAGTGAAGCAAAAAGATCCCTTGAAGACATTTCGGGTCAACAGGTAAATGGTTATAGAGCACCAACAATGTCACTTACACATGAAACCCGTTGGGCAGTTCCAATTATGCAGAAAGTTGGTTTCACCTATTCTTCAAGCGTGCTACCCGCTAAGAATCCACTTTATGGATGGAATGGCTTACCAAAACAACCATTTAGGTGGTTGAACTCTGTTATTGAGTTCCCTTGCCCTGTGACTAATATCTTTGGTTTTAGCGTTCCTTACCTGGGAGGTGCTTACTTTCGACTCTTTCCATCACTTATTAGAAAAATAGGTGTACGGCAGTCTTCACGTAAAGAGATCCTCTGGACCTACTGTCACCCTTGGGAATTTGACCCAGAGGAAAAGTACTACCAATTAGAGAATGTCGGGCGCGTAACAAGTCGAATCGCATGGATCGGTAGAAAAGGCATGGAAAATAAAATGCGGGATTTCCTTAAGGAGGCTTCACCACAATCACTTGGTGACATAGCGTCGACAATTGATCTATCTCAGCTTCAAATAGTTGATCCGGAATCTTCATATCCTGGAAAGAAATGAACCTGATAGTGAACACTGTGATGGAGACCAGAGAAAAATATGGTCTGATTAAAAAACTAGGTTTTAACAAAATCCTATTACTTATTTGCCTTTTGGGATTTTTTATACGTCTCTTGTATTTTCTTCTTGTAGTTGCTGACAACCAACTGAGTGGTGATGCTGCCTCCTATCATTTAACTGCAAATATTTTTGCGGACGGTCTTGGCTTTACAGAACCTTTCCGTTACCTTTTCGGAGCTATTGATTCGGTACCTGTTGAAGGGGAACTAATAGAGGTAATTACCCCGATCGGTCACATGGAACCGACTGCTGGACATCCACCTATATGGACCCTGCTACTTTCAATTGGTTCTTTTCTTGGCTTTACAACTGTTTTCCAACAGCAGATATTTTCAATCTTCTTAGGAATACCTTCAATAATTCTCGCTGGTTTGATCGGAAGGAAAATAGTTTCAGAACGGCTTGGTTTAATTACTGCATCGCTAACTGCTACTTATGCATTCGTTTGGATTAATGAAGGACTGCTTATGGCAGAAACATGTGCAATCACTGGAGCCATGGCAAGCATTCTCGCCGCTCTAGTTTTCGCTGAAAACCAGAACATGAAAAATGCTTTAATTTTTGGATGTGTTGGAGGTTTAGCGGCTCTATGTCGCGCAGAATTACTCATCTATCTTCCTCTGGTGGCTGCAGTTATTCTGTTTAAGGAAAAGATTTCGTGGCGTATAAAGATACTGCGATATCTCTCTATCGGATTAGCAGCGCTACTAATAATTTCACCATGGTTGATTCGAAATCTTTACTCCTTTGAAGAGAACGTTTTTCTATCTGACGGTGCAGGCACAGTCTTAGTTCAAGCTAATTGTGATTCCACTTACTATGGACAAAACCTTGGGTACTGGGAACTTAAATGCGGTGAACCACCTCCATATGGCGAAAATGGTGAACTACTTGATGAGTCACAACGCGACGTTGTTGTCCGTGAGCGAGCTTTTGATTATATTTCTGAGCACAAAAAAAGGTTCATTACAGTTGTTGCCCCTGCACGCATCGGCAGGATGTGGGGTGCTTACAAGCCGATTGAACAACTACACCTTGATGTACTTGCCGATCGGCGCTCGTTTACAATTTCTTTAATAGGTTTCGCACAGTACTTACTTTTATTGCCACTTTGCCTGATGGCGACTTTCAAGTTATGGAAAAAACGTAAAGAAACTCTATTTATAACTTCTGCTTGGATACCTATTGTTACAGTTACCGCTGCTTTAGCTTTTGGAAATACTCGTTACCGTACTGCTGCTGAGGCGTCATTAGTAATTCTCGCAGCATTTTCTATTGATATATTAATGAAGAAATTTTCCGAAAAGTCACAATCTATTTAACGAAGTTATGTGCGCATCCCCCTGGCGGGTCATCATAACGTCGATCCTTAGTCCACTCTCCCGACCACCAGTTTAGTTCTTTCTGATTGAGAGAGAATCTTTCTTCAATCTTTTCAAAAACAGAACTACCTATAAGCGCAGCGCCGAATGGACACAGATGGCCATCATCCTTACCGTCGCGAACTTTACGTATCTGATGAATTTCACCATCAAGAGCAGTCATGAAACGTACAAAGGTGCCATCCTCATTTCCAAGTAATTCGTCTGTATCTATAAATTCAACTTTCTTTTTTTGGTTAGAAATTTCTTTATAAATTTGATTGACTAAGTATCGACTTTTCTCCAAACCTTCCGCTTCAGGAGTCGGAGGCATTCCAATCCAAATAATCAGAGAAGAAACTTTCAAAATTTCATCTATCAAATTCTCTACAATTTTTTCGTACTCTTTTTGGTTTTCTTCGGCAAATGCAAGATCCCATCCTCCGACCATTACTGTCATGACCTCAGGTTCAATTATGAGAGACTCCTCTAGATAATTCTGAAATCCTTTTTGAGTTAAACCAACTCCCCCAAATGACCTATTTTCTACATTCACCGTTTTAGTTGATTCCAAAACTGCTTTTATACCGAGATCTGCATCGTAAGAGACACTGTCCCCAATGGTGACAACACTTAAAGGTTTATTTTTAGTTGGAGTTCTAATAATTTCTTCAATCGAATCCAAATCTTCTGTTTCTAGTGTCCCCCCAGTGTCTGATTGAGTAGTAACAAGAGTCGTTTCTACCGCTATTTCCTCCTCAATCAGTAAAGATGTAACCGGTATCAATTCTTCTATTGAAAAGGTAGTCATAGGAACAGTAGTTGGGGTTTGAGGCAGCAATATTGCTGTTTGGGTAGTGGTTTCTTTAAAAATGCCCTTTGTAGTTGATGTAGCTACTTTTTCTGCGGAGAGATCTCGGAAGGGAGTTTCTGTCGAACCGCAGGCTGATAAAAGACAAATAGACGCAACAAAATACCCTTTGTAGTATTTTCTAAACACTTGGTGAGACTAACCGACCGTATAGGATCAGCGTGCTGTGAAGAAAAACAAAATTTTACCTATTTCTGCAACCTGTCTTATAGTTCTCGGACTCTGGATTGCTTTAATTCCTTTTTCACGACCTCTACCCGGTGGGGAAATTTTCTCCTTCGAGAACACACCAGAAGCTTCTTGTAGGAGTCCAATTTTTGGAACTTTTACTGAAGATTCCCCCTCCTACGATGTTTATATCAACCCGAAACCAGAAATTGGAGACCCAACAGTAAGTAAATCCGTCAGCTGTTCCGGCAGAGCTACCTTCCGTTTCATATTTGGATTTTCTCTTCTTCTTATAGGTGCGTGTTTAGTGATTTATTTACAAAAAGACAAAAAATGGAAAATTTAGATCTTCTATTAACTGCAAATCTATTGAACGATGTGTTCAAACCTAAGACTTCGATATCCGTTGAACACTTGGACTGGCAATATCGTCAAAATCCTGCCGGTTCTGCTTGCGTTGGATATCTTCTTGAAGCAAATGAACAAATAAGTAATTACGCTTTAATTCCGAAAATTTTTGAAAACAGTCTCGGAAATAAAATCACACTAGGTGTAGGTGTTGATTTGGCCGTATCCCCCAATAGTCGCGGTAAAGGGTTGTTTCGCAAAACTATAGAGAAAAGTTACGAAGCTGGAATCAAGGGTAACTTAGATGGAATTCTTGGGGTAGCAAATTCACAATCGTCACCACGAATGACTGAAGCGATGGGTTGGAGAAAACTCCCTTCTCTCGATTTTCGACTTTTAAAACTCGCAAGATCAGAAATTGAATTAGAAACATTTCGATTGGAAGCTCACCAACTTAAACAATGTCCACTAGAAAAATTTTTTGATTTTGAAACTTTCGCACATTCTTCCGGGTTTTCCCCTATCTGGAATGCAGAACTTTTAAAGTGGAGGCTTTCAGGACCAGAGGCTAATTACTATTTACATATATCTGAGTCAGCCATCCTCGTGACGACAAAGGTTTCTATCGGCGGAATCAAAATAGCTGTACTACTCAAAGCATTTTCTTTAAATCCGAATGAAGTTCCTGCACCTATAGCACCCTGTGCTTCAGGTATCGCCAAATATCACAAAACGCCTTTTGTCACTTATTGGGGTAAAAATCAACACTTTAAGATGGATGGCCTAAAAATTCCAAGAAAATTTCAGCCTAGTCCTCTTGATTTAGTAGTTCATTTTTTTGAAGCGAACAATAATTTTGTACTTAGCGAATTTGAATTATTAGACTTCGATGCTTTTTAGATGTCGAAGAAAAATGGTCAACCGCGGATACTGTTCTTCTTATGAAAACCGCAGCTATCATTCCAGCTTTTAACGAAGCGGAATCACTTCCAGATGTAATAAGTGAAATTAAAGAGCTTTTCCCAGAGCATCTAATAGTTGTAGTTAATGACGGATCCACGGATGAAACTGCCGATATCGCTAATAAATTTGACTGTGTCTGTCTTTCTATGCCTTTCAACCTAGGAATTGGAGGCGCTCTTCGTTTAGGTTTTCGTTACTGTCTCGATAGAGAAATTGACTGTGCTTATCAGTTTGATGCAGATGGACAGCATGATCCAACACAAATATCCTTACTACTTTCTGAACTCGAACACGCCGACATGGTAATTGGGAGCAGATTTTCTACTGATCACTCTTATAAAGTTGGTTCGAGCAGAAAAGCTGCGATGAACTTTCTACGACTCTTAGTAAGGATTTATACAGGTCAGAAATTTACTGACACTTCTTCTGGTTTTCGCTCTTTCAGAAAACCAGTGATTAAACTTTTCGCTAAGGAATACCCAGTTGAATACATGGATTCTGTAGAAGCACTACTTATAGCTTCAAAAAATGGTTTTAAAATTTCAGAAATTCCAGTTCAAATGCGAGAAAGATCCGCCGGGCAACCATCTAACCGCAACTTTCGCCTAATTTATTACTTTTTACGACTTTTGATAGTGGTGTTAGCTGGTACTAGTAAAAAGAAAAAGGACTAACTCTATGAGTTCATCGACACATATTTTGATAGCTGTCCTTGCTTTAGGGGCTTTATTCTTAATCATAAGACTGGTTCGACTTAAAGCCCTCAAAGCAAAATACTCAATTCTGTGGCTAACAGTTGGAACAGCCTTAGCGGTTATTTCTGCCGTTCCCCAGATACTTGACTGGACTGCTGAAAAGCTCGGAATTTGGTATCAACCAACTCTTTTTCTACTTTTAGCAATAGGTTTTCTGTTCCTATTAGCTATGCATTTTTCTTATGAACTTTCACGAATGGAGAATCGGATACGAATTCTCGTGGAAGAAATCTCTTTACTAAAAGAGCGTTTAAAAAAAGAAGATTAAGAACCTGGCGTCAGATCTTTAACCCATCCGTCTTTTTCTAAGATTTCTTCAAACTGTCTAGATAAACCATCTGCTCCTACCTCGAAAAAATGGACGCCATGCTCTTTACGAAGAGGAATAATGGAGCCATCGAGCATTTTCATGTTCCAACGGAACTTCCCTTCTTCGTCGCCTAAAACTTTCATACTGTCGACCATTTCAGCGTTTGGGTGCCAGTCGCTAACTACAGAATCCCAAATACTGTTCAAATCGTCAGTCAAGTAAGAAGGGTCTGACATTGTCGGAGTGGTCCACCAATAGAGATACGCTCCATCTGCTATCCAATAGGAGATTGCATCATGCGCTCGTTCACTCAAAACCTCATTCCATCGGAAAGAGCCTGGTTCGAGATCTTCACCTTCGATTGCATATCCTTGGAATTCATTGGCTCCGATCATTGCTATAACAACATCTGGACGCACTTCCCTAACCATTGAGTTGTAGTCAGGTATCACATCGTCTTCCCAATCCCAGTGTGGAACTGTGAAACCAAAACCTAACGCTCCTCTACCCTCAATATTTATATCGTTTCTCGATTCTAAAATTCTTTCTAGGCCATATTGGAAATCCAACATAAGGGAATCACCTACAGCAAGTACTCGCAATGGATCTTCGGCTGTTCCTGTCCTTCGAGCTTTTATAGAGGATTCTGAGTTAAGGAAAGTTGTAGTGGTCGTTATTGCGACTGCAGTTATTGGAGGAGAAAGAGTTGTCGGGGTAATAGTAGGTAACGAAGATACATTTTCAATGCTTGATGTTGCTGATTTCTCTTCAGTTATTTTCACCTCACTATCCTTTTCTTTTAATATTTCTTCTTCTATTGGAAGAATCACTTCTATAACCGTCAAACCCGGTTTCACCAACGGTTGTAGCAACTCTCCTGATGAAGAACTATCAATTATGCGCTCTGAAAATTCTCGTATCTCATTAATTTTGATACTTCTGCTAATTTCACCTACTGAATCTGACCATTCTGTGGCTAAATCGCGGCGAAAGTCATTTTTTTGTGTTGACGCCCAAATATCAAGCACATCCGGTGCTAAAAAAGAACCGAAAATAAGAAAAAAACACATGACAAATAAAGATTTAGGAGCACTACTGGAAGATGTTTTCCGCTTAAAACCGGTGATCTTTAGCATAAACGGGCAATAGTAGTGCATTTCCATCAAAAAAAAAGGAAAATCTAAAAATATTAGAAAAAGTTCTAACAGGATCCACCACAGGCCTATTTGATTCTTCTAATTTAGCAAGTGACAGTTCGACTGGTCCGGTGAGGCGAGTCGAGTTACAACTATAAAAGGGGTACCTCTCCATGATGTCAACAATTCTCACTCTGATCATTCTAGGAATGGTTTTTCAGGGTGTAGTTGCTGTTCTTGACAGCATTCTCGACACCGCAGGTGTTAATGGAATGCTTAAAGGACTTCCAATTATCGGGCCTAATTTAAACTTAATTTGGGCTTATCTTTTCGTAGCCATCACTGAACTTGGTGGTATGGACTACGGCGCATCAACCGAAATTCTCGGAATGGGAAGCTTCGGATCTGATATCGGAACTGCGTTAGCAATTTGTGCGTTTATTCCGGTCGGAAATGCGGCAATTTCTGCTCTTGGTAAAGGCGTAGCCCGCTAAGTAGCAAAAACTAAAAAAACCCCGTCACTTCGGTGGCGGGGTTTTTTGCTTTTACGTCCTACTCTTTTCTCAACTCAGCATCTTAACTTTTACAAAAACCCCTTTTGCTGTTGCTGTTCTGGTTTCTCCCTCCCACAACTCAGCTGAAACATGAATTTTACGTCCTTCAATTTCCTCTATCTTTCCTACCCATAAGAGTTCTTTAGCAATCGGAGTAGGTTTTTCGTATCTCACTTCTAAAGTCCCTGTCATAGCGCCACAATTGTTGACGACTAAAACACTTCCCAGTATGTCGTCAAAAAGTAAAGCGATTACACCCCCTTGCACTAGATCGGGTGGCCCAATATAAACTCCATCGAGTTTTCCGAAAGCCCTTATTTCTTTGTATTTCTCTCCATTGGTTACCTCCACTTTAAGTGGAGGCGCTATTGGGTTAAAAGGACCTACAGCCGGACTGTAGGGAAAAAATTCTGACGGGTTTTGCTCGCGCCTTTCAATCGGATTCTTGTCGTTCTTCAATGACCCTTGCGCTGTTTGACCCTTATAAGTGTACTTTTCAGCCTCCGAAGCAATATCAGAAATTCTTTCACTCAGCTCAGATACCACTTCATCGGATGTGTCAATCAAACGGACTGCTTTCATTAATCGTCTAGTAGCTTCGTTTAAATACATCAATTCGGTAGACACAACTCCTGCTTTCTAATCGTCTAAAGTATTCAGAGATACTCCACAAATGCTGATCTGAAGACTACGGTTTATCGATGAAAGCAGAAACGCCCTATGACAAAAAATGAACCTAAAGTCGCTGTAATAACAGGTGCAGCTTCCGGAATAGGAAAAGCAACCGTAATCACCATGCTTGACCAGGGATTTCATGTCGCTGCGATGGATGTTGACACTGCTGGTCTTGATGCTTTGTCAAACTCTCTGCAATCTAATAAAGACCGTTGTGATACTTACATAGCCGATGTTGCTTCAAAGGAGCAATGCCATTCAACCATCTCTCAAATATTTGAAAAAAACGGTCGAATTGACGTCTTAGCTAATATCGCTGGAATTGCTCGGAGTGAACACATGACCGAAGTGTCTGAAACTTCTTGGAATCAAATGATTGGAGTTAACCTCTCTGGAGTTTTTTGGTGCTCTCAGGCGGCAATACCGTTCCTAATCGAGAGCAACGGTTCCTTGATCAATATTGCTTCCTGCTCAGGTCTAATGGGGCAAGCTTATACTGTCGCTTACTCTGCAACTAAAGGTGGTGTAATTGCGATGACTAAATCATTAGCAATGGAATACATCAAAACTGGCATCAGAATAAATGCTGTGGCTCCCGGTAGCGTCCAAACTCAACTTATTGACAATTATTCGATACCCGAAGATGTAAATATGGATTTAGTAAAACCGTACATGGGTTTTCGAGGAGTGGCTGAAGCTGAAGAGATCTCAAATGTAATTTCTTTTTTAGCGTCATATAATGCTCGAAGAATCCATGGGGCCGTCATCACAGTCGACGGTGGACTAACCGCAGGCTGAAATGACTTCTGAAGAGAAAAAACATCTCGAAACTCCTTTTGTTTTGGGTGTTGACTTAGATGGTGTTTGCGCCGACTACACGACTGCGTTTAGGGAAATTGCCGCCCAGGAACTTGGAGTAGATAAATCCGCTCTTCCCCTTAAACGTTCTTGGGATTTCAATGAGTGGGGACTGACTACTGAGGAATATCGAAAGTTGCACCATCTGGCAGTTGACGAGTACAACATGATGAGACAAATGCCAGCTATGGACCGAGTTTCAGAAGTTCTATGGCGGCTCTCTGATGCTGGTGTTTGGATCCGAATTATCACTCACCGACTATACGTCAATTGGACCCATGCTAAAGCGGTTGTTGACACAGTTGAATGGTTAGATAACGCAAAAATACCTTATAGAGACATATGTTTTTTAGGTGATAAACCACAAGTGGGAGCTCATTTATATATCGACGACGCTCCTCACAATATTGAAGCACTCGAATCTACCGGCAATAAGGTGATAATTTACGATGCCCCTTACAATCAGGACTTGACTGGTCTCAGGGCACATGACTGGGAATCATGCGAACACTTAATTTTAGATGAAGCAACAAAAATGGGTTTCGAGATCCAATCTCAACTTCCAGGTTTTGAGGAAGGTAGCGACCGTTTCTGATCAGAGACGTTTAAATTCAGGTGACCTTTTCTGCGTAAATGCCTCAGGTCCTTCTTTTGCATCTTGTGAAGCAAATACTTCCTTGCCGATTGAGTCTTCGAATTCAAAAGCCTCTTCTTCAGTCATTCCTGTTGTTTCTCTAAGAGTTCTTAAAACACCTTCGACAGCTAATGGACCGTTCTGACAAATAGTTTCAGCTATTTCCATCGATTTATCCATTGCCTTACCGTCATCTACTACATGACCTACTAAACCAAGATTTTTAGCTTCTTCAGCGGTTATATGCTTTCCTGTTAAAAGTATGTCTGCTGCTTCTGTAAAAGGTATCTGTCGTGCAAGTCGAACTGCTGATCCTCCCATTGGATATAAGGACCATTTAACTTCTGAAACTCCGAAGACAGCTGATTCTCCAGCCACTCGAATGTCTGTTCCTTGGAGGATTTCAGTACCCCCAGCTATAGCATTCCCTTCCACGGCGGCTATCAAGGGAACCCTAGGGTGTTTAGTTTTTAATAAACCTTTATAAATAAAATCTGAACCTTCCTCTGCCATACGTTTATTGACGTCATAATCATCTGTGTTTTCGCTATCACCTGAGAGAGATCGTAAATCCATTCCCGAAGAAAAATTCCCAGCGGCTCCTGTCAAAATACAGACTCGAATATCTAAGTCCTCATCTATCATTTCCCAAGCGTCAGACAGTCGCGCGAACATGGGAAGAGTCATTGCATTTTGCCGATTTGGCCTATTCATTGTTAAAACCAATATCGATCCGTCTTTTTCTACTGTTAAGTCACTCATTGCCTCTCCAAATAAACCTATTTATATACATTTTATGATGCATCAATTTAGAGCAGGAATTACTTTATTAGCTACTAACTCTAAACTTTCCCACCCAACTCCTGGATCCAAACCTCCAACTAGCGGATGTAGAACTACCGCACCATTACTTCTTACAAGATCCACACACTCTTCAGGTGTCACAATTAGATGCTGACCACCTTTTTTGAGTTCATCAATACTTGTTCCTTCTACATGCCATGAGGATCTTTGATCCTGAGATTGCCATGCGGCATAAGTCATGGCGTCATATATGAGATTCTCTCCTATCTCGCTCCAAAGTCTTTCTGGATCCTCACTGACCATCACCATCCCCGGGCCAGAAGGCATCATGCAGATAGGGTTTTCGTAACCGACTTCTTTTGCTTCCAAATAATAAGCATTTTGCAAGGAATCATCCTTGACTGCTGGTACAAAAGGTAACCCTAATCTCGCTGCTCGTTTAGCCGATATTTCGACTGAACCACCTACGGAAATTAAGGAACTGGGATCTGAAACAGGTTTAGGGCTAATAAGAACTTCTCTTCCTTTGTATTCAAAAGGTTTTCCTTTTAAGGCAGTGAGAATTGTTTGTATGCCTTCTTCGGTATCCTGTCCTCGAGTTTTTCTGTTCTTGGCAAACATTTCAAACTCTGATTCTCTGTACCCGATACCTATTACAACATTAAATCTTCCCGGTGCTATCAAATCTATAGTCGCTATTTCTTCTGCGATTCTGAGTTGGTCGTGTAAAGGTAAAAGTAAAGCAGAGACAGAACAAAAAAGATTATCCGTTGCTCCTAAAACACTTCCCGCTAACAATAGAGGTGAGTTCATATATCCGTCTTCTGTGCCATGATGCTCTGAAAGAACAACAGCTGCGAAACCCTTGTCATCAGCCCATTCGACCATTTTTAAGAACTCCCGGTACTGGTCGCCGTGTGTGAGGGTTTCCACAAAAGGTGGAATACGTAAATCGAAACGTAATACAAACATCTTTGCTCCAGTTAGTCGTTAATTACTGCTAGGGCGCTTCTTGCCGTGTCAAGGTCTTCGGGATTTGTAATCCCTATCCATGACTCGTTGCTTCTAATCACATCTATTTCAATCTGATTATTTAAACGCTGTTCTTCAATTGCCAGAGGTAAGAGAAATTCTGCTTCTTCCTCGAAAGAATTTGAGGCTATAAAAACACTCCATTGTTCTTTGAGTATTTTTAGACATTTGGATGGAAGAGCCCATAGATTCATAGAAACATCAGTATCACTGGGAATAGAAGCTTGATCTCTGCTTCTGATGAGGTTCTCTTCGTTTCTTATCTCATGTGTTTCTCTGATACTCAAAAGTTTCTCGTTTTCTATTGAAAGAATGCCTCGTGAAACGCTTCCAGTTTGAGGAAGTGTATTTTTCAATTTGAATGCCAGAATTGCTGGGTTTTCAGTATTGAAACCATGAAGAATCTGCCTTAAAGCTGTGGGGCCATAATAGTCGTCTGCGTTCATGACAATAATTGGTCCGTCTGTTTTGTCCAAAGCTGTGACGACTGCATGTCCGGTCCCCCATGGTTTATCACGTTTGGGTTCGAAGACATCTTGATTAACGATTTCAATAAGTAAGTTACTTCGCTGGTATTGGGTGAGATGCTTTTCCAGTTGCTCATTTAAGATACTTCGAGTAACTATTACAACTTTTTTAATTTCTTCCTCTATCGCTGCTCTAATAGCATAATCAAGAAAAATTTCATTCTCTGGACCGACTGATACCAGTTGCTTAGGTGCACCAAACCTACTACCAAGCCCAGCAGCCATAACCACAAGCGACACTTCATTCATTACGTAATTACCTATGCTCTTACTTGTCCAAAAATGCGTCGCGAGCCTGATCGCCGATTCCCATGAGGTTCATCTCGAATGTGTAACCCTGTTCTAATCGATAGCGCTTTGAAAGATTTGTTTCCTCAATCCCGTCTAATGAGGCTTTTGCTGCTCGTATTAGTGTTCCATTCTTTTCTGCGATCTTTTTAGCAGCTACTAGTGAAGCTTCTTCAAGTTTTTCACTTTCTACGATTTCTAAAACTGATCCATAATTAAAAAGCTCTTGTGATGTTGCTGTCTCACAGGTGTAAAGCATCCATCTTGCTTTCTGGGAAGGAACCAGACGCATAAGGTGACTGGCGGCTCCAAGTGCCCCGTTGTCCACCTCTGGAAGACCAAAAGTAGCATCAGCGGAAGCGATGATCACATCTGCGCTGCCAGCAATTCCAATTCCTGTTCCTAAACAGTGACCATTTACAACTGCTATAACAGGGGTTTTGGAATTATGTATAGCATCGAACAATTCGTAACAGGAATGGTTGGCTTTCAGAACGCCTTCATTTTCTGGAAGTTCTTGCATTTCCTTAATATCGACTCCTGCACAAAAGCCGTTTCCAGAAGATCGAAGCAAAACAACTTTAATATCATCTTCTTGGTTGCTGTAAGATCGTATTTTTTCTGCAATAAAGTATGCGTCTGTGATATTGAGTGCGCTAACAGGCGGATTATCCATGGTGAGAATTGCTATCCCGTCATCTATGGTTTCGTGCACTGTCATACTTCACCACCTCATTTCATTAATTTAATATGTTACTGACGCTATCTTCTAAGTAAGACTGATGAACCGTGTCCAAATAGACCCTGATTTGCTGTAATACCTATTCTGGCATCTTCAACTTGCCGCTTTCCTGCTTGCTGAGCTAGTTGCCAGTTAAGTTCACAGACTTGGGCAATTGCTTGTGCCGGAACAGCTTCCCCGAATGCCCCGAGTCCTCCACTTGGGTTCACGGGGATTCTTCCTCCAATCGAAGTACTTCCGTCTCGTAAAAGACTCTCCGCTTCACCTGGTTGGCAAAAACCCAATTGTTCGTACCAGTCGAGTTCCATGGAAGATGCTAGGTCATAAACTTCAGCGACGTCTACATCTTCAGGTCCTACTCCTGCTTCTTCATAAACATGTTTCCCAATTGATTCTTTAAAACCTATTTCGTTCGGAGCGGTATTCGCCGACGAGTCAGTTGCTAAATAAGGTAGGTCTATTAAGGGGTCTGGATAGGTCGGAGTATTTAGCGCAATTGCTGATATTCGAACCGGATTGTCTACGCCGAGTGACTTGGCATAATCGAGAGAAGAAACTACAACTGCTGCCCCACCATCACTTGTTGTGCATATCTCTAACAGTCTTAATGGGTCGGATACGACCGGTGAGGCGGAAATATCTTCCAATACGTACTCTTTGTTGAACCGTGCATTTTCATTAAATACTGCGTGTTTGCTATTTTTTACTTTGACGAGAGCGAAATCTTCCTGAGTAGCGCCATACAGTTCCATACGTCGTCTGGCATGCAGGCCGAAATAGACGGGGTTAGTTGCTCCTACCATGTGGAAACGGAGCCAATCGGTGTCATCAGTTCTAATCCCATCATTGGGAGCGAGAAATCCGTCCGGTGTTGTGTCCGCACCTACAACTAGAGCTACATCACATGCACCTGAAAGAATTTGCCCACGTGCGACGGAAAGAGCAGTTGCACCTGAAGCACAAGCTGCGTATGAACTAGCCACTTGGGTTCCGTTGAAGCCCAAAGCGCGCGCCATGGTTGATCCAGCTACATAACCGGGGTAACCACATCGAACGGTTATCGCTCCAGAAATAAAACCGACCTCACTCCATTCAAGTTGAGCGTCATCTAAGGCCTTTCTTGCAGCAACAGTGCCATATTCAACGAAATTGCGGCCCCATTTACCCCAGGGATGCATTCCGACTCCCAATATCGCTATATCTTCCATTTCTAATTTTTATCCTGTTTCTGCTCTTCAGACAATGGTTTCCACATCCAGGTTAAGTAACGGTGTTCAGAATCTTCATACAAAGTTCCGACCTTCACTTCAACTGGCATGCCTACGCTTAGATCTTCAACGTTATAACCATTTACTACCTGACCTAGTATCACCATTTTTTCTTCTTCTAATTCTACTGCTGCAATGACAATAGGTTTATAAGGTTCCGCCGCTATAAAAGGTGGCGGCGGCGGATAGGCACTGTTTGTATAGGACCAAATTTTTCCGACTCTGCTTAAAAGGACTTCTTCAATTTCATCTTCCGGGAAATCAGGATCTGATCCTCCAAGACTTTTTGGGAAACAGTAGCTTCCAGATTTTTTAAAACGACCGCCGATTAAATGTGTTTCTTCCTCAATGGTGAAGAAACCTTCTACTGCCGGGACTTCAATTTTCGTATCTTTAGTCACAATTTTTTTGCTTTCTGTCTGCTAGAAGAGCGCAGAGGTCAAGCGTTGTCTCCATTCACTTGTTCTTGGATCTTCAGGACCTAATAGTTCAAGCAGGTCGATAAATCTATCTCTTGCATCTTCATCTGTTTTTACTTTCTTAATCAATTCAGTTAATTCAGAATCAATATCTCCTACATTCTCAAGACGTGCTATTGCTAGCACTCTTCTCGTTTCAGGAGTCTCGGGTGTTTTTTCAAGGAGTTTTATTGCTTCGTCTTTATCTCCCTCTTCATTTCTTGTCACAAGGAGTTGGGCGAGGCTCGTTACTGCCGCCGGATTATCCGCCTCTATTTCTAAAGCTTTTCTAAGAGACAACTCGTCTCCATCATTTATTAGTTTCTCTAGTTCTGTCATCTCTTCGGAAGGTAAAAGTTTTTGAACAAAATCCCTCACAGCTTCTTCACCTTGTGCACCAACGAAACTGCTGACAACATCCTTGTTGTGTATTGCAAAAACAGCCGGAATTGACTGAACCTTAAATG
>Ga0206683_10000286_pt1 | contig 38225 bp, 46 predicted proteins | sample M280m12015metaG_FD_155483 | JGI IMG/M metagenome (GOLD analysis project Ga0206683, IMG submission 155483) | Ammonia-oxidizing marine archaeal communities from Monterey Bay, California, United States - M2 80m 12015 | ecosystem: Environmental > Aquatic > Marine > Intertidal zone | place: USA...
CCACTATTACCTGTAAGTGATGAAAAGTAGTAGTAGTGCTGTGTCGGGTAGTTTTTGGCATGGGTAATAGCATCCTATGTTTTTACCTGTAGTTTTTTCCATGGGCAATAGCAGCCTATGTTTTTACCTGTAGTTTTTTTCGACCCTCATTTAGTGAGTAATAGCAGGGTCGCTGTGTCTATATACGGTCGTGTTAGCGCGCGGGTTAAACCGCCATTTTAGCTTTGAGACGAGGATGATGTCGGTAATTCTCCAACACTATTTCCTCCTTCTTAAGATTCCATAGTCCGTCCATTTCACGAACTATGTTCAGAGTGGGAGGTTCATGGGGTACCCTACCAGCCTGTATAGCTGCTACGCCGGCATGTTCCTCGTAGAGATGCAAATCTCCGATAACAATACGAAGTTTGCCTACTTTCTTGTCCGACTCCGAGGCTATCAAATGGAGCAACAACGCTGTAGAGGCTATGTTGAATGGTAACCCCAAGAATGCATCGGCAGAGCGTTGGTACATCTGGCAGTGTAGTGTATTCTCCGTATCTACATAGAATTGATAGGAGACATGGCACGGGGGCAAAGCCATCTGGTGCTGTTGCTGAGGATTCCAGGCAGACATGAGTATACGCCTAGAGAATGGGTCTTGCCGTATTAACTCGATAACACGCTTTATCTGGTCTTGCCCTTTACCATTGTAATCCTCTTTGCATGTACTGTAGGTAGCACCGGAGTGTCTCCACTGAAACCCATACACAGGACCAGCATCGTAATTACGCGTCTCGGTATTGCCGTCCCAAATATGTACTCCTTCGGATCGTAACTCTGTGACGTCGGTACTCCCACGCAAAAACCACGCCAGTTCTTCTACAATACCCTTCCAGAACATCTTTTTGGTAGTCAAAAGAGGGAAATGCTTAGAGATATCACCTTCGATGACATGTCCAAAAGAGGAGTACACCGTGCCAGAACGTGTAATACGACGTTCTCCCTTTGTTAATAAATTGTGTAGTAAATTTAGATATTGATGTTCCATTTATTATATTAATTATTATATTTATATTACCTTTTACAACGTAACGTCCGTTTGGTAACCACAGTCCTTCATGAAGGCGTTCTCGCCGTCTCGGACTCTACGAACTCCAGCATAGACATTCTCCCCCCAATGTCCGGTGTTCAGTTGAGTGAGTACCATGGGTTTACCATTCTCTTTGCGTTCATACTGCATGCCGCGAAAGCACACGGTGTTGAAGCGCTGTACACGCTGTACGTACTCGTCGGTAATGTTTTGGCGGTACGGTTCCAACATGCCGAGATCCATCTGGTCGTACGCCGAGCCAGATCCCTGGTAATGTTCCGTAGCGGAACCAGAGTCGTTGTAGATATCGTAAACCGTCTGGTGAAATCGTCCGGTCAAATCAAGAACAGCGCTATCGGGTTCGCGATCTGTCGCGACGGCAATCAGAGATGGAGATCCACCCTTGCCTAGCGTACCGGCGGCGAGATGGGCTCCAAGACTGTCTGCATCAGTGTCACCCTTCTTAAAGTATTTAACACCTTCGCCTCCGACGTAACCCTGAGAGAAGCAATCCTCAATAATGATGTAATTCTTGGGTCGTTTCACCACACTCTTGCTGTAAAATGTATAGTGCCCAACATGTACCTTCCTTAAAATATCATCACTCAACATAAAGTCATGATGACCGTGGAAGGTCGATCCAAGTTCGCTACCTCCCTTTGCAAGGATGGCACTTGCCATGCGGTAGGTTTGGAAGGGTCGGAAAATGATATATGACGAACCACTGGTAACCGAGTCATCAATCGCTTCAACACCATTCTCCCTACTGGATTTACCAGTACCGAAGACTTCTGTGGAGGTATCCGGAGCCTTAAGAGCCTCAAACTTGTCGCTGTCGGCAGAGTAGATGGCGATTTCATCCTTCGTGTTCGCGTTCGCGGCAGACTTCATAAAAAACCACTCACCACATTGGCGTTCGCGAATGAGGAGATCCACGGCTTCTGAAGTAAACTCGACATCGAAACTCTGTGCTTCGAATACTGGGAGACCACGGAATGTGGTAACTTTATCACCGCTGGATCGGTTTACCAGGGCTTCTGGTCCTCGAGATTGGTAGTCTAGGGCGTTACCACTAACCATATTAACGTAAATCCCCATCTTATCGGGAAATACATATAAATTTGGTACCACTCCTTCGCGCTTAAGTTGGTGTTTCAACTCCGCATCGAGCAGGTAGAGTCCGTCTTTGGACTTCTGGACGATTGCCCATCGCTTACGCTCTTCCTGGAATAGGTCGTTGCGTCGAGATACTTGGCGTCCAAACTTACGCCTCCATTCGCGGTAGTAAGACTTACCACCTAGCAAGGCATGAATTACACCGAAGTAGCATGTCGTGTGGACTGCATCGGTGATTTGTTGGAGGTTAAGTGCGAAATGGCGCTTTCCACGCTCTGTCTTGTAAAAGCCATGTTCGATGATAAATGCCAAACCGCGTCGTAGCAAATTATCACTGTGTTTCTCAGATTCTTGAGTAACAAACCTGGGCAGACCTTGACTTGGTTCTAGGTCAGCAAGAGTACGGTTAAAGGAAAAGATTTCCCACGCGACGTGAAGATCGTCGGTGTATGCCCATGGCAAAAGCTTGCTGGTGTAAAATTCATCTTCTTTACGAATCATAAAGTCTAGTACCTCCTCTAGGTACTTGTTCTTCCCGACATACGCGCGGGGTAGGTTGTATGTCTCATGACTTAGCTTATCGTCAGCGCGTAAGTCTTCATGATGTCCTGCAACAGGACCAAAAAAACTGGATAGAGGGTTTGCGTTTTCACCGGTAGTAAGAGTTCCAATAGCTGCGTCAGTCATTTTTATATAATAAAACCGGGGTTATATATATAGTTAGTTTTTCTTTTTTGGTTTTGGTAAGTGCCACGGTAGCACGGATTTTCAGGGCTTTCTATATATATAGAGGTTGAAGTAATTGTATAATGGGATCTATTTTTAGTTTCTTAAGCTCATGGGCGTATGGTAATGAAGAAGCATATATATTAATCCTGGGATTGGATGCGTCTGGTAAAACAACCATCTTAAACCGCTTAAAGTGCGGTGAAAACAAACAGACTATTCCTACAATTGGATTTAATTGCGAACATATAAAGTTTGGACGTTTATCGTTCGTTGGTTGGGACATTGGAGGTCAAGACAATATCCGAAAAATGTGGCACAACTATTTTGAGAACGCGGACGCGGTAGTGTTTGTTATTGATAGCAATGACCAGCGACGATTTAAATCCGTACGTCAAGAGTTGGAGAACCTTGTAAATCACCGTCTGTTGCGCGAGTGTCCATTTTTGATTTTTGCAAACAAACAGGATCTGCCTCAAGCGGTCTCGGCGAACATGTTGTCCGACCAGTTGGAATTACATCGATTGATGGGTAGGAGCAAATGGAAGATGGTAAACTCCACTGCTACCATGGGAGAAGGAATTGAAGATGGGTTCAAATGGTTGTCAACCATAGTATAAATATAGAGGTGTATAATGTAAATGGATATCTTCCAATTCTTTATTATTTCGGCATTAATTATCGTTTGTATCTTTCTAATCTTATACGCCTTTTACATGTTCCTGGAAAATAGAAAACAGAAAGAAGAGGAACCTATCCTAACTAATTTGATGGATTATGAGTCTCCTACGATTCAATGAATAGTAAATCGTGTGTTTTTTTGAGTGAAACATTGTCACCGGTGTTTGTATCTTGAAATGTAAACCGTGTTTTAGGAATTTGAGTGTGTACGTACGGGGACACGGTAGTCTTCTCCTCCATGTACAATAATCTGTCAGGTACAGACACGGTGATATCGTCCGACGAAGGATCAACAACGAATTGGTCCTTTTTCCTATCAATTACAGCGTATGTCGTTCCCGGAGTTAGTTCGTCAATAAATTTAATACTCATTTATAAACAGTGTATATGTTATTTATAGTTGCAAATAGTTCTTTGTATTGCGTATAAAAGTTCATGGTATCCTTCGGTGCTCATGTTGTCGATGTAATAAACCGCCCCGTCGTTTTTTGTATTCCTATCCATGCGTACTCCAACAACAAAAACGTACGGCAAGGTCTGTAAACATTTGCTCATGTCTACCCATCGATCAATAACGCTGGTTCTAGTATCTGGTTGAGTGGTATCAAACATTAAAATCACCGCGTCCGCATTTAACGTTTTAAGTTTGAAATGGTATTTTATATGTTGTGGTATGTCCCAAAAGCTGACTTTGATTTCTCCAATGTGTACTTGGTTGTAGATTTCTATGCCTACGGTGGGTTTGTAAAACATGGTGTAATACCCCTTCGTCAATCTGGTAATGAAGGAAGTTTTCCCAACGGCTTTATCTCCTAAAACTAAAATTTTATAACTATTATAGCTACTGTGGTGATATACATCTTCTTCATCTGAATCATCGGACAGATAGGTAGTTCTCATTAAATTTATGGTTTATAATATTTATACTATGTTCTTGATACAATTACTACATTACTAAAAATCATCCATCCCAATACAAGTTTCGCACCAAGTGACAAGGTTACAAATACAATTTCTTTGTATACCGGGTTACATGTTTTTTCTTTCCTTACGGCTGGACACCACGATCTATAGCATCCTCGTTTGCACCCTACAGATGTGCACCTGTCCATTTCTGGATCTTTTGCAGAGAAACAATCGCAACATCTTGAACAACATTTGGTTTTGCAAAACAACTCTGTCATTTGTACGATTCCAAAGGACGAATACAGCAAAAACAATGCCAAAACAATCACATAAACAAAGTCCGGTGGTCTAACATCTTCAACAGCGGTCGCCGCTTTGGCATAGGCATGAATAATAATTCCGTACGCACACCCAAATTGCAACCATCCCGTAAAGTGTAGTAACCATTGAAGACGGATATCGTCTACATATTCAACGACAAGTCCACACAATTGGCATGCAGCTGTAAGAACCGCGATGGAAGCTAAGAGATTAATGTCGGTGACACCGTTGAGCAAAGCGATACATACCAACATAATTGCTGCACTAATGGAATATTCTAAGAAACGGAGCGGATTTTTACTGTCTTTAATCATGTCCGAATACCTATACCCGAACACTCCTTCGTCTCGCACGTCCGTCAATGCGGCTGCTCCTTGAAATAAGAACGACAATAGATGGAATGATATGATTAGCCACCCTAGATCCAATCCACTACAATTTCCATCGACGCAATCAATCGGCGATGTAGTTGGCTCAATGCAGAATTGTCCATTCTCACTCGTGTTGAGTTTTCTGGAACCTTCACTACAAGTTGCTCCTTCATCTACTGATACCCATTGTAAGTAAGTTTCGGTGTATGGCAACTGCAATGACCCATACATAATAATAAATACAATCATCAAACCCGCAGATATAAAATGACCTCCTATTGCAACTAGGTTCAAGATATTATATGCTGGTAGTCCATCGTAAAGGTCATCATCACTTGCACCCGTCAATGGCGTTTCTTCGTCGATTTCGTCGTCATCTGCCGCTAGAATGTCGAGTGATAAACTGCTAAAATTTAATCTTTTAGCACGTACACTCATTTGAAATAAATCTTTTTAACTATATATAGTGTATTCCAATACTTAAATAACGATGGATAGCGATTACGACTTGGCAGACTACATCGAATACCACTGTGATCCTTCGTGCGACATGGTTAGTATACGAGATTTTAACGCCGTCATGGGTTCAAACATTGAAGAAAACGAACAGGTAGAAGCTGCTATTGTTTTGGCACGCGATCAGTGGGGTCCGAATGATTTCATCCCCCCTCAAGTGATTCAACGCATGACCATTTTGGATGATATTAGCAATGTAATGAAATTCGCCACCAGCAAAAAGAAGAAGAAGAAGGGTAAAGCGAAAAAGAAAATTAAAGGAAGCAAGGTCAAAAAGGGCAAAGCAGCTTTGAAGAAGGGTGCCAAAAAGCTCCTGGGTAAAGCGAAGGGCTTGTTGAGCAAAAGTTCAAAGAAGTTGCAATCGAGCATCGTTAAGAAGAAGGCAGCGGTAGACAAGGCTCAAATTAAGGTTAATTCTCTTCAAAAGAAGGTAGACAAAGACTGTGATAAATTAAAAAAGAAAGACCCCGACGCGCACGGAAAACTAGGTCAATGCAAGCCCAAGCTTATGAGTTTGGACTTGGAGGACGAGCTTATCGAAGATGAATACGAAGAAATGTGTGATAAATGTGGCAAGACGCCTGAAGTTTGTGACCATGAGTTTGAAGATAAATTGGAGTCCGTATCTATCGAAGACGCCCAGACGCTACAACATTTGGTTGCCTTTAAATCAAAATGCAACGACATTCAGGAGCGTATGATGAAGGGTAAGGGCAGGTATATCCAACAATTGAAGGCGTACGCAAGTGGAGACAATACCGCTGAAATTAGAATGTTCAATGGTAACAAGGTAAAAGTTTCTTCTTTAAACCCCAACAAGGATAGTTTGCAGACTTTGTTTGCCACTTTTCCAAGTGGACCACATATTGTAGAGTGTGATTAAGCACAAATTATATATAAATATAGTTATCTTATATTGAAATGAATTTACTGTACCAATCTTTATTCCCCGCCTCTTTACTGCCGTGGTTTATTATAGCCCTGTTTCACTTTTTTCATGGCTATATAACCCTGTGTTTAATACTAACCCTACACCTATCTACACATGCGGTTGTTATTTTACACCAACCATTATTAGACATGGATATGATACAGTGGAATAAGTTCCTCCAATTGCAGCGTTTGGCTCTATGGGTAACGTATTCATTCCGTAATCACTGGGATCAACATTTCCTATCTCTAATTCTGTTTGTCTGCATCTCGTTAAATTTTAAATTGATACGGGAGCGAAACATATCGTCTGAGGTAATACATACAATGTGTGTGTTAACGTACTGTTCCACCGCACCGCTGGCACCAATTGTTGCGAGTATGGGATGTATCGTATTGTATTATTATCAAAAGAAACCGATGAAGATACAATGGGAAATTACCAACGAAGTGGAAACCTATTTTAACCTGAGGATTGGCTACAATTACACCTTCGCCTTTATCGAGTGGTATCTGTCCGGCATGTCGAGCGCTTCAATAATACTGTTGCTTTTTGTAACGGTGTTGTTCAATGTAACCGTGTTTACACAAATACCAGACGAGAGGAAAGAGGGACGGAGTGAATGGTTTGATGCTATGAAGTTGCCAAATGATTACCCATATCCACTCGATATTAGTGACGCTATGGAAAGATGTAACACCGCAAAAAAACTATTTAAATCTCATCAAATATAATATAATGGGAAACTATTGGAGCAGTGATTTTTACATCTATTCCAGGAATAAATCTGACGATAAATGGAATTTAAATATCGAATTAAAAGAAGGCAACCCGATGAGTCGTTTTAAGCACGAAGTTTACGCTCACGTCTTGCGAAAACGCCATAAGGACTCAAAGGCATTGTATTTATACTGCGGGTATTCAAGAGTTGCGAAGGCTATAATCGAAGGAGACGATGTAAAGTATTTGGTGATAACCTTTTGTTCGGACGAGGCGGCAAAAGAATGGGATCAGTGCCAGGAACAAATGGATAAAGTATACGTTGATGTGGTTTGGTTGGAACGACCGTTTTTGAATTCATGGGTGTATCATGTTGAAGAAAACAAGCTTGTACGCAAATACCAAAACTTTAAAATGGATATGAAAAAATAAAATATATATACTTAAAACGGTATAATATATGGAAGTGTGGATCCCTGTAAATATAAAGCCACAACGAGTTCAATTCGATATTCAAGAATGGTTGGACAAGTATTCGTATCATGCTTATAAGAGCATTATACAAGATCGTATAAATTCTACCTACCCCAGGTTAAGTATTCCCAAAGCTCTGTACATATTAAATTTAGAAAACCGTATGATAATTGGCATTGTGCCACACGAACAAACTTTGAGGTTACCAATCATGCAAGCGGTGAAATGTCCAATCTGTCACGAAGAAGATACAGAGGCACGACAAACCCTAGCATGCAATCATACATTTCATCATAGGTGTATTCAGCATTGGTTTCAGATTAATAATACTTGTCCACTTTGTAGAATGCATATAACTAATACTTATTGATATTCTTCTTCTATACTTATGTCACTAGCGTACCCCGTAACTTCCGGTTCCATATCTTTATCGTTCCATACTTCGGAATATTTAACTCCATTGACAGTTCGTATTTTATAATAATATCCATTCCAACCTGGACTGACATCATATTCTATATCTATAATGGTACCCCTAGACCAATTTCCAGTTCTATCCGATCTAATCTTCACGCGATCACCGATACTATATTTAAACGACGGCGGCGACGATTCCGGGACCGGTAAGGTTACTTCTTCGCTTTTGTACAGATCACACAATTGTTTGTACTTGTCCTGCTTTGGGGATTCCATTTGTTCCTTCCAGCCGCGACCATCGACATGATCGTCGATAGAAGGATTGACGACTCTCCGGTAATACCATTTTTTTCGTAGGTCTTCTTTAATTATTTCAATTTTAGTGGTATAGTCCCCTCGTAATTTCGACTGGTGTTCTAACGATTGCAATGACAATGCCATCTCTACGATATCCCTTTCCACACGATTTGTGTCGGCTACAGCTATACTCGTTCCATTCCTAATCGACTTAATTTCATCATTGGGTTGAATAAATCCTTTGATTGGCATAAGGTGATAATAGACCGGCTTTCCATCCCTTAATATAGTTGCGCCACAGTTTTTACATTTACTGTCGTTCAAGTCATCTTCCTGTTCACAAACATGGCAGAAATATTTGAAAACTTCCCCACGCTCTAGCCTATATTTTTCATGTTGTTTGTACTCATCCGGTGAGATAAATACTAGGTTCTTCGTATAGAGCACATGGGATAGGTTCACGTAGGTGTCAAAATACGCATTCCATTGCGTTATTTTGTCTTCCCTTGGATCCTGACGGTCATCCTCTACTATGACAAGTCTACGGTTATCTTCTCCCAAACGTTGTCTCCACCCCTCAAGGGTATCATCCTCGTCCCAACCTTCTGTCCTGCCGCGTATTATTTGAGTAAGTCGGTTAAGGTAATTAATATCACTCCTAGTTATCCTTCCATCTCGGATGACAGAATTCTCAATATCCAAAACCTGTTGTTGAAGTTCTTCGACTTGAAGTGCTTCGAGTGCCTTGGCTCGTCGTCTTTGTTGTTCTGCTCTTATTTCGTCTTTTGCTCGCTGGGATGTCGCATCGTCTAACATTTCTCTCAACTCCTCGTCCGATATACCCTCAAATGATTTTAATATCGGCGGTACCTCATACTTCTTATTTTCGGAATATGGTTTTGTACAAAAGGTTACCTCTTCTACGATTCTCATGTTTTCTGGCAAACTGTGGTGGGATTTCTTACGAACCGTTCGACCATTAAACTGATCCTTTTTACCAGCTGTTCTCACCGGGTCAATACAAATCATTAATGATTGACTACAAGATTTGTAATCTATCCCCTCTATACCAGACCCAGAGACCAATAAACAGTCCACATAACCTTCAGAGAATGCTTGTACAAATTTTGGATATTCTTCTTGTTTCACCGAGTTGCCTTCTAAAATACCAAATGTTAGGATATCACTTGTCATGCCGGTCCAGCGAGACCGCAATCGGTCCAGGGTAAGTTCGAGTTGGTCAAACCGTTTACCGCCTATATTCAATTTCTTTTTACCTCTTATTTCAGAAAATTTGGGATTATCCATAGTTTTTATCAACTGTTTCGACAGTTGGTCCATGTCTTTTCCGTCTACATCCATTTTCTTATCCTTATCAATAATCACGCGCGATTGTTGAAGAAAGTATTGATCAACATACATGTACAAGTTGAAGAAATCCCGGTTCGATTCTATTTTCTCTGGAAACTTGCCACTTTTCAATTCCGCGCTTATCTCCAATTGTTGTATAGAAATGTCGCCAATAATCTTTATTTGTTTTACTTTATCAAAGAACACTTTATGTTCAGATATATAATTGGTCCATTTGTCAAAATCTAGGTTCGGCATATCAAATTCGTCACGTGTCGCTTTCGGCGGTTTACCTGCTTCGGCATAATCTTGGTATTGGGTTGGTCGTTTGCGGTTAGGTTTATATGTACTCCTGAATCTAATACCGGACCATTTACTGAGATAATAGTCTCGAAACGGATTAATTTCGATGTTGTATTCTTCTATAGGTTCGTCCTGTTTATCGATATTAATGTTTTTTATAGCTTCCTTGAATTTCACATGTTTGACCCTGGACTCTGGCTTTAATATTTCTTCTCTAGCTTTTTCATAGTATGGCTTACATACTCTAACAATTAGTTTTTGAAACGTTTTTTCGGTCGAAATACCACTATATAACTTCATGGCAGTAATACACTCTTCTCTTTTGTCAAACGTAAGTTTTCCTCTGGTGACCTCTTTAAGTCTAGGGGCATAATACACCAAATCTAAATAGTCTTTAACCACTTGTTTTACTCCGACTTCATCGGCATACTCTGCAAACTCGGCAAGATATTTCGCTTTATCCAGGAAATTCTTATAACTAGCCTCCCAAAATTTTTCATATTTCTTGTAGAAATATTTATAATTACAATGAATAAAATCGTCGCCATTGATAATATCATCGTAAACGGTATGCCATTCTTCCTTCTTATAGTCTGGCTCCATTAGTTTCAATTGTTCGTACGTAAAACCATACTTAAAGTCGCGATTCTGGGATCGCCGATAGTCTAGTGGCAAGGTCTTAAACCTACGTATGGCACTTCTTCTGGCTCCGTCCACCAGGGGACTCATGTCATAGTCTCCTTCTTCGGGATTTGGGATGGGAGACTCCAGGTTTCTAATGATTGCATTCTTAAATTGATGTTTTCTCATAGCCAATCCTCGCTGTACAGCTCTTATCAGCTCGACACGTTCATGGTACACCATTACATTCTTTCCGTTCCGTACAGCGTCTTCAATAGTCATTACAATATGCAATATTTTGGAACCCAATAAATCCGGAATGTAGGGGATACCGCTGTATATGTCATCATCAGAGTAAATTCGTAATTTTCTTGTTGGGTTCACAGGTAACCATTTTAAATCATCTTCGCTTCCCAGGACCGTGAGCCCCTGGAGCTCGGGCGGTAGTGTATAACTTTCCGGACAATCATCCTCAGGTAACCCACCGGTGTATGCCGAAACAATCGGTGCGGTCGGATAACCATTTTCAGGATAGATAAGATACACGCCACGATCAGGTATCTTATTGCACAATATAGCAGTTTGAAGCGATCGTATATCTTCACGTCTGTATCTACCACCTTTTGTCACACGGATGTAACCATCGTCGTCACGATCAATTTTACAAGGTCCAGAGCCAAACCGCAACTCTAAATTTGGGTTATTATAAACCATACTGGCACGGTGATAATCCAAATTAATGTTATAAATCCCATTCTTAATTTTCCCCCCGTCCGGTTTGTTTCTCAATACGGGGAATTCTGCCTGTCCAAGTAAATTCACATTTTTTCTGTATATGGTTTCAAGAGCTTTTTTAACGAATGACTCCTTATCTTTGCTCCTACGACTCTTTATAAATTGGTAGAGGTTCTGTCCGTCTTCGATTTTTCCATTATCAACCCACTTCTCTAACGGTTTTGCAGTATACAATGCCATCAAATTTGTAGCATCCAGTTTATATTTTTTATCATTCTTTTTTGAAACGGGCTTGTAAAGGTCTTCTACGGACCCAGATATGTCATCCACGGTGTTATGGCGAGAGAACTTGTTCTTTAATGTCGATGTCAAATCATATACATTTTTGTATTTACGCATTGGTTGCAACGCGTGCCAGGGTGGAAAGCCTTCATATTTTTTCTTTTGTAAATATAGGTCTGAAGTGTACTCGCGTTTCATTTTTAACATTTCGGATAAGTAATGTACCTGCTTGAAGTAGTCGTTACCTTCCAACGGTGTAGCGGTTAAGAATAAAGTAAACGGTGTATTCAGTGAATATTTCCATATTGCTTGCATTGTTATGTTGACTTTTGTTTTTACAAACTTATGGATTTCGTCACAAACGAGAATACAACCGGCTGGCGGTCTGTATTGGTGATATACAAACTCCTTTTCTTCTATATAATTCATGCGTAAATTTTGTCGAATTCGAGCTGGCTCTTGCAAATTCAACGTACGTTTATACGCTTCAAAGGCTTTGTATTGTTCATGTTCTCTATACAGGTAATAATTTTTGTCTTTTACTGGTGGTTCAGTTTCCGGGTTTCCAAATTGACGTTTATAATCATCCCAGGTGTTGATAGTAGCACTATATTCTATATCGGATGGAGTAAACCCGGTGATAAATTTAGCTGGTCCTATACATTTACAATGAAATAAAATCCTGTCTTCGTCTAAATCCCAGGTGAATCTTATATCACTAAAATCGTTATTTTTGAACCATACGCGGTGAACCAATTTCCCGTCTTTTAGTTGTCTTATATTATCTATATCGCTTGGTTCGAGACCATGTTCAAGCAGTGAATTTAATGTTCCTTCCCGTGGAATGTATATAGGTGGATGTGCACCAAAACTGAATGCTCTGCCACATAGTTTACAGTAGATTATATTTTTCTGAGTGGGTTTGGATTTTTGTAATCCCGGACCATTTCTTGTTAATTTCTCCGGTTTTGGACCTCCGTTTTGATACCACGAAACAAATTCACCTAGCCTGTTAATGTGGTCTTGATTGATTCTCTCATACGGTGGATAACTTGTATCCTTGTTTCCAGTAGTGGACGATACGAATATAGCATACGTCATCCAAATATAATTGGATAGGTCTCTCTTCATACTTTTTAAGACACTGACCCACTGTTTCAATAATTTTCTATCTGGGACGACTAGAAGTATTTTCGGCTTGGGTCCGGGTACACTGTTTCGCATACGCTCTGCTATCAGAATACTGTTTATAGTCTTACCAAACCCTGGTCGGTGACATAACAATAATTTGTTTCCTGCATACTTCAACGGTATAAATTGATAACTAGTAGGTTGGAACCCTGTTTCATTATTTGTTTTAAAAATCGGATCCCAACCAAGTTCTATATAACTAGGAACAGCTAATCTGGGTTGGTCTTGCACCGAACAATCTACCCCCGTGGCAAGTTTTAATTTGTTTCCATCAATGATTAATTCTTTATCGTTTGGGACAGTTGTGCCCAGTGTTATTTCACTCTCTTCTAAGAGTTCACATAACAACGCACTGTCTTTCTTATCAGACAACCGGAGATAATAACACCTCCCATCGGATTTAATAACTTGAATTTTATTACTGATATTGTGTCTTAATTCTGGTCGTTGAAGATCCTGGACTTCCAAACATTGGAGCTGACCCTCTTTTGCTTCGATTGGTTTTTCTTCCTGAGATACGGTAGACGCCCTGGATGTTATTCGTGCAGGGTTTAATGCCAAAAGCCCCTGAGCCGCGTCATTTTGAACTACTCCAAATAAATCATCAAGCCATGGTCCCTTTTTGAATTCACGATTTCCTATGCAAAATAGAGTCTTTGAACGTGGCGTATTAAGATCATTTTCAGTGCGATACACTGTGCCGTTTTTTGTTATAGTAATTTTTGAATATTTTCTGGCTTCTCTATATAAAAAGTTTCGTAGTTTATTCAATGGTATAACCACCACTGTGTCATTGATGGTAATAGTATCCCCTATGACTATTGTTAAGGTTGTAGAATCTCCAGCAGCTACTGTTATAGGGTTGGGTCTACCACCTCGAACCTGTGTCATCATGAACGAATACGCTCTAGCCCATTGTGGAAACATCGTTATATAATAGACCGTGATATATTTTATAGTATATAAAGATTGAATACTTGAAGAAATGCAGCAAGATTTATACGGTTATATGAGTAGATTTGATAGAACAAAGTGTACACATTATAATTTTGATACAGTGTTTATGTATGTAAAGAATTATTGCCATCACAGTAAGCATGCTGCCTCCTTGGCGTATGACCTATGTCCCGGACGAGTCACATGTTTGGACATGGAAACCGGACGTTTGGTGTTACCAAAGGATTTAAAGCAGACCATGATATCCCAGGGATCAATGACGCCGCATTTGGCACAAAAATTCACTCAGCTTCGTTTTCTCACAGTACCACAAATATTTGTACATGGACTGGAAGGTTGGAAGTATGTTGGTGGTCGTGTCGATTTTGATGCCTTTACGCAATCGAGCAGTACGGTGGGAGATATTCAAATAGCGTTTCAAGGGGTGAAATTATAGCTTCTGGTTCTTTCATTCTTGGAACCAGCAGTGGTAGAACGTTCTCTAGGTTTCTATTCTCCTTACAGGATATGTAAATGTCTGCTCCTTTGCCATAATTGACGGTTGTATCGTCCGCTTTGTTCATAACTATAATTATCGGTATATCCGGATTTTCTTTTTTTACTGTTTCTACCCACACATCTATGTTTAATTCATGATCGCAAAAGACCAACACACCGTCTGCATGTTTATAATGCAATTGCCTTAACGTTTGGTATCGTGACGATCCACCGTGATCATGTAGAGCTATGGTCCTACCACGAAATTCTATCGTGTACATGTCTTTGGTCATTGTCATTATATAACTATCTGTGAAGGTGTTCGTTGTTAAACGTCGAACAAAAGCACTCTTACCGACCCCCTGGTCGCCTATAATGATTACATTTTGCATTACAGTATATAGATTATCAACTTAAATAGTATATAAGTGCAAAAGCATTTTATAAAATGATAATACTTTTTAAGAATGCGACACTGTTTGTGTATTATGCCTCTGTGTGCATTTTAATGCTGTCGGATGTCATATGGTACGAGAAAGGGTTGTATTTTTCCTTTTTCCCTGTTATGATGATTTATTATTTAGCGTTGTTGTTTCCTAGTATACATCGTCATTATATCTACCAAGTCACCGAAAGGGGGTTTGTCCGGTGGAAGATAATATGGCAAGTTATGTTTCATGGAGCTATGATCCTTCAAATCCCGTACATCGTATTGTTTTTATTTTTGTTAAAGGAATTAAAGTTCGTGATAGAATTTGCAGAAACGAGGTTATCCAAGATAGAAGAATCATTGTATGAGAAGTGTCCCGGGTATAGGATCGCTCATCTCCATTTGAACCTATTTCAAGACGACATGGACAATAGATTTCATGCCAATTGTTTCCATACCAACCGGTTGTATATATTGGAATCGACTGTTGTCAGTAGAGAGACACAGTTGGGTATATCAAATTATAGAGAGATAAGGCGTAGGAATAAGACACCGCGTACTATGTCAGAAGATGATGAGAAAATGTACAAGGCTGCTGCCAACCAGTCATTGTTGTTTTCAGAAAGGAATTATATTATTGGTTATTACGTTGGGTTATTATGTACAATCTCACTATTTGAACATTACACGACTTTCCTATTGATTCTGTTCAATATAACGACCTTTTTGTTTACACGATGTGTGGTTCACGATGTGTTGGTTGATCTATCATACGGTGCAATCTCCGTGTTCTTTGCTCTGCAACAAAACAGCATATCATCAAGGATAAGAAACATAGGGTGAATGGGGTCAAAAAATCCATTTTGGAATAATCCGTGAACACCATACAAGCGGCGAATATACCAGCTACTAAGAACAACGTACGGATTAAATCCATAAACTGGTCACAATCTGTTATTTCATATTCGGGACGAAGTGCGGTGGGGAAAACGTAACAATAACATGGCGGCGGATCTCGTTCGATTATTATCTCATCTTCAAACAACTCCAGTGGTTGGGATAATGTGGGATACGGTTCTTTGCATACACCACATTCGTGTTTACCATATAATCTCATGATAGTTATGCATGAACTATGGACATAAAGCGTTTTACACTTACACTCTGCCAGGGTCTCGCACGGTTCGTAACACACGTAACACTCGTGCAGCTCGAAGGGGTTCATATTATTGTATATGCTCTCTATATATAGTCCATTCGGTAATATCTTCCGAAGAACAATCGGCGATACAAAGTGTTATGTCTTCCGGTGTTATGATTACATCTCTTAGAGGTGTATGCTTTATTTCGGTTGCAAGAAAGGGTACATTGATTCGATATGCAAGTGACGCATGGATATGAGGTATCCGCACACCATCTATTGAAAATGGCTGTTCTACGGAAAAGAAATATTTATTGTCTATAATCATTTTGTCCATGGTATACCGTCCGTAAGAAACAAATGTTGGCTTTTTATGGTACTTGTACGTTTCGAACATTTCTTCTGCTTTGCTTAGACTGAGGGATTTCATTATGGTAATGTGTCCTGAGAATGTGGGGGTGTTCAACGTTCTAGAGTAATTACGAATAATATGGTTTATAGTATGGTTCGGTTTTAGTTTGTACCAAAGACAGTATTTAAACATTTAAAAGATTACACTAATTATTTATAGTGACATATTCGTCAATCGTCTCCTCTTGCGTGTCCGTTTCACCTTTATGTTTGTCATGAATACGGGTTCTTCGAATTTTTCCACCATCGCTGCTTCCTGAAGTAGGACTTGTTTCAGATCGACAAACATACGACACCGTTCGAGTTGGAATTTTGCGTACGGTTTGTCCTCGATATTCTTTGCAAGGTCTGCGATCAACTCGTTCATGTGTTGGACATGCAATATTTTGATATCGTTTATACTTACTAGGATGTCGTATGGCATCAGTACCCGTTGGGTTTCGAAGTATGTTTGACCGGGAATATGTGTACATATTACGATGTGTTCCATGTTCATGGATTTCTTGATTTTGTTTGCAAGGGGAATGCTTTGCGACGATGGTATTGGGAGTTCCTCGTCTTCGTATTCTTCCATGTGATTCACCGCAAAATTCATCCACACCGTGCCACCGAACATGGCGAATGGTATGTCTTCCCAACAATGGTATCGTTCATCCGTTTTAAACTCGATGACGGACGGTTTTATTTTGAGAGTTTTGGTTTTCTTCTGCCTATAAACGCACATCTCCACGGTGTCGGGGTCCAAAGACATGATGAACTCGGTGTTTGTGATGGGAATACGTTTATCCGTCCAATCTACGGATACAAGACCGTCGTAATCTACGTTGTATCGATTGTATCGGTCGTGCAACCCAACGATTATATCGTCGGATTTGAGACCCGCGTGAAACCCCGCCTGGTCTTTGATTACCTTTTCGACGAGTACACCCTGGGTAGATTCACGCATCTTATGGTAGTTGAGGTATTCGTCGGTGAGAATATTGAGGTCTACCCCCCATGAGGGTATCTTCAACAATTCGGTGGAGAAATCCGCCCAATGGCGAAAGAATCGTAGAATTTGGTGGATTGGTACGGCTAGACCAATTGCCTCTGTTTCTGCTTCAGAGGCGGTGCATATCCCAATGACTTTGTTTTTGTGCATTAGGGGACCTCCACTGTTTCCTCCGTTCAATGAAAGATTCAATTGGATCATCCCCAACCCTCTACCGGAGACGCACCCTTCACATAATTGGTAGTCTGTGCTCAAGGATGGGAACCCGATTGCGGTGACCTCTTGAGAGTTTCCTTTTACAGGCACGTTGTTCAATTTGAGGTTTGGTATATCCTCTAAGAACAATGGGATACTGTCATTGCACCGCCATGCTGGATGTTCGCCCAGGGGATCAATGCATAGGATGGCGACGTCCATGGCTGGTACCACGTGTATAATAGACGCGGACAATCGATTGTATCCCTTTGACGGAATACACAACTCCACTTTCTTGGTGATTACGCTGTCCACCACATGGAAATTTGTGAACAGAAAACGCAACCCACGGGTCTTAAACGGCACCTCGCCGAACTCCTTCGGATCAACAAAGAAGGCGGTGCCTCCAAATTGCATTTCTTCGGTGTCTATGTACGGCTGGGTCCAATTAAAGGTCGTGTGAACACCCATCACCTTTACGACTGATTTTTTTGCTTTTTGAACGTCTTGAGGTCTCATTTTGTTTTTAAACTAAAATATAATATATATAGTAATAAAGAATTATAATTTAATCCGTGGAGGGGATTTTTAAAAACTAGGTACTATTTAGGTAGAAACTAGGTTGGGAAATGTTTCGAACTAAAAAACAAGTTTTGGAAGAAAATGAGACTACGAAACGTATAGTTGTATCCCCTATCACGTTGCCCCCACCCGCAAAGGGTGACACTCCTGGATACTGGTACGACCGTATCAAGAAACCAAAGCCCAGGTATTTGCATAAATAATTTACCGTAATATAGGGTCACCTGGTAGCAAAGGTTCTTTTTTCTTCGATTTGCAGCACCGGACAAGACATTTACATGGACTAAATACTCCGTTCACAAGACAGACTCCACAACATAGAATCTTGTAAAGACCACAAAGGATAATCAAAAGTCCACTACCAAAGATGATATACATCGCCACAGTAAACCAATACTCTACTTCGTCCATTTGGGTCGATAATTCTTTTAAACCAGACAAATCTAGTTCCATTTTAAACATATAATTACATTAATATACACGATTTTTCTTTTTCAGCATCGAACGACAAAGATGTATATTTGTCCGAGTTACGCAAAGACTCAAAAATGCACATAGATAAAGTCTCTTTACACTTTTCACCGGTGTATGCGCTAGTATCACAATAGAAGGTATTCCTACCATGAATACTTCGGGTGTACCTCTGAACAACCGGCGTTTTTACGAATCGTTTGCTTTCCTGATCCAGCTTTGTTCCTATAAAACATATTGGCGTACTCTCCGTGTTCTCCAACGCTACGTCGGACCAATATTGTGCTGTCAACCATGATTTGGCTCTTGTCAGGTCGAAACATATCATGATTAACTCTGCATTTTGCAAGTATGGTATTAATAAGCTTTGGAACGACATGTCACCGCTACAATCCCAATACTGTATACATACCACACTCTCCCCGAGTTTAAAGGTCATGGATCGCATATCTATTGCTATGGTTTTACTGGGGTTAATGGGTTGAGATGGCGTACACCATCGCTGAATGAGAGAGGTTTTCCCACAACTATCACCTACTATAGTAAACCTAATTTTATTCATTTAAATAAAAGTAATTAACATTTATACTTAATATCTTAACTTACCATGTGCTGGGTGCAACTTTGGCGCTGGAGTCACCGCTTTAAGGATATACGACGCCATTTCCTCCTGGATATCACTCGTAGTTTTTTTAGCCTTTGGTTTTTGGACTTTGGTCTCTTCGATTTGAATCTCTTCTGTTGTAGACATATTTATAGGTTTCTTACTAATTAATATACATGCTTAAATTAGTTTTTTTATTACCTTAACAATATAATCGTTCTTGCTCTTCTTTGCTGCTTTTCTATTTCCTCCCAAAATCTCAATTGCCAGGCGTAGAGTTTCGCCCCAATGGACCAGAACACACATTTCTGTCTGCAACAAGTTTACAACAAGTGGGTCTTCAATACCATATGCGGACTTATCCACTCTACGCTTTACTTCGCCTTGAAGCCAATTGAAAAGCATCTTACAGCACCATAACTCGTTTTCTTTGTTCATCGGTTTCCGTATGTATTGATTCAATGTCTCAGGACATTTCTTTTCATTGCTTCTTATGTAACGAAGAAACGAGAATATTTCGACGGTACCTTCCATGTATTGTCCCATCAACTCGAATTCAAAATCTTGTTGAAAATACCTGGGATCGATGCGCTTTTTGTAAATGTCGTCTGGGATAGTACATATAACTCTTACTTTGTCGAGTTTAGTATTGTTGGGCATGACGAACCCATAATGGAGAAAGGTCTCGTAATTAGATTTGGGACCGTAACAGTCGAAACATTCCTGGTGGGGTTTGATGGTTTCGGATGCGGTCATAACAAAATGTGTATCGGTGAATTTCCATTCAACATTGGGCGTATTGGAATGATTCATCATGTCCGCGAACGGTACCAGATATTCTTTCTTCATATTCGCAAAGTTCCGACTTCCAACCAAGGACAAATTATGACGATCCGTAGGCATTTTGTTAATTCTTCGTTCCAAAATAAGTCTCATGGGGGACACGGAGAGTTCATCCTTACGCTTCGCTGACCATTCTACTGGAAATTTGTCTTCAGGCATGCTTCGAGTGTATGCGTCGTCCTCTTCCAAGTAATTCGCCAACTCTTCCTGTGTACCGGTTTGACATGCCTCTAGTGGAATATTCAAAATAATATCACCCGGATATATAAAATCCATCGCAAATACACCGCGTCTGTCCTGAACCCTCAATAAACGACACTTATCATTAATATATTTCTCGTAACGGGATTCCAATTCTTGTTTGGGGTGGTTGAGTATAACCCTAGACGCATCGGTCTGGTTTTTTGCGAGTAGAAAATACATAAATGCGGCTTCGTACCGGTGTAGTCTCTCATTGGCTTCAGCCATCATGTTCAGGGTCTCGGTGGTCCATTCTTCTTCCCTTAAAATTTCCACTGCCTCAATGTATTCTTTGTTTAACATGTGTTGTCGTGCCTTATCCATCTTTTTTATTCATAAGGATGGATATATATACTAGTATAAATAATAATCATGGACTGATAAATGAGAGGTGATTTAATGTTTTTAGTATCACTCCTGTCCATTGCTTCCGCTACCATACTTTACATAGGATCGGACAATAGCTACAAGTATATTTATGGAACTTCTCAATCGTTGAAAGAGAAATTACGCGACCGTATGCACGAGGTTGCACCCAAGTGTTGTGAAGAACTTACCAAGGAATGTTTTGCATGTGCGACTGGATTACTGGTAGAAGACTTTTGTAAGCGCCATTCCGGTGAATATGGGTGTCCTGTACGAGTTGTTGAACAATATCCAAACCATACGCTCAGTTGGAGGGACTGTGAACCATTTACAAACACAGATATGAACAGAACAGAAGCGTTGTATACCCAATTAAAAAAGGTCGTCCACGTTTTAAATAAAACAAATTACATTGTTGGGTATGGAACCCTGTTGGGGATAATACGAGACAATAGCATGAATGACAATGAAGTTGACAATGACATCGTTGTTGATAAAACATTTGATCCTAAATCTTTAAAAGAAGAGTTATTCAAAGAAGGTTTAATTGTTTTTAAATATGGTATTTACAGAATATGCAACTACAGTCCAATATCGACGTCAAGTAAGTCGCCATGGAAAGGCGAATATTCTATTTACACCGATATTTACAACCAGTTGCCACATGTGTTTGTAGACCCCGAAAAACCTAACACTGCACTTACAAAAAACTTCTCAATAACGCAACGTAAGTTTAGAGATATTTACGTCAATGTTCCGGACGAACAGCTGATCCAAGAATGGTTTGGTAAGCGATATGGTAATTGGACGGTTCCTGTTGTAACAGGCTGGAAGAAAAAAGTTAAAAAACAATTTAAATAATTTTATTAATACTAAAGGTGTACCCATCGAAGGATTTGGACCACAGCGTTTTCATCTCTGGGAGATGTACTTCGAGTCCACCCCCCACTTGCACATGAACTCTTGTCAACACTAGAATATCGCCTTTGTTCCACAGTTGGTGACATACTTCTGCCCCACCGATAACCCATGCGTGCTTATGTTCCTTCAAGTACACCTGTAAGGCTCGAATCGATAGGAAAGTCCTCACGTTTGGAACAACCTGTCGCGACAGTACAATATTTTCTCGGTATGGTAGAGGAGTTCTGCCCATGGAATCCCAGGTTTTTCTACCCATAACAATTGGACATCCTAGAGTATTCATTTTGAACCATTTCAGATCGTGGGTGATCCTCCAGGGTAATCGACTGCCCAATGCGATTTTATCATCGTCGGATACAGCTAAAATAAATCTCATGCGTATTTATGTGTACCTGTTTTATTTATATATGTGTAATTCCGACCGGTGTGTACTTTTAACAACCATTGTCTTATTTTTCATGTTTGGAGGTATCTGGTTGCTATGGTACCCACTGACATGGTGGATATTAATCTTGGTTCTTATTCCCGCCGGTGGATCCACAACATATTACATTCGAAGGCGATACGATAATGGACCGAAGGAACAGGTTACCCTAGAAGAAGTAGAACCCATCCTAAAGAATACTTTATATTTTTAATTATTTTGCGCCCTGTGCGATTAATATTAATTCACTAGACGACGTTATGGGCGGTTCTTCATACAGAGGTATAGCGTCGTCATATACCGCCTGTATGTTATGTGTCCCATACATGCCTATTTTTCCTTCTATAACCCCCGGCGCATATTCTAACCTACACCTGCCAATGGTACTATATTGCTTAAACCGCTGCATGTGCATTTGCAACACCAACATGCTAGGAATGATTTCAAAATCGTTGGTGTTCATGACCTCTTTGAAATGACGTACGAAACTGTCTCTCCACGACCCATATTGAGTTTCCATGTTTTCAAACAATTGCTTGTCGCGTTTTCTCAGTGGAAACTTTAATTGCTTCAGTGCGTGATGATTCAATGCCTGACGTAGTAAAATCGCGGTGTTGTGATCCCCGTTATTAAACGCATTGTTCATGACATCAATAAAATACCTGTAATTGCGTTTTATTTGAAATTTCGTCGTGAATTCTCCATCTTTGCATAAAATGGCGTAGACAACGTTGAATATTGAGTTGTCAATATATTTACTGATCATCCTCTTCTTGATAGGGTCAGTGTTGTACGCATACAGTTGCCTCGATGCTTTCTCACACCCCCTTGTCATTTCTTCCAATTTATCATCGTAGGGGCTATGGAATATACAATACAAAAGTTCTCGTACGCGTGAAGGTGCTGGGTAGTACGCCATGTTAAATAACTTGTAACCATCGGATGAAAGGCGGCGTCTGGGCATTTAAAATGTATTTTTTTCCCTTATATATGTCGTTTTTATTTTGTAATATGCAGCTCGATGTAAGTTTCGCGAAACCACTCGGTCCGTATAAGAATGTCTGCAATATGATCCCAAAACAATACTGCCATGTTGAAATGTCGTTCCATACATCGGCAGATTCCTTTAAGAGGCAATTGCACCAAGAAATTGAACACGCGTATTCGCCTGCAAGACTAGAGTTGTTGAAGAAACGTCTACGGAATATTAAAGGAAAAATTATAGTTTGTTTTTATATCAATTGGGGAGGGACGGTCTCATGCAGATATTTGTCGGAGATAATCACCGAACCGTATTTCCGTCCACCAGAAGATCCAGTGTACGATGTCATACCGTTGAAAATTGACTTGGAGGAGAGTAACAAAATAATAAGCTACCATTTGAAGAACATCGGCAAACCGTACGATTACACGAGGGCAATTTTATCCCTGGCACCTATTACCTTGAGAACACCAGAAGTACCGGACCAATTTTATTGTGCTCAGTTAGTATTGTACACCCTCAAGGAAATTGGTATCGAGATGGACTCTGACATAAATCACCAAACGCCCCTAACTGTACATACATTTTTACAAAGTATAAAAGACCGCCACATGGATACAAATGGAGGAAGTGAATCAGACAGTAAATAATGCGTATGAAAATACAATCCGCCAATACAATAACCAATCGAAGAAGGGGTCGGCTGCCGGAACCTTTCCCAAATTTGTATCTCAACATTACCAAAAGAGTAAGGGGTCGTCACATGGAGACACCATGAGAAACATATCCTCGATGTATAAAAATACAACCTTTTTTAAATAAGTATATAAATAATTATTTGGATTAACTATATGGGCGTATGCTGTAATTTATTTTACATCTTTATAATATTCGCATTTGTACAAATTCAATTCAGATGGAAACAGGATAAGAAAAACAGCCAATGGATGGTGATCTGGAAAGGCAACACAACCAATGTTACGTATGAGACTGGAACAGATGTTTCCTTTAATCTAAATTCTATCAAGTACGGCATTCCTTTGATGAACTATCGTAACAATAACTTTGTCATTCGAGAACGTTGCGAGACCGTTGTACATATTGTAGCGAAAGTCAGTGCCCCGGCGTTATCGTTTCATAGGATATCCCTATTAATTAATGACCAGGAAATTCGTACTCTGGATTTATTTGTACCCAAAACCAAAATAGCCAACAACGATATGATAGCCAGGTTTGTGCTAACTCCATCTACGAAAATCCGTATTCATCACTACTACGATTCGGTTTGGAGTGATATGGGCATGTCGAATAGTAGCGTTCATGTGGGGTTTCGTTCGGGGTTAACGAATATATATGATGTACCATTTGAGTAGTATATATATAGCGACACCAGTAGGTAAATGTATAACTTTCCACTTCCTAGAGCTTCCCAAGAATGTTATACCAAATGGTACAATTATTTGGTACCATCCGGAGCTCTGAAAAACACGACTGTTTTGTGGGCGGCTCAAGAACTACCTTGTCGTTTTCGATCCGATTCTATCAAAAACGTTATTGGACCACACCATGTGTTTATATTAAAAATGAATGAGACCTTCTATTTCGCCATTATAGACTCTACGGAGACGGTATATAAATTGCCGAAAAAGTATTATACTTCCTGCTTTCCAGGAATTCAATACTCTCAAGTTCCAAAGAACAACAGGATGCGGGTAAAGCTAACTGAAACACAGTCGATGATGTTGCCGTACATACCGGAATCCTTTTTAGAACAAAAACGAACTAAAACCACCAGAAAACGAAGGCGTTCGGAATCTGAAAACAATGAGATAGAGAGTATTGATTTCAGCCAACATGTACCGGAATGGAATATTTTGGGAGTTCAACCATCGGTAGAAACCAATAAAGCAGACATTATGCACCTAATACGGTCTATAATATTGTACAACGACACCAATGAAAACTTTACTTTGAAAAATCATTTTGAAGGAATAGATTTGAAAACAATACAATCGGACGATAAATTGAGAGAAAAAATGAAAACCATTGTATCGTTTATTTATTACTACTGTAGAGACGAAATCGGTGTTTTTAAACAGCGAGAGCCCATATCCATCAGTGACCTCCAATCGTGGCTATCAGAGGACAATTCTTAGTCTCTAATACATAATATTGTTTACATAAGTAACACGATTCGCCGTGCTGTTCTGCACATTTTCGATGACAACAGAGACTACCACAATGACAGGAAAGAATACAAAACTCTATTTTTTCCGTCGAACTCTTCGCGAGGGAGGTGTTGCACAGAGTGCACATTGGTGTAGATGTGTAGGGGGTCGGGAATGAACTTTTAAACGGTGTTATATGCTCGCAACGTTTAATTGCATTGTCAATAAATAAAATGGGTGGATTCACCATGGACCGTTTGCAGTATTGCCACTGCTCAATGGTCTGAAGTCGCAATGCGGTTAAAAAATCTTCGTTCGTCATCCATTCGTATATCTGCTCGATTTCATGTTTGTAACCGACGGATACGTTGGAAATTAGTTTATCCCGGTGTTCCTTTGCTTCCCGTGCAGAAAAACTATGCTTAAACCCTATCATACTTATTTTTTCAAAAAAAAATTACTTAAATACTTCAGTTTTCACACAGGACAAATTCCGCGCAAGATCTAGGTAGATCCGAAAATAGGTCGGATTTCGCCAACTCGTATTTGTGCAACATTAACGGGTGGATATCATTGGTCTCCATTACCGGCATACTATTTACCAATAACCCGTAAAATATTACATGGTTGTTTGCATCTTGAATACAACCTAGTCCGTTGATAACGCCACGTTCCCAATATGGCGAGGTATAGGTTTTACCTTCGGACTCGATACTGGCATACCCGTGGAATTCGTTGTCCTTGCAAAACCCGTACTCGAACACCCTTCCATTGCGACGTTTTACCACAAAGTGTTTGTGACCATCTCTGTACATACCGGTTTCGGCGATGCCATCGTAATGCATCGTGTAGTTTCCATGTGGCAAAGATGCCTCAAACTCTGCAAGGAGGATACGCTTACCGGTCACTTTATCGTAGACATGAACATCGCCCCACAGGGAACCGCGAATAAATTCGCCTACCAGAATGTACGTCTCCCCGATACCGTAACCATGTCCATGTGGAACGCCATTGACATTATCCCAGTGCATTTCTAAATTGTCGTTAAATATAATCATTAGAACTTTAAGTTTAGTGTTAAGAATTCAATTGTATCACCGGAACGGAAATCGTACGTATTGTTTTGAATTTTATATTCAATAGCTCGTTTATGTTTACATCTACGAGTATAATCCCTACAAGAACAGAAACCTAGGTAGGAACCAGGTCGGTTGGATGAAACTAGGTCGTCAAAACTACCTAGAATTTGGATAAAATAATATCTAGGTCGCTGCACTGTAAATTTCTGAGACCGGACCACTATAAATTTTCGAGATGGCATCTGAGGGTTTTCAAAATCTTCGACATACACACTATTCACAGTGAAGTTGGCAGTTATCCCCAATTCCCTAAAGGTACGAGAACCCGGAGGAGGTTTCACGTAACCGCGCGGCTCTTGATTCTTATACATCATAATAGCACGCTCCACACGATTGTGACCATAAATAGAATGGTACATTTATATTCATACACGGTTATATTATATACTAATAGTTCTTTAAAATATCATACAACTCGAGATCTATACCCCTCGGCTGTTTCATCATGATGTATTGTGCTCGAAGCTTTGCTTCATCTTCCCGTTTCGTTTTCTTTAGAACCGGTCGGATACTTACTGCCTCCCAGGTCTTTCGTTCCGGGTTCCCGCCGCTCTCCCACTGGTCAATGTACTGCTTCATGTTTACAATAGTCTGCTGTAGACGGTAAATCTCCTTGTACAATTCGGGAATTTCTTCTTCACGTTTGCGTTTCTTGCTCAACAACTTACATTGATCCCGCAAATCACCCATAGAACGTTTGCTCTCCTTGTGAGACACGCGCTTCCAACTGCTATATCTAGTATAGTATTCTTCTAAAACATCCTGGAGGCAGGCTTCGGTCCAAGCCGTAAGTGAAGAGAACGCGGTAACACCGATTAATATTCTCTTCGTCTTGTCGAAGTTTGACATTTTGCAGTTGCCAATCAGTCCGCCCATGAGTATACTCGCTGTAAAGTGGTTCCCCTTGAAGTTAAAGAACACAGTGTCGTCCACGTGTATTAATTTATGGTATAACATATCCGTGAGACTCATTTATTACAAAAAATACGGCTTATATAGTATAAATATAGAACTAAAATATAGAAATGCCGGTCGAACAGTGGAAATGTAACCCACTACAGATCCCGATGGTTGCCCGTAGTACCCCATATATAGGGTTTGATAACCGTATTTATTGGGCAAGGGTATTAGTACCCAAAATTATATATTCTCCAGAGTACATAATCAAACGCGTAAAAATTAGAAGAGGGTATCAAGAACTGTAGATGTGTATAGGATATTTGCACCCATGACCGGTAACCTGTATACTTCCAGATACACCCGGTGATTCATAGCTATAAGCCGTTCGATTACCCATATTTACATTGTCGATCATAGACGATGGTGTCGAATCAAAAATCTTCTCCGTACCAATATGTACCGTAAAAGAAGTGTAACAGTTGTTTGTAATCCATACCAAACGCTTCGTGTACAACATGCCAATCCGAGTATATTCTCGGTAATACGAACTCAAGACCTGAGTGTCAATTGTAGCCACGATGTTGGGACATGGGTCTTTAACACGTAGGGTCAAATCGTTACTAATTGGAAGCCTATAGTTTCCGTTCACTTTGAGCAAATCGATCGAAGGTATACCGTTAAACTCGTACGCGTCACAATTTGATATGACAAATTCACCGCTACTCATAGAAGTTGTACAGGTTTGTGCCGCTTGATCCATGTAACATTGCAACCGGATAATTCTTCGGGGTCGTAAATTTTGGGGAGCGACCGACAGCGACAACACCACAATACATACCAACACCAAACCGCCAATAATATACAATACCAACCTAGTATTTATTTTAATTGGCTGAGGCGGGGGTTCTGGTTCAATGTCGATAAATTTAATCTTCTTCGGTCGTGACAGGTCCGAAATATCTATATTTAATTTAGGAAACGATGACATTTTCTTATACATAGAATATATTTATACCTTTAAACGGACTTCTACCGAATTAATAAACTGCCATTTTAAATCTTCGGGGTGATTGGTTAAATCATCATCCCAGTTCTCTTCATAAATCTGTGTTTTTACACCATCTGGAGTCAACGCAACCACCTGTGCAACAAACCCAATAGCATAAGCATTCTTATCGGTGAAAAACCAGCCGTTCCAATAACGCTTCAACTTGCCGGCTCCTATACCACCCCAAGCTTTTGTCGGAATGTCCGTACGCTCTGACTTAGACATGTCCAATACATGCTCCTTAGCCTTCTCGCCAAATAGTTTGGCAAAATCTTTGGTCATCCATAAGCCATGAGGTCCCAGCGGTTCTCCTTTCTTAGTGTGTTCCCACTTCCACGCTTTGCCATGTTTAAAATAATAATCGCCGTCTTTCTTTAATTTACCGGCGGGATCTTCCATGAATTCACCGAACTTATCCGCTACATCGCGCATAGCGGAAGCCAACAGTTGGTATATTAGATTATTGTACCTCCATGTACGAGTCTTAGTTGATTGTGCCAGTCTATGACGTGAATAATATAACAGGTTGGTATCCATCTCAACCTGTTTTCGATAATCCTCGTAACTCCACTGATCATCGGCATACCCGGACATCATATTCAATGCACTGCCTACGGTGATACCGTTGACGAGTTCAATGTTTCGTCTCATGTGTTTGTGATACATAAGTCCGATGGCAGCTTTGGTGATGGACATGATGTGAATGCGTTGTGTTCGAATGACCCATGCAACGCATTTGTCTATGCTACCGAATATAGGTATTTCGGGATCCTGCCCCCCGGCAGTTTTTCGTAATAACTTTATGATGCCCACGACTTCTTTCTCATAATAACCGTGGTAAAATTTATGCTTTTTTCCTGCCAGATATTCCTTATGTTTTTCTTTGGGCAGTATAACTATAGCGTTAATGTGTATCGGCAACCACCAGGTAGCCCCCATGATCCATAATCCCATGGCTTTACACATTACCACTACTTTATCAACACGTTGGCAAATTTCGTCAAAGTTATCGTCCCAGTTCAACCCACTATAGTCCGGACCCTCAAGAGCTGGCTGAGCACCAACCGCCCAACATAGTGGATCACTATCAATGAAATTTTTCACCCGTTGACGTTCCATCCAGTATGATTTCCCGCTACCAGATGGCATAATTATACTACGACCCTCATTATGGTATACTGGGTTTAGCTTTTTAAGATAGGCGTCTAATCTTTTTTTATTAAACCAATCCATATGTTTACTATATATTATTTTATATACTTTAATTCACCTCTTACGTTTTGTAGGTTGAAGACACTGCTTCAATGCGCACAATTCCCTTGTCCAAATTTCTTCCAACGGTGTTTTCTCCAATATAACATACAGTTGCTTTAATCGCTGGGTCTCTGTACGAAGTTTGTTTACCGCATCGACGGTGATGTCCCTCAGACGGATATCCAGATACTTGGGATCTATCTCCGATTGCTTGCATACTTCCACGCACTGGTCGTATGATTTCGACGTTATCGGTATCTTGCCTTCCAGTGCATGCTCAATGAATTTAATCCGTTCGGTCTTTTCGTGAATATCGGTCTGAATTTGTTCCAGTTGGTATGCTTTGCGTTTACCGTACAAGTCTAAACGTGATTCGCGGTGTGCGTCGAACACTCCCTGAAGATTGGTAGTCTTGAGAATATCATCGTTGAATACGCACCAGTTCTCTTTTATGGTCTGAGAGAGGGACATTTTGCTCATGAATTCACTGGTTGGGTTTCGGATGGTAAATTTAACCGAGACATCTGTGTGCTCCTCTTTAAAAGTTTCGTACAGTTTCTCGTTCTTCTTAAGTCTTTCCTTGAAGTTTACGGTCCATGTACCGATTGGTAGTTCGGTGATTACCATCTCGTCATTGTCTGTAACCACAATCCCACGGGTAATCCATCTATTCTCGGACTTGAGAATATCACCCTTGAAATTATTATACCATGGTACCAAATCTTTGGGATGTTTAAACCCCATGATGACATCGACAATATCGATCGGGTTGTACTTCGGAATGTCCGTTGCCCAACCGGTACCAATCCCAGAGGTTCCGTTAACCAGGAGGGTTGGTATGATCGGTACAAAATTCACCGGTTCGACCACATGTCCGTCTGCCTCACTGTATTTAAGAACTGGTAGATCTGCCTCGGGAAATGCAAACTTCACCCACTCTTGCAGTTTGGTGAATATGTAACGATGAGATGCATGGTCCGATCCACCTTTGTTTCTGGTGCCAAATTGTCCTAGGGGTTCCAAGTATGGTAGATTGTTCGCACCGACAAAATCCTGCGCCATGTTAACAATCGCATTGCCTACGTTCATTTCACCGTGGTGGTAGTGGGTATCCATCGCTACTTTGCCGTTCAATTGTGCCACTTTGATTTCTGTGTTGTTACGCTTCATCATAGTGTACAATATCTTTCGCTGTACCGGTTTCAACCCGTCGATTGCATTGGGTATACTTCGCTCATTGGATGCCCTCGCATGTTCCACCCAGGGACCGGTGACATAGGTTTGATATTGTTTGCCATCGAGATCTACGGTAGATGCAGGTTTTGTAACGATTTGTTTCCTCCATTTCTTTGCAGAGTCGTCATTACCAAATGCCTTATACAATGCATCGGGACACATGGTATCCATAGGGAAGGTGTAACGGTTCAAATTCTTGAACATTTCCTTTGCCTCCGCACTGGTACTTGTACCCAAACCCTTGTAGAATTTGTATCGCAACTTAGGATGCTGCTCGATGTATTTGCGCGCAATCTCTTCGTTAAAGAATTCTTGTACTAGGGTCTTACCCCGAAATGCTTTGACCAACGGTGTTTTCATTACCTTGATGAACCCTGGGATTAAGAGTAACTCTCTCCAGTGAGATCCAAAGATGGAGAACACCAACCCACGAATATGAAACCCGTCCGTGTCCTGGTCTGCCATGATCAAGATGGAACCATACCGGAGGGATTTGACATCGGTGTATTTGGTACCGTGCTTTAATCCCAAAGATTTGATAACATCGGTGATCACCGCGTTCTTTGACCATTTGTCGGTACTTGCGGTGTAACCGTTCAGTATCTTACCCTTTAGGGGGTACGACCCGTAACATTTGCTACCAACGACAGACATACCCGCCAGTGCCAGTGCGTTTGCAGAGTCTCCTTCGGTTAGAATCAGAGTGCATTTGTGGGATCGAGAAGTACCCGCAAACTGTGCGTCCGTCAGTTTTAAGACATCGACACTCGATCGCTTTGCCCCATCATTACGGGACATTTTACGGTCGTCCTTCTTCTTACTCAAGGATTCAAGTTTCTGCATAAGTGGGGACGCTTTGATCATCTGAACAATATTCTTCTGAACTTTGAACTCGGACCCAAACTTGCTGTGAGGTAAGGTGCAGGACTCCTTCATTTGCGAGTCAAAGGTGGGGTTGACCAGATGACAGGAGAGGTTGATTTGCAACATTCTCTTAAAGTCGTAGGGTCTGAGTTTCAACTTCTTAATCACCGGGTCCATGTGTTTCGCAATCTGTTTGTAGATGTACTCCACGTGGGTGCCACCATTACGAGTCCAGATGCCGTTGACGAAGGAGTTCTGACGGAACTGACCGTCTGAGACATTCAGACTAAAATTCCATCGCTTGTTCTTCTGTTCGAAGATCCGGTCTTCTTCGGGTGCATAAACATCAACACCGCCCAATTGAACCCATACGTCTGGGTAAACGCGCTTAATGTCATGTACGCGCTGTTCCATCATTCGCATGGTGCCTTCAGGGATACGTGTAACACCGAATCGCTCAAGGTCAATGGTCATCTCAATTTTAAGTCCAGGACCTTCTTCCTCGTCTAAAACGCTGTATTCAGGTGGAACAGTAATCTTCATATTTCGTACCCATTTTTGAACAAATAATTTCTTTTTGTTCCGAATGCTTACCTGGAAACTTTTCGAAAAGATATTCGCCAACTTTGCGCCGTAACCATTACGTCCACCGGTCATGCGCTCTTCAGTGTCGTCGTAATTGTTGCTGGTTCGTAGGTGTCCAAAAACCAAGGTAGGAATCCACATCTTCTCCGTTTTGTGTTTGCGAATAGGTATAGTTTTACCATTGTTCTCGATTGTGATTTTACCATTATCACAAATATGCACGCGGATCTCTGTAGTCTTCCCTCTGCTTATGTTGTCGGTCGCATTGACAATCAACTCGTCGAAAATCTTGTACATCATCGGAATAACTTCTAGGGTCTGGAATTCGCCGTCGATTTTGACGTTTTCCCACTCAACGGGGTGCAAACTGCCGCCATAAGTGTCGGGACGTTTTAAAACGTGGTCTACGTCGGTGAGTCGTTGATACTTTTCCATCTTTTTACTCATGTTTACTTTTTTTAACTATATTTTTTATAATATAATAATAATTTTTAGATTTTAGTGAGCTTTAGCGACCTATAACCTAGTTCGACCTAGTTCGACCTAAATCTGAACATCGACCTAGAATCTTAAAATGAAATAAAATATTATATTTAAATCGTATATACTGTGTAAAGATGGAACGTTGCGTAATGAATTATCGCGAAAGTGCAAGGGATGTTTTAACGAGATGTGGTAAGATTTCACCGGATAATGTAACACTTCTAGAGCAACAGGCGTGGGAACACTGCCCAAAAAAGTATCCCATAGTCATTAGACGTCTCTACACTGGTATGTCGTTGACAGAGGCAGTGGCGGAGTTGGAACCAATCGAGGCACTCGACCAAGAAGAAATTATGGTCGATGGTGACATAACATGTCCCAAGTGCAAAGGGAAGAAGGTCCATCGTATCGAGAAACAAACCAGGAGTGCAGATGAGAGCGCCACAGTGTTCTGTTACTGCAGTACCTGTGGGAAGCGTTGGAAATTTTAACTATATCCCATCCGTATACTTAACGTAAGCATTCCTTTTTAATTTACCAGAGATAAAACTACAGAACCTAGCCATCTTCGTGGGTTTCCGATAGGGTTCCGGCTCGAAATCTAGGTCTTCGTCAAAATCGGTTTCATTACCTAGAGTGAAAATTTCTCGCTCTGGAGATGGATCTCGTGGCATTTTCAGGTATATATATCAAATATATAGTATAATAAATGCGTATTGTCTCGATTGACCCAGGATTACGCAACTTTGGGTACGCAATCTTTGAAAATGGTAAACTAATTGAGTTTGATTCCATCTGCATATGGGATCTTGTACCAAAAAAGAATCGTACAGATTACCCATATATCGCCAGAGTATTGGTCGATAAAACACCTATATTTGAGGGGGTAGACGTCGTACTCATTGAGAGACAGATGCAAGCCAGAATGAAGATGATAGCATGTGCCTTGCGGTGTTTCTTCTGGAACAAATCCAAGATGGTAGCACCCTTGTCGGTACGCAAATATTTCAAAATAAGTACCGGGGTCTACAAAAACAATAAGAAAGCATCCATTGCCTTGGTCCCGAAATTCTTAAACCAGGAACAAATGAAGAAGTTTAAGACTCATAAGAAGAAGGATGACCTCAGCGACGCCTGCCTTCAGGGTCTCTGGTACATTTGGAGTCCGAACGGTCCGCCGCCTCGCAAATAGTATGCATGTCTTGGATGTAAGTGCAAATAGACCGTTTCTTTTCCACATATACCTTGTAGAGTGGAAGACATTCGGAGAAGGAATCCGTTTTCATGCAATCTTGCCACTGTTTAAACTCTGGTATCATTTGATTAAACTTCACCTCTTTAAATACAGTATTAAAGTTATATAAATATCTTATTTCTATGTACAAATGTATCGTGTTCGAACCGATCGATCCGAACGTTTTCCACATGCGACAACATGTGACTGGCACGATTTGATATTGATACTACAGTGCATTGGTATATTCTGTATAGCCATTCTGTTGTTTTTCTTTATGTTCATGAGCGCCATCCATAACTAAAGGACACTGAATAAGCTTTGTAAATATATCCAACGACATCATTAGCTGTTTGGCTTTCTTCTCGATGTGAATATTATCGTGCCTCGCGTCGAAGGTTCTCCACCGGGTTACCCACCCAGCTTCGTGTACGGACAGACGCAATCGGGCACGATCAATCGCATCTTTTAGTTCTAACAAGGCTTCCTTCACCGAAAGCATGCTCTCGTACGCGGGATGAACTTCTGGTAACGTTTTATATGTGTTTAACATACCCGTTATCGTATCTACAGTATGTGTTTCCTTTATATCCGGATCTGCATTTGAATTTAACACGTAATCCATCGCGTAGGAGGTTCCTCGAAATAATATATTTCTTCCCAAAAAGTACGTACCAGCTGCTGCTACTGGATAATACATAACCCATGCCATTTACTTAACATAAGAGAACAAATATATACGTGATTCCAGACAATGTTGGGACATAAGATGTTGCAGTTTGGAACCTTCTAATTGGACACAAACGGGCTTTTCTCCAAATATCAACAATACACTGTCGGTGTGCGCCTTGTAAACCACAAAGACTACACGGTCTGGGTTTGACTTGCACGACTGAACAACCGCACGTAGGTGTTTATCATTTATATTATTTGTACTGATACACTCCATAATCTGAGAATACGATGCTTCGGATTTTATCGATAAGACAGTAGTAGGTTTACCTTTTAGTATTTCCATTTATGTAATTAAAAAATATCTTATATACTAACGCATTATTTTCCAACACTGTTTATGGTATTTTCGTGTCTGCCAATCGTCGTGGTTTGCCCCATTCAGTCTACTAGATCCAATTGGTTTTAATTTATTTTTACATAAATGACAATATCCGACTGTTGGAGAGCAAGCACAGTAAAATCCCCCGAAACATTCTTTGTTTGTGTAATTCCGTAATGTTCCTGAAAACTTATCCATGTGACAATGTAAACACATACCGTCCTTTATTTCCAATAAATCGTCTGGTGTACACTTGCCACAGTTTTTACATGGACTAGTTTCATAGGTTAAATCACATGACATATTTATATATAATTTAGGTTTTTAAATACTCCATAATTACCCGTTTGCCACCATCGTACATCAACTTCATCTCTTCTGGTTTTATATCTGTAAAATTAGTATACGCCGCATCCTCTGGTGAAAATAAATTTATTGTCACACCATCCTTGTGAAATGTATTACAAGGTTTTTCTCGAATCTCTTCAAACGTTATACCCAAAAAATCTGCCAACTTTGTCAAATCGTTCGTCAGTGTTCCCAACATCTGAGCCGTCATACATCGAAACGATTCTTCAATCAACGGGTAGTAACCCTCCGGTGTAGTCGCCTTGAAAAACAACTCGAAACAATTTATTGGGTAACAGATCATAACATCCACCACACATTCTTCACGTCCATGGATGAACTCGAAGATTTCTTTTACAGGGATTATATGCCGCATGCCTCCGTCCTGGTAATGGTACATTCCTATCTTTACCGGAGGGTACACGATGGGGACAGAAGTAGATGCCAAAATAGCCTGGTGCAAATTCTCATCGAATGTCTCGTACTGACATGTATCGCGGTTGTAAGCTCCCACGCGCAAAGGCGTAAACACAGCAGACTCGTTGAAATTATCTCTCACAATCTGATCCATCGGTTCATTCGTATACAGAGAATTATAATAAAGAACCGCATCGATAGCATTGATAACAAAACCCCACCGCGTATGAGGCGAGACAACATGAAACCCACCAATCTCAAACAAATCCTTTGCTTTCTCCATGTGACGATCGAAGGTTTCTGGCATAGTTTGAGACACGATTGAACCCACCAACGCACCAGCACTAATACCAGCTATCTGTCTCCAATCCACACTTTCTTTACCAAGTGACAGGTACATACCATGTAATAAACCTACCAGTACAGCCCCTCTATCTCCACCGGCACTCAACGCCAGCATTTTAGGTTGACAACCTAGTTTTTTTTTACTCATTTTTTATAAAGTAAAATATTACTTATATATAAGCTATTTTTTCAAAAAAATAATAATGCAACGATCATTCTACGACCTAAAAGACGAAGAAGATAGCAGACGAGAAGACTCGGACTTCCTATACAATTGTTTTATGTCGAAAAACACCGATGTCCTGGACACAGCGTTACAAGAAATAAAAGACTTGACATGCGCAGAGTTCACGCAAATAAGCAAACGGTTTAAAGGCGTATTCGAGAGGGCAATACAAGACGAATGTAGGATCGCAAAGCATGGTGCACTCCTGTTTGGCATCTACCTAACACCGAAATACGTCGAGAAACTCATACGTGAAAGTAGAGTGAACCCACAGAAGTTTCAATACTTTATACAAATACACCTCGCGCCTATGTGTCAACAACACCTCAACGGCGAGAAAAAGATGGATTCCATGCAGGCATTTGTAGAAGAGGCGAGAATGAGATATATAATTATGTAATGGTGTACGTATAAATATAAACATACTGTGTACTAAATGCATCCGTTTATGAAACATATCATGCAAGGCGATGTAGAGAAAGTTCGTAAAGATATACATCTTATCAATACCATACTACCCATGGGAAAATACGCGCGGAGCACACCGTTGATCGCGGCACTTGCATCAGAGAATCGCGAAATGATTGATTTGATTCTGGAATGCCCGACCCTACAGGTCTCGACAGAAATAATCACCTCCGATGAACGAAGCACGGTATTTCACGTCATGGCAATGTACACGGTCCCCATTGACATTTGTCGGCGCATTTTGAATCACCCGACCCTTGATACGAAGGTATTGAATATTATCGACCACGACGATTACAGACCGTTGGATCTAGCCTTGGAATATCACCCGGATCTGGTACCCTTCTTGAAAACAAAGGGAGCGATGAAATACTGGCGTGTCGGTCCCGGTTTTAAACCGAATCCGAACGAGCCTATGTAATGGTTACAGATCTACCACGACACCATTCAACACAAACTAGACAATTAAATAAATCGTTGCAGCAGAACCAAAACCCTCGACTGACCCTAACATTTTTAAATCGTTTCCTTCTATCAGTTTCCATTTATTATATATCATTTTATATTTATACACAAAAGGTACTACTTATTATTTCTTTATCTTCTGCCGCACCCTCTGTGACGGTGAATCTGCCAACCTTACGTTTCTTTGGTGCAGAAGGACACTCCGGTGCCTTGCGTTTTCTCTTCGGGGTTACACTCTGGAGGGCACGTGCCAGAATTGGGTCATCGCCAACAGGTGTAATCTTATGTCCCAGGCGTCTATGGAAGTTTTTCATCCATGGCTTCCCCTCCTTGAAGTTCTTCAGGGGGAAGTTAAAACACCGTTTCGATTCCAAGTATCGGGAGTACAGTTTGTTGTGGTCTTTTGGCATGAGATAGAACTTGGTAGTCTCATGACCGCGGACAGACAGGGTTTCATTCTTGCACTCCAACACCGTGCGATCTGGCTTTTCCAGAATTTTCGTAACCTTCCAAAACTTTTCTCTTTTGGCAGTAACACCCAAATGGTGCGGCTCGAACTGAGATTTAGTGCGTTGTATGTAAATATCACCGATCTTCATCATTTTTTATTTGTTTTTATGAAATATTATACTATTTTTAATTTAATACACAAATTCTCGTAGACCCACGACCTAGTACGACCTAGATCGAAGTTTCGACCTAGATTTTAAAGTACATGCAATAATGAGGAAATTGAAATCCCGGACTTAAGTACAAATTTGCCTATCAATATTTTAAATTCTTATGTTATTTAATGTATCGTTTTTTGAAATACATCTAAATATCATCACGTGTTTTCGTCTAAGAAGTACAATACAGGCAATAAGATAGAAATTGAAAGTTTGGACTTTAAGTACAAAATTACCTATCAAAACGCAAAGTCCAAT
>Ga0206683_10000289_pt1 | contig 38025 bp, 33 predicted proteins | sample M280m12015metaG_FD_155483 | JGI IMG/M metagenome (GOLD analysis project Ga0206683, IMG submission 155483) | Ammonia-oxidizing marine archaeal communities from Monterey Bay, California, United States - M2 80m 12015 | ecosystem: Environmental > Aquatic > Marine > Intertidal zone | place: USA...
GTTACAGTCTTGGAGCACTCGATACCGACCTGACGCAGGCGGTCGAAGACCTTTAATCCTGGATGGAGGTATCGAAGTAGATTCGATCTCAAATGTAAACTTTAAAGAATTAGATTTTCAGAGTTCTATAGCAGAAAACGAGAAGATCATTCTTAAATCTCTAGGAGTACCACCGATACTACTAGATTCAGGAAATAATGCAAATTTACGACCTAATTTGAGGTTGTATTACTTAGAAACTATACTACCTATAGTACGAAAGATAAACTTTGCATATGAAAGATTTTTCGGATTTCAACTAGAAGAAGATGTAACCAATATACCAGCGTTACAACCAGAACTGAGAGATCAATCTCAGTATTATACTTCTCTAGTAAATGGTGGAGTTATCACACCAAATGAGGCAAGAGAAGCGATAGGGTTTGATCCTATTGAAGGTAACGACGAGCTAAGAGTTCCGGCTAACATAGCGGGAAGCGCAGCAAACCCAGATGAAGGCGGTGCACCTGCACAGAATGAGGAAGAAGAAGCTGAAGCTGAACCTTCTTTACCGCCCATAGAAGCAGAGGTATAATAAATGTCAACTAGCATGCAAAAGAAGAAAATGTTAAAAACTTTGTCTGATTATTATATTAAGAAGGGTAAAGTATATGACTCTTCTGTAGAGTATAGCAGGCAGGATGATGCTCCGCATACAATTAAAGAAATTAAGAAAGTTTTTAATGGTTGGAGTTTGTTATTCAAATATATAGAAACTGAATACCCGAATATTCAAGAAGACATAAAGAAAGAAAAGAAGAAGGGTAGAGGAGATTTATTTAAGGACAAGCCTGCTTTTCCTAAGTCAAGAATCCCCCCAACTCCCAAGCCTAGTTCAATGAAATTTGACTAGTAAAAAGGAAGATAATGAATAAAATCTTTAATTTAACTTCCACTTTTAAATCTTCGCCCGAAGAGGATGGCAGCGTTAAAATACGCGGTATGGCTAGTACAGCAGACTTTGATAGAGCTGGTGATAGTATTAGAGCCGACGCTTGGGGTAAAGGTGGTTTAAACAATTTTAAAAAGAATCCTATTATTCTTTTTAATCACGACTACGACCGTCCTATCGGTCGTGCTACGGGTCTCGATGTAACAGATAATGGTCTGGCACTAGAGGCAAAAATTAGTAAGTCAGCGCCCGCGGGGGTCTGCGACTTAGTTAAAGATGGCGTTCTTGGAGCATTTTCTGTTGGTTTCCGAGTCAAGGATGCCGATTATATCGAGGAAACCGACGGACTTATGATAAAGGACGCTGAATTGTTTGAGGTATCGGTTGTTTCCGTTCCTTGCAATCAGGCAGCTACTTTTTCTTTAGCGAAGTCGTTTGACTCTATGGAAGAGTATAATGATTTCAAGAAAACTTTCACAAATCGTGTAGATCTAGCCGGTCAGTCTCTGGCTAATGAAGATGAGAGATCATCCAGCGTAGCTAGTAATACACCGGTAAGGGCGGGTAAAACCGTGCAAAAGGAGATCGTAATGTCGGAAGATAAAACTCCCGAAATCGACTTGGAAGCATTTGCAAAGCAGGTAGCGGAACAAACTGCTACTAATATTGCAATGAAGCAAGCCGAGTCAAAAGCTGTGGAGAAAGCTGAAGCCGAAAAGGTAGAAGCTGCCGCTGCAGAAAAAGTCAAGCAAGAAACGGAGGTTAAAACTGCTATTCAGGTAGGAGTTGAGACTGGTGCAGAAAGGCTTGTAAAAGATGTAGAAGCTAAGCTCGCAGAGAAGGATGTTGAAATTGAGGAAGTTCTCAAGCAGCATAGAACTGATCTTGAAGAGAAGAAGGAAGAAATTTCCCGCCTTCAGGAGTCAAAGCGAGTTTTCTCAAATCGTGGTGACGGTGATATTTCTAAGTGGGGCAAAGAGTTTCTCTATGCTTCAGTTCTAGGTAAAATCACTGGTAAAGGTTGGAATACCAACTATGCCCAAGATATTATGCAAAAAGCAGGCGTTACTTATGATCAATCAACTGGTATCGGCTTGGATGCAAGCGTATCTTCTACTTTCGAAGAAGAAGTACGACTTGAGCAGAAGGTTGCTAATCTCTTTAGAGATATGGCAGTCGTTTCAGGCGCTACCGTTATGCCAATCATTCCAGATACAGAAGATGCAAATTGGAATACTACTGGCCTAGAAACAAACGCCAATCTATTAGAGCATGCAGGCGGTACTGGTCAAGAATTTCACGTTGGCCGTGTAACACTTAATGCTTATCGTTTGATTTCTGGTACATTCATTGCTAACGATACAGACGAGCAAATCGTCGTTAACGTTCTTCCTTGGATTCTATCAGCTCTTGCACGAGCACACGCTCGAGCAATTGATGCTTCTATTCTATTAGGTACTGCTAATCAAGCAGGTCTATGTGGTGGAGCAGGTACTGATTTCGCTGGTACTGAACTAGCCGATATCTGGGGCGGAACCGCTCTAGCTCTTGACGGCTCAGGCGCAGTAACAGGTGCAAACCTGTTAGCAGCACGTTCTGAAATGGGCAAATACGGAGTCAATCCTAGTGACGTAGCATACGTTGTTAACGTTGAGGAGTATTTTAACCTAATTGCAGATGCCGCGTTCTCAGATATTTCAGAAGTTGGTAGTGATATCGCCATGAAGGTAGTTGGTCAGGTAGGATCTATTTATGGATCTCCTGTAATTGCAAGTGACCAAATCGCACGTACTGCTAATAGTACAGCAGCGCTAGCGGTCAATGTACATAACTACTTAATGCCTAAGTTACGTAGTGTTGCAATTGAAACTGACTATGAAGTAGCGGGTCAGCGCACAGCAGTTGTCGCTTCACAATCCAGAGGATTTGAAGAGTTAGTTGCAGGCAGTGGTGCAAATGAGCCAGCAGTTGCAATTAGATACGCCGCTTCTTAAGTAGGTGTATTTATACTTTTAACTTGTGGGAGGACTTCGGTTCTCCCCAGGTTTTTACTAATTGACTTATGACAGATTTAATAACAAGAGACGAGTATAAATCCTTAAAAAATCTTTCACAAAGTGTGAAGGAGGATGGAAGGATTGATGCACTGGTAGATTCAGTAAGCCAATTAGTAAAAACCTATTGTGGTAACAGTATTGTAGATTATTACAGTTCCAATAAGACGGAAACTTTTAATGTTAATTGGGATACCTCTGTAGTTCAACTAACTGAGAGCCCTGTTAATACTATTGTAAGTGTAGAAGAGCGAGATGGATATTCTGGTTCTTATACTACTCTTACGACAGGTAATAATGAGTATTACTTAGACAATGATACAGATAGTGTAATTCGCACTACCGGCGGTTGGGAATATAAAAACTGGCCAAGAGGTCCTGGCGCTGTTAAGGTAGTCTATACCGCAGGGTATGCTACTCCGCCAAAAGATTTGCAACTAGCGGTTGCTGATCTTATTACTTATTACTTGAAAGATGAGTATAAAGAAAGACGAACATTACAAGGTGCAAGTGTACAAAATAGAGGCACTTCATCAATGAGTGACAATGTGGATTTTCCAGATCACATTAAGAGGGTCTTAGACCTTTATAAGAATTTTTAATGGCATCAGCAGACCTTATACAACTTGATAAAGATATAACAGAAGCTATCAAAAAAGATGCCGGTATCTGGCGAAGAGAATTTGCAGATATAATGCCAACTGCAGTTACTATGAATGCAAAGGACGTAGAACAGCAATGTTGGGAAGAAATGGCACGAAGAGAAGGCTACCCATCTATAAGCAAATTTAAAGCATCGGAAGCCGATACAGACGAATTAGGTAAAATAATTAAAAGGGAAGTAAAACCTTTTCTAAAGAAGTATCATACTGCAGTGACAGCAGCCTCTTTAGACAAAAATTGGAATGTTGTTTTTGATGATAAAAAGAAAAAAAATACTAATTTTGTTTTTACATTATCTTCCATTAAAAAAGGCGGAAATGTATTTAAGAAAATAAAAGAGATGAAACGTGATCCTCAGAGATCTTTACTCGCAGCCATAAATGCTTGGGCAAAAGACAATAGTAGAAGAGGTAAGGATATTGGGGGAGATGACCCAACTGAACAAGATAAAGAGTTTAATAGAAAGGCAGGTTCTGCGGTTAGGGCTAGATCAGGAAAAGTAGCTCCAGGCTCTAAAGAGATTAGATCAAATGATTCTTTTCTTGATTATGGACACGTAGGAGACTCTGCAGTAGGAACTCAAAGAGCCCTAGCGACCGCAGACTTTCTTAAGAATTATATGGGAAACGATAAAGGAGCTGCAGCAAAAATATTGAAGCAACTTCAAAAAGCTTTTAAATTTGTATTTAAAGAGAGTAAGAGCTATAAAGGAGACATGGAATCAATTCTTGAAGTTACACTTGAATCATCTCGGATGAACAAAGCCACAATGGATAAAGGAGAAGTAACCTCCATACAATCCATCATAGATGAAGCCTTAGGTAAAGTAGCTGTAAAGAAGGGTGGAAAAACATACTGGGTAATGAGAGAAGGCTCTGATAGCTTTTTTGATATGATTGAAAAGACAGCAATAGCAGGGTTTGCAAAAGGGTTAAAGCCTAATGGTACTACTAAAAAGATTAGAACTAAGTCAAAGTATAAAAACCGAAAAGATAGCAATACTGATGCAACAGGTAACGAACGTAAAAGAAAAGTAACCGCTAAGAGAGGGCCGAAGTATAAACTTCCTCCAATAAGCACAAGAAAAGAAGCAAGACAAGCAGCAATGGGTGGAGGAGCATCAACATCTCCTTTAGCTATGATAGGACTAATAAACAAAGAATTGCCAGCAGCAGTAGAAGGAAATATGGGAAGACCGAGACTAGAGTCTATAACCGGTAGGCTAGCGGGGTCAGCGAGAGTTACAGATATAATTACTACGCCCCAAGGGTTTCCTTCTATTGGATATACTTATCAATTAAGCCCTTATCAGACTTTTGAACAGGGAGGAGCACAAGGTAGCCCTGATTATGACCCAAGAAGGTTAATAGACCAATCATTAAGGGCAGTAGCAGCTAAGTTTGCAATGGGAAGGTTTTATACTAGAAGGACACAATAATGGCAACTAGATCATATACTACTAGACGACAAGGAATTGTAAATGCCATAGTAGATAAGTTAAAAGCTATTGATGGGTCCGGAAACTATCATACTGATTTAGTGGATAATATAAGCCCTAGATTAAAATTTTGGGACGAAGTAGAAGAATTTCCTGCAGTACATATAAATGCGGGAAGAGAAGCAAGAGAATATTTAACTGGCGGGATAAAAAATAGATTTTTAACTATTACTCTACGCTGTTATGTAAATGAAGAAGACGCTGTAAATGCTTTAGACGCTTTATTAGAAGATGTAGAGACAGTACTAGAAGATAATTCAAGTATGACTTATACAGACAAACTAGGGGTATCTCAAGGAATACAACAAATCACAATCCTCAGTATTGATACTGATGAAGGTGTATTAGAGCCGATGGGTGTAGCAGAAATGGTCGCCGAGGTTCGATACTAGAAAATGCTGGTAGGAACAAAAGTTCAATTCCAAGCCTTTTCAAGATAATAGGAGAAAATAATGGCTCAACAATTATATTTTAGCCGCGACTCGAAAATGCGTATTGAAATCGGGTCTGTTGTGTGGGAGGTTCCAGTACTTGAAGGATTCTCTTTTTCACAGGCTACAAACGTAACGGAGATTGGTATTAATGAGATGGAAAGCACCGCAGGAGTCAGTCGTCGAGGTAGACGAGCCTTTAATGACTCTTTATCAGCGGCAGAATTTTCTTTCAGTACTTATATCCGTCCTTTCTTATCAAAAGGTACTTCTGCTCCGGCAAGCACTGGTGCACTAGAAGCAGACTCTGTTACTACAAATTGCCATGCGGTAGAAGAATCATTGTGGGCCCTTTTTGGCGGCCCAGCTGCTCGTACAGGGTATAAATTTGATGATCAATTTACTAGTACAGGATCTGCTACACATATTAACCTTACTCACTCTAATGTATCAACATTAGGCCCAGACGATGGAGCTAATATTTACTTTCAAATGGGTACAGGAACCGATGCCCTAGTTTATAAGTTAGGTAAGGTAGTATTAAACGAAGCAACTATTAACTTTGATATTGATGGTATTGCTCAAATTGATTGGGCGGGTATGGCGACATCTATTGATGAAGTTAGCTCGTTTCCAAATGCAACAATTAATGAGGCTACTGCTGCAACATCCAACTTTATCAGAAATCGTTTAACGACTCTGGCAATTCAAGTAGGAACAGTAGCAAAACCAACAATAACAGCCGCAGGTGTAGGGTATACTAGTGTACCTACTATAACCTTTAGTCCTCCAGGAGGCTCAGGCGGAACTACAGCTATAGGATTTGCAGTACTTTCTGGTGGAACTTCCGGAACACTAACTGATATTGTTGTTACCAATGCGGGTACAGGATATTTAACAGCTGATGCACCTACAGTAGCAATAGGAACAGCAGGAGCAAGTACTGTAGCCACAGCTACAACTGCTATACAAACTAATCAGAATCCCACATTAGACGGATCTCTTGAGTTACAACAGGATTATAGTTTAACACTAACAGGTGGAAGTATTACAATGACTAATAATGTAACGTATACAACCCCAGAAGAGTTAGGAATTGTAAACCAAGCAGTTGGTCACGTAACAGGTTCTCGTACAGTAACAGGGAGTTTCACTTGTTACTTAGCAAAGGATAGTACACATACTAAAGCTAGTAAGGACTTTTACGAGGACTTGTCAGCACTAACCACGGTAACTTCTAACAGTTTTGATCTTAGATTTGCTATCGGAGGTGCAGCAGGTACTCCTAGGTTAGAAATTCATTGCCCACAAGCTCACGTAGATATCCCTACTCACTCAGTAGAAGATTTAATCTCTGTAGAAACTACTTTTAACGCCTTACCTTCAAGTATGGATAAAGCCGATGATGCAGATTTAACTTATGTGGGAGCAACTTACACAACTCCATAAAAATAAATCTTGACATTTTTGTCAAAGTGAAATATAATGTATTAATAATCGAGCAGGGGGTAAAACCCCTGCGATTTTTTAACTAAGATAGGATGTAGTAATGACAGAACAAGTAAAGAAGCCTCAGGTTTCGTTAGCGAGTCTTATGACTCCAAGCAAAACAGTATCAATAGATTTTCCTGGACATGATGGTTTTATTATAGATTTATGCTACTTAGCTAGAGAAGAGTTAATAAAACTAAGAAAAAGATGCGTATCTACAAAATTTAATAGAAGCACTCATCAACCCGAAGAAAATTTAGATGAAGAAAAATTTATAATAGAATATACTAAAGCCGTGGTTAAGGGCTGGAAAGGATTGAAATTTTCATACTTAGAAGAGTTTCTTTTGGTGGATGTTTCAGACTTTAAACCCGATGATACATTACCTTATACTCAAGACAATGCAGAGTTACTTATGAAAAACTCTACTGGCTTTGATACTTGGGTGTCTGATACTATAGGTGATTTAGAAAATTTTACGGGGAACAAGTAGCACAAATTCAGGATCTACTTGTTCGATATGTAAATGAACAAGCCTCTCCAGTAGACTTAGATAAATATTTAAGAATCTGCGAACAGCTTGGAGAAGAACCTGATCCACAAAAGATGCCGCTGAACCAGATGGATTTTCCGTCTGAAATTCAGGTGGCATTTTTTATGTATGACCTTTTATCAGATGTTTGGGAGGGGATGTCAGGTACATATATGGGGAAGGATTGGTCTCATTGTACTCAACTCTTCGAATTGTGGGAAGTAGAAGATCCTAAAATAACTATGTATTTTATGAAAGTATATGAACGTATTGTAATACAAAAGAGAGCAGAAGAGGCAGAACAACAACGTAAAAGAAATGAACGTAAAAAAGGCGGTGACGGCAAAAATTACACCCATAATGTTAAAGGCTAATGGCTAAAAAAGTAAAAATAGACGTAGAGGTAAAAGGTAAAGGCACAAAGAAAGTTGCCGTTGATGCCAAAAATGCCGGTGATGCTCTCGATAAAACTTCTAAATCTGCGGGTACTGCTGACCGAAATATAAAAGGTGTAGCAGCCGCTTCTTCTGGCGCTTCCAAAAACTTCTCAAAAATGGCACAAGGTATGACAGGAGGCATTGTTCCTGCTTATGCCGCTTTAGCTGCCAATATATTCGCTATTAGCGCTGCTTTTCGCTTTCTTAAAGGCCAAGCAGACTTGGCAAATCTTCAAGACTCCCAAGTACAGTTTGCTGCTACTACTGGTATAGCTCTTACGTCTATGACTGCTCGGTTAAGAGAAGCTAGCGGAGGTATGTTAGGATTCAAAGAAGCAGGGCAAGCCACGGCTATAGGATTAGCTCAAGGGTTCTCCGGCTCTCAGATGGAGAAATTAACCGAAGGGGCTAGAAAAGTATCAATAGCACTTGGTAGAGATTTTGAAGATTCTTTTGATAGATTAGTAAGAGGTGCTTCAAAAGCAGAACCAGAACTATTAGATGAATTAGGTATTGTTCTTAGATTAAAAACTGCTACTGAAAATTATGCAGCTTCTATAGGAAAACAAGTAGATGCTTTAACGGCTGCAGAACGAAGCCAAGCCGTATTGATTGAAACTCAGAAACAATTAGATGAAAAGTATGGAGAAGTTGCCGCCAAAGAAAACCCCTTCACTGTTTTAAAAACCACTTTTGACGATTTAGTTATGAAGATAACTCAATTCTTCTTGCCCGCACTAGAAGCAATGGCTACTTTTATTGCGTCTAATGCCAAAGCAGCTATGGTAGTTTTTGGCCTTTTAGCCTATTCTATTCTTGCCGCTATGGTACCTATAGATTCATGGGGTGCAAAAATGAAAGCGTGGGGAGATGGGCATAAAAAAGAAGTGGGCGATGCAATGTCTGACATAAAAAAATATGTGGGTGAAATGAAAACCGCAAAAACAGCTTTAGCCGAAATGCAAGCTGGCGCGAGCCTTAAAGTACAAAAAGGGGCGACGAAAGCACTAGATGCTGGCGTTCCTGGAAGCCAAGCTTTAAGAGCCGCTGCAAAAGGTAGTATGACCAAAGCTCAGGAGAAGCAGTTAAAGAAACAAATCGAAGGCGCTGAAAAGCAAATGAAAAAGTTTGGTAAAGTCACTAGGGGAACTTTTAAAGGTATAGGCAAGGCCGCACTTAAAGATATCGGCAAGAATATGGATATAGTAGGTAGAAAAGGATTAGGTGCGGGTAGAACAATAAAAAATACTTTTGGCATAGCGTTCAGAGGCGTAAAAATAGGATTGAAAGGTGTGAAAGTAGCTTCCTCGACTGTATTTAGAGGTATGGCCGCAGGTGCTCGTATGGTGGGTAAAGCCATGGGAGCTATGATGAAAGGCGCCGTTATCTTTGCAGTCCTTCAACAAATTTATAATATGTTTATAAAAATTTCAGAAGCTCCTTATACTGTAGTTACGAATGTAATAGATATGATTTCCAATATGGTTAAGCCTTTTGAATGGTTGTTTAATGTAATTGGTAGTAAGACTTATGAGATGAGAAATAATATACAAAAAATGATAAATAGTATCATAGAAAAAATTCCTGCTTGGTTATTGGGCGAAGAAAGAAAAGCGAGCATGAAATTTGAAGTCGACGAAGGCTGGACGGATCTGGACTTATCGGGCATGGTAAAAGATTTTGCTACGGATATAGCAGAAAACGTACTCGGTCCTCTGGAAGACTTACAAGCATTAGAAGAGGAAATGCAGAGCGAAAACTTTTGGGAAGAAAGGTTGCACAGTATTGGAGAATATGGCCAAGGGATAAAGGAACAATTACAGATAATTAATGACGGTATAGATATACATACCAAAAATATTAATGTAATAACAGATTCTGCCCATAGAGAAGAAAGAGGATTAACTTCAGAAGAAGAAGCAGCCGTAGGAAGAATAGCATCTCAACGTACTTTACAAATGTATCAAGGTATACAGTCCATACAAATAAAAGAAGGGATGGCAGAACAACTTGCAGGTTTGGAAGGGAGCCAACGAGAGGCAGCAATACAAAATATGTTAGCCGGATTTGGAGATGAATTAACAAGGCTATCTCCTGCAATGTTAGAAGCATTGAAAGCCGGAGATGTTGAATCTGCAGAAGCAATACAAGAAACAGCACGTTCCTATGTTGCTGAACGATCCTCTCTTATAGAACAACTTAATGATTTTGCCACTAAAATTAAGGGCGATACTTTTGATAAAGAAGCGTGGTTAAATGAGTTAATCAAGTCTAGAGATGCCGCAATGACCACAGCAGCAGCGGATGGGGTGGAAACTGATGTTTTTGAGATACTAGATTCCAGATTCGAAGCCTTCGGAGGGGCCGATGCATATAGAGACTCATTAGCTGGAATACGTGAAGAAGCTCTTAAAATTGCAGTTGCTCAAAATAATGTCGCAATAGCTATGCAAAATACTCAATTTCTGCCTCCGGGTCTAAAAGCTAGACAGATGGAAATCTTAAATATAGAAAAACAAAGATTAACTATTGCAGAAATGCGAAGAAAGCTAGAAGAAGATAGACAGAATGCACTTGGTATGTCGGGCAGTGAGCTCGATCGAGAGAATGCCCGTCTGGCTCAAGACGAAGCAGCACTGAAAGTAGCAGAAAATGGTTTAGAACTCGCAAAGAAAGCCGGTACAGATAGTCAAAAAATACTAAATACTGTTAGTAGTAGTATAGAATCAAATTTAATAAGTAATATTAATGCAGTTATTGATGGCACTAAATCAATGAAACAAGGTTTTGCAGATATGGCCGTCGCAGTATTAAAGAATATATCTGATATAATTGTTAAATTACTCGTAATGAAAGCCTTAGAAGCTACAGGTATGTCAATGTTTGCCTCTCCCGCTGCCCCTCCTGTAGCAAAATTAGGGGGAGTATTTAGTGAAGGCAAGAAAACATACGCAGGTGGCGGAGTTGCTAGAGGACCAAGAAGCGGCTACCCTGCTACTTTACATGGAACAGAAGCAGTTGTACCACTACCTGGCGGAAGGGCTATACCAGTAAATATGACTGGCGGGGCTAATAATATAGTTGTTAATGTTTCTGGGGATGGGGGTATGCAAACTCAGGGTGGAGATCAAGAAGGACTAGGCAGAGCTATAGCTAGTGCCGTTCAAACTGAACTACAGAATCAAAAACGATCGGGCGGCCTTCTTAATCCGTATGGAGTAGCATAATGGCACTAGGATTTACTATACCAGCTGGATATGTGAGTACTAATAATCCATTATCAAATATGGAAGTTAGGCCAGATAGAGGAATGTCTAGGAAAGCCAAGTCTAGAATACGGATTGCAAAATTTGGTGATGGGTATGAGCAAAGAATCGCAGATGGCATTAATAATGTAGAAGAGGCTTATAGTGTTAAATTCAGTAATAGATCAAAAGAAGTAATAGATGATATTGCCTATTTTTTCGAAACTAAAAAAGCTACAGCTTTTGATTTTACTATTCCTGATAGTAACAATTCTGGAGAAACTACAATTAAAGTAGTAGTAGGAGATTATACTTTAAACTATGATAACCATCCTGTAACTTATAGTATTTCAACCACATTTAGAAGAGTTTATGAAGCATGACCGAGTTAATAGAATTAGTACAAAAACACGATCCTGGCAGCGCGCTAATATCGTTATTTGAGTTGACCTTTAATAGTACAACTCTATACTTCCATCCTGGACTAGATGAAAGTTTAGGTAAAGTATACTTCGAAGATATGACTAGTCCTTATAAGATTAGAGAATACGAACCCTTCCCTCTAGAAATGAGTGGCGTCGAGTATAATGCCGATGGAGCTACTAATAGACCTTCTCTTACTATTGCCAATGTTACCGATGTATTTAGTGATGCATTAGGAGGTTTATCGAATCAAGATTTACTAGGATCAACCATTGTCGTAAGACAAACATTAGCGAAATACTTAGAGACCTCCTCCACATATGCCAGTAATACAGGCAACGGAACTCTTCCTATAGAATTTCCCAAAAAGAAGTTTATTTTAGATAGAGTTTCAGGAGAATCACCGGTAGCAGTGACTTTTGAAATTAGTTCTCCTTATGATTTACAAGGTATAAAACTACCTAATAGACAAATTATAGGTAAATACTGTAGCTGGGTATATCAGGGATACGACAGAGAAATGGGGGGTGGCTGTACTTGGGGGATAGATAGTAAAGTAGACTATGATAATGGTGCTGCTATACTTTCTCACAAGGCTTATTTTGACAAAAATAATAATCCTATAGTTACAGCAGCACAATTAACAGCTACTGTAGCTGCGGGGCATACTGGGGCTAAAGGTTATATAGCTTATGTCAATAGTGCGGCAATTACAGCAGGCACTTACCATGAACACGGTAATACAGTATGGAAAGCTTTATTAGCACAAGCAACAACAGGTTCCGGTCAAATCGCTCCACAAACTAAATCTATTTATTGGATTAGAGCAGATGTATGTGCTAAAACATTAACTGCCTGTAAATGTCGGTTTCAGTTTGTGCCTAATACTCCGACCACAGCTAATTCTTATCCTACAACAAGTAAAAATACAAATGAGATTTTACCTTTTGGGTCTTTTCCAGGAACTATGAAGTTTAGATGATAGTAAAGCATTTAGAAGTTATAGAGAAGCATTTCAAAAAGTGGTACCCAAAAGAAGGGTGTGGAATAATTGGAGTTGTTAAAGGAAAATCAAAATGGTTTCCTTGCGAAAATCTCGCGGAAGAAGAGGAAGACTTTGTAATAAATCCAGATGATTTCAACAGAGCCAATGCAGAAAGCGATATAATAGGAATAGTACATAGTCATGTCAATAGCAGCCCAAAGGCTAGTTATAATGATAGAAAATTTTGTAATGTTATAGGAATTCCTTATTATATTTTTAGTTATCCTAATATGGAACTAGAAATATTAAAGCCTAAAAAAGTAGTTAATGAACTAGCGGGTCGAGAGTATGAGTTTGGTGTATTTGATTGTTTAGAGGCAGTACGAGACTTTTATACCCAGAATCTGAACATAGAACTAAGAAGAAGAGACCCTTATTTAGATGATTGGTGGGAAAAAGAAGAAGATTATTTTACGGCTAAACACATTAAAGAATGGGGATTTAGCCCTGTAAATAATTTAAAAGAAAACGATATTCTCATTTTTAATATGGGAGCAAATATAGGCACACATTGTGGTGTGTACTTATATGATGATATATTTTTTCATCACGCAGTAAATAGATTATCTTGTAAAGAAAATCTTTACCCTTTATGGAAGAAGCACTTAACTGGAATATATAGATATGGCACGTAAAATTTACTTAAATGGCGAAATGGCCAATAAATTTGGAACTGTACACCCTTTTGTGGGGGATACGGTACAAGATGCTGTTCGCCTTTTAAGTGCTAATAATTCAGAGTTTAAGCCTTATTTAATAAACTGTATGGAAAACGATATTCAGTTTTCTGTAGCAGTACATGGCCAAGAATTAACTGATATTAAAGAATGTTTACTTCCTCTAACAGAGGGAGATATAATTATTACTCCTATTCCCGCAGGATCAAAATCTGGCGAAGCCAAAATACTTACGGCAATGGCCATTGCTGCACTAATGTTTATACCTGTATTTGGCCCTACCATGGCACAAATGGCAGTTGGGCCAATGCAGGCACAAAGTCTGTTTGCTCTTTCACAAGCCACTGGAGGTTTAGCAGCTGCTGCAGGCATGGCAGGTGTAGCTATAGCCGCTAATTTAGCTATTAACGGTATTCAACAAATAATGGCACCTGATCCTTCTGTAGACGCTGAGGAAGAAGAGGGTTATATGTTAAGCGGGTCTCAGAAGAATGCTGTAGAAGGAGATCCCGTACCTGTATTATATGGAGAATTAAGAGTTCCAGGAACTCCTGTGTCCTTTGAAGTAAGTAATACACAATATAAAATGCAAAGCGAATCGGTTACGGCTTCCGGCGGTTTGCAATCAATGATTGCAGCAGCAGGGTTTAGGGATGATCCTAGTCAGTCAGGTCGGATGAAACTTCATCCAGAAGACTTAGCAACTTTAACAAGTGCTGGGCCTGAATCTGCAACTACTACAATGTATAAAACTCTGAATTCGTTCGGAAAAAATCAAGATATATGTGTCACAGATGTAATATCAGAGGGGCCAATATTAGGATTAGTTAATAATAATAATAGTGTACATTTAAATGATGTACCTGCTGTAGACCTAGGAAACGCTGGTGTTACTCGCGCCTCAACTGGAGCAAAATTTTACCTTCAACTAAATAGTAGTCAATGTACTTATAAGCCTAATGGCCACGCCGCTCTACCTCCTTCCGATGGTATTAATGATAGATGGTTAGCTATAAAAGATTATAAAACTCAAGAGAGTGCTTCAGTCGTAACGAGGTATATAGGTGCAGGCTATCCGGTAAATACAGTTATAGTTACAACAGATACTGCTTTTTTTCCAACTACCACCGCTGAAAAAAAATCTTGGGTATTTAATGATAATAATAAGCTTCAAAATGTAGTTACGCATCTATCTATAGGCGGAAACATAACTGATTGGCACATACCTTCTCTAGGCACACTTGTTGGCCCCGCAGGTGATCCAACATCAGTAGGTATCAGCGCCTTTATATCCCCTACTAGATGTATTTTTCACAGTAAATCTCATAAAATTCCTAAAATTATTGAAAAAAATATTAAGGATGGGGATGACTTTAAAGTACACGTAGATTACGCCCAAAGTTTTAAAACAATGACGGGAAGCAACACAATTAATCTGAATACCGCCTTTCTAGGTACTACAGGGGACTATGCGGCTAATATCACCGGAACAGATAGAAATCAAATAGAGACGCATAGAGGCATAGGTAGTTCTATTAAATATGATGGATTTCGTTGTAATTTTAAAACTGGTCAGCTTGATCAAGAATTCTTCCCCGCGCCTGCAGGTACCGGGATGGGAAATATAGCACTTCCAGGGGGTGTTTCTGGTGAGGCAATTGCTGGCCCTCTAGACGGGACTACTGCTAGTGTTAAAACATTTACAGGTACTAATTCTGGGCATTTTGCTCTATCTGATTCGCAAGCTCGAGAAGCGGATGAAATTAGAATACTTTTCACTTATGGTTCTTTAACGAATACTTCTGCAAAGGGTACAGACCATGATGGAAAAGTTTTTTATAAAATGCGAATTAGATTAAAACATGGTAACGACTATGGAAATTGGCAAGATATTCATACCCAAGAAACTCCTTTAAGACATATAGGATTTTCTAGAAGCGCAGTCTCTATAGAAGAAATCTTAGTCTTAAGAGATTATGGTACTAACTTTTCTGACTTTCAAGTAGAAATAACACGATTGAGTGAGGTAGATAGAGCGTACTATACTACGTTTAGTAAGCCTTATAACGCTGATTATACTAGTGCTACTCCTTGTACTATTGTGAGTTTAAATACTATAATTAAAGAAAATTTATCCTACCCTTATACGGCAATGGCCCAAGTAGGTATAAATACTAAAGCATTTAGAACTGTTCCTAAACGAACTTATCATTTGAAGGGAATGTTAATAAAAGTCCCTTCTAATTATGTAACTAGAGATGAGACCTCTGATAGTGATGGAGGAGCAAACTATCGACGAATAGATAAAGATACAATACATGCTAGTGAATATCAAAACTGGGATGGGGCTTTCAGAGAAGAATCTGTATATACGAATAATCCAGCTTGGGTATTCTATGATATAATAACTAATAATAGATATGGATTAGGCGCTTGGCTAACAGCCACAGACATTGATAAATATGCACTATATAGAATTGGCAGATATTGTGATGAAATGGTTCCAGATGGAAAGGGGGGTTTAGAGCCTCGCTTTACTACTAATGTATACTTTCAAAAAGCTACTGATGCCTATAAAGTACTAAAAGACTTATCAACAGTATTTAGAGGAATGCTGTACTGGTTAGACGGTAATATATTTCCAATCATGGATGAGCCTAAAAATCCTGTGTATAACTTCACCACAGGTAATGTAATTGACGGGCTATTTTCTTATCAATCCACAGGCAGTAAAACTAGAACTAATCAAACTGTAGTCACTTGGATCAATCCAGAACAAGATTATAAACAAGAAGCGTTACTAGTAGAAGATAAAGAAAATATCATAGAAACAGGTAAAATAATTTCGGAAAATGCTGTTGCTTTCGGAGCAGTAACAGAAGGCCAAGCTACAAGATATGGCAGATGGAAAGTATGGACCGCAAAAAATCAAACTGAAATAGTTAGCTTTAAAACTGCCCTTGGAGCAGCATTTTTAGCCCCTGGCGATGTGGTTAATATACAAGATGCTAATAGGGCGTCTTCACAACTTCAATATAGTGGTAGAGTCTCCTCCGCTAGTACCCCTAGCACCACAGTAATCCCTTTAGATAGAGCTGTGTCTTTAAATTCCGCTTCCACATATGAACTAAGTGTACTTATAGAAAAGCCAGGAGTATTTCTAACTCAAAATGATTCAGCAACAATTGAGGGCGTAGTCTATAATAAAGGAGATTTAATACTTGGAACATATACTGAAAGTCAAGCTTCAGATATTATTCAAACCGATGGTAGTAGTGCCCCTATTCTTAGTGGAGGTCTCGAACAGCCTGTAACTACAGCTTGGCAGCCTTATACACGAGTTGAAACTCAAGCAGTTCATGCGAGTTCTATTGCTGCCAGCCCAACTTCTTCTATAACAGTTCAAGCAGCATTTTCAGAAGAACCTGATAGTCAAACCATTTGGGCACTAAAAGAGGTAAATGCGGCGGGTGTTGAAGTATCTGGCTCAAAGAAGCCTTATAAAATATTATCTATTTCAGAAGGAAAAAATGAATACGATATAACAGCAGTAGAACATTATAATGACAAATTTGTAGAAGTAGACGAAGATTTCACACATTCTGTAGGAGATACAGTATATCCATCAATTACCGCTAGTGATACAGTACCTCCTCCAGGTGTTTTTTACGCTAGTACCCGTAATATTAATGATAGTGGGGAGATAGCTGATGACATTATATTATTTTGGGATGCGCCTACTAATCCAGGAAAGTCTGTCGGCGATGTTGGTTATTTATATGAACACGTAAAAGGGTACCAACTAGAGCACGATGGGGCAGTAATAACTTTGCCTAAAACCTCTACTTCTTTTACAGGATTAGATATTCCAGCAGGTACTTATACTCTTGGGCTAAGAACCCTGAGTACTATAGATTCACCATCTCTTCCTGCTACCGTTACTGTTACTGTGGGGGACACATTCTCTAATCCTGCCCCAAGATTCGCCGGCATACCTATAGGAGGTATATTATCTCGAGATGTAGATTTGGTTTCTACTACTAGCCCTACTGCTAAAACCTTTAAAATATTAAACGCTGATTATAAATTTGCTTCAGCGGGCAGTCCACTTATACTTACTGAACGTAGCGGAGGGGCTGTAACCACTTATCAACAAGATTGTACTAATATAACTACTGTTAATTATGCAGGGTTAAATGATTATGATACACAAGTAGCTAGTCATTATATATTCTTTGATGCTAGTGATACAACCGAAACTTTAAAATTAATAAAGTATCATATAGATTCTAATTTAAATGAAAACTACTTTTATGACGCAGGTACAGGAAGTGGTACAGCTGCTTCTAATTTTAATGCTGCTGGCACGGGTACTATAACTCTTGCTGCTAACTCTATAAAAGTAATAGGAGCAAGTACAGCTTTTGAGACAGATTATAATGTTGGAGAAATAATTTATTTTAATAGCACACAAGCAGCTAGAATTGCTCATATTGCTTCCAATACAGATATACGATTAGATAAAAGTTTCCCTACTGCGATAGCTGCTGGATCTTCTCATTATCCACAAAAGTTTAAATTTGACGTAAATAAAGATGCAATTATAGCTAATGTTAGAAATAATAATGGAACTTTTACCTTCTATTCAGAAGCAACTATAAACAAGGATTTAAATGATAGTCCTAGAGTAGTTATTATATCTGCAGACCCTACTTCATTAAGCTTTGATGGAGAAGATCCGCCTGTTTTGAAGTCAGGACAAGATGACACTATAACCCTAACCGTTGATGCCCAAGGATTTCAAAATCCAGAATTTAAAATAACTGGAGCAGGATTTGGTCATACAGATATTAGTCAATCTGCAGAAACTAGTTTTACTAATAATGGTACTACAACTTATTCAAAAGCTTTATCCGCGATTTCAACTCATAGTGACACTAATTTAGTATTTACTGCAACTGTTAGGGAAACTGACGATCCTGAAAATAGCGCAAAACAAGTTGAGTCAACACTTACTGTTTCTTTTCTTAAAGATGGAGAAGACGGCGGAACAGGCGTAACCGGAGACGACGGAGACGGAGTAGATATTGTATTTAAACGTTCTACTACTGTACTTACAACTGCACCAAGTGCTTCTTCTAGCACCCCTCCTAGTGGCTGGTATACAGATGTAGCAAATGTTCCTGCTTTATCTAACTCTTTGATGTATTCAAGTGTAGGCTCAAAACTTGCAGGAGCGACTAACTGGATTTGGCAAGTTCCTATTCAAATAGAAGGCTCAGACGGAACCGATGGAATCTCTATAGCAGAATTAACTATTTATCAGAGATCAAATACTCTTCTTACCTCTAGTCATACACCTTCTAGTTCTACATATAATTTTGGAACTAATACTATATCTAATTTAGGCTCATGGTCTCGAACGATACCTACGGGAAGTTCAACTCCTTTATACGCTTCCGCAGCTGTTGCTACTGTGACAGGAGCAACAGGAACTTCTGGAACACTTACTTGGTCCACTCCTGTTCTTAGTATGCAAGATGGTACGGATGGAGATCCGGGGTTAAGAACAATACAAGGTTATTTATATCAAGAGAAAACTACTTCTGGTACGCCGACCGCGCCTGGGGGCACTACTTATACATTTAGTACTGGAAAGGTATCTGGATCCAATATTAATGATAGTGGCACAACAAATACATGGAAAAATTCTCCAAATACACAAGAAGCAGATTCAACTAATACATACTATACTATTCGATACACTGGGCAAGAGGCAACTGCAGAAGCGCTAACAATTACTGTATCTTATAGTGCTGCAGTTGAGCATACAAGTTTTTCTGGTGTTGTAACTTTTGTTGACGGAACCGGACTCTTTAAAAAGGATGGTACTAATATAACTACTATTGATGGTGGTGGTATTACAACTGGTATGATAAGAGATAGTGATGCTTTTACCGCAAATGAAGATGGCACTGATTTTACCACAAATGGTATGGTAATAGACTTAGATTCCGGTAATATAGCCACTGAAGAATTTAAAGTAGTGGGTGGATCTGCTACTTTTAAAGGCGCGCTGCAAGCAGCTAGCGGTAGTTTTAGTGGAAGTGTAACTGCCAGTTCTGGTGCTATCGGCGGCTGGGCTATTGATACTGGATATATCTATAATGGAACTAAGCATACTACTTCTGATTATTCCAGCTCCGGCATAACTTTAAATGGTAGTGGTAATGGTAGTATTCACTCTCCAAACTTTTATATTAATAGTGATGGAACCGCAGGCTTTAAAGGAACTCTAACTATAGATGGTACTGATTTAACTGATACTAACACTTTTAATGAACATACAACAGCGGCTAATGTGGGGTTGGAGAACGTAGATAATACTTCTGATGCAACCGTATTAAGTACTGCGGCAACTGCAGCTAATACACAGAATAAAACAGGGGGGTCAGTAGGAGGTTTAACACTTACTAGCACTAAAATTTATCAAGGAACGGGCGACTGGGGCAATACTAATACAGGTTTTTATGTTGATAACTCTGGAAACTTTTCTTTACAAGACAAATTAAAGTGGAATGGCAGTACTCTAACAATTGATGGCGGTGGTACTTTTAGTGGAACTCTCACTGCATCAACATTAGCGAGTATGAACGTCACAGGGGGTGTCTTTAAAGCAGGAGCTGGCACACAAATCTCTGGCTATCCCGCTGTTATAATCGGACAAGGAAACAGCGGCTATGTCGGAGTTGCAGGAACTGCATTAGGTACTGCAGGAGTAGCAGGAGCAGGAACCGGCACCAATGGTTATGGCGGCTGGTTTGGACGTGCTAGTTCGGCATGGGGTGGTTTTTCAAATCAAGTACATCTATCTACTAGTAGTTATTCTATATTGACATATGGTGCTGTTAGAATTGCTGATACCTATACTTTACCAACAGTAGATGGCAGTGCCGATCAAGTTTTAACAACAGACGGGTCTGGTACTGTTACTTGGGAAGATGGCGGAAGTGGGGGTGGTTCAGGTACTATAACAGGTATTACAGCAGGTACTCATTTAACTGGAGGGGGTACTTCAGGTAATGTTACTGTTAGTCATTTAACAACTGCGGGAAATAAACATATACCTACAGGAGGCTCTTCAGGGCAGTTCTTAAAATACAGTTCCTCAGGAACAGCTGTATGGGATGCAATACCGGGGGGCTTAGCTCTAGGTACTGGTTCGGGAGATGCACATAGAGGAGACCATGGTAGTGCAGCTTATACACATAGTCAAGCTGCCCACGCACCAAGTAATGCTACAGCAAATACTGGTACTGTTACAAATGTAGCCACAGGAAATGGATTAACAGGCGGACCAATTTCTACTACTGGTACTATAAGTCACGCTAATACAAGTAATCAGGCGAGTTCAAATAATGCGGGTAGAGTAGGGATTCAGGATATAACGTTAGATGAGTTTGGGCATATAACAGGTATTGAAACAGCAACTTTTACTGACACAAATACAACTTATGTAGCAAGTGACTTTTCTCATAATTCTTTAAGCGGTGTTAGTGCCGCAGAACATATAAACTGGACAAGTTCTGGTGCGGGCACAATTCATTCAAGTAATTATACAAATACAACTTATCTTGGCGGTGCTGGAATGGCACTTAGTGGAATAACATTTAATATTGGTGGAGGAACTGGAATAAATGTAGCTGCTGATCAAATTTCTGTTGATATGGGTGATTTTGATACTGATAACTTATCCCAAGGTTCTACTAATAAATATTATAGTGATACTTTAGTTAACACTAGACTTGCAGGTTCTATAAGTACCGGAGCTATTGCTTGTAGCAGCACTATTACTGCTGATGGCAATATCACAGCCTTTAATTCTTCTGATATTGCTTTAAAAGAAGATTTAAATCCCATAAGTAATGCACTTGATAAAGTTATGTCTATTTCTGGATATAACTTTAGTTGGAAGGATAGTAATATTAAAGAAAGAGGTGGCGAAGACGGATACTTTGTTAGAAAGAAAGATGTAGGTATGGTTGCTCAAGAAATAGAAAAAATTCTTCCCGAAGCTGTTGCAGACAGGGTAGATGGTACTAAAGGTGTGAGATACGAACTACTAGTTCCACTACTAGTCAATGCAATCAAAGAATTAAAAGAAAAAGTAGAGGAATTAGAAAATGGCAAATCTTCAAAGTAGTGGGGCTATTTCTATTGGTAATTTGAGAACTCATTTTGGGGGTCCCACACCTAGTAGTATGAATCAGTATTATAAAGGAGGCTCTTATGTACCTAATAATATTTATAATGCAAGTGTTCCTTTTTCTAATAACCCAATTTCATTAAATAATTTTTATAATGCAACTAATGAGTCTTTTGTAATGTCTGTTGCTTCTGCTGCAGTTAATGAAGGAGGAGTTCAAACTATTACTTTAACCACTACTAATGTTGCTAATGGTACTCAAATTCATCATCGCACAACAGGTATTCAATCAGCAGATATAGTAGGAAATCCTAATTTAGATGGAACTTTTGTTATTTCAGGTAACTCAGCTTCAGCCACTTTTACTGTAAAAGCAGATTTAGTTTCTGATGGCGATTTTGATAATGATGGATATCCCTTAGCTAATAATGAAGTTGCTACTACTACTTTATATACAGATAGTAGTCGCCAAGACGCTATAGGAGGAGACTATGGTGCTGTGACTTGGACAATTAATGATACTTCTTTAAGTTGGTATTTAAAAATTTTACAGCCTACTATAAATAATGGAATTTATGAAGTATCAGCTTATGCAAGTGAGGTGACAACTGCAGATAGTTCAGGTTTTACTACTGCTACCGTAGATGTTAGGGCAGGAGGAACAGGTACATTTAAAATAAAAGGAAATCTTAATAATCCTAGTTATAGTGTAAGTACTGAACTTGACTCTAGTTATGGGAATAGTGGTAGATTAGTTAGTCCTGCAGATCCAGACTCTCAATTATCAGCAAATCAAAATGTAACGCTATATCAAGGTAATATTTATAGTCAAACTTCTTGGGCAAATAATACAGCCGAGCCTTCCATTTATATATCTCGTGATGGTACATTTCCAACGGGGCTTGAAGAAGATAATGTATATCAATATTCAATAAGAGAAAGAGGTAGATTTAAATTAACTGAAATTGGAGGGACTGGAAGAGTTATTTATTCAGATTGGTGTATATTTAAAACTACACACACGTTAGAAGTATTAATTGGAGGATAGAAAAAATCATTTTTTTGTTTTACAATCACAACTGAAGAGGTAGCTAAAAAAAATTTCTTGACTTAAAATGTCGAGCTTGCTATAATAACAGCATGGAGAATTTCAATGACGGCAGCAGCTTATAATTTAAAAATAGATCAGGGTTCAGACTTCGCCCTAGATTTAGTCGTAAAAGAAGATAATGTAGTAAAGAATCTTACTGGTTATTCAGCTCGGGCGCAAATGCGTAACACTAAAGGGGCCGCTACCGCAGCAGCTACTTTTACTTGTTCTATAATTGATGCGGCTGCTGGATCATTAAAAATGCAATTAACAAATTCAACTTCATCTGCTATATCTGCAGGGAAGTATTATTATGACTTAGAAATATATACTGCTTCAGATGTAATAGTTAATAGATTAATGGAAGGAACAGTTATTTTAACTCCGGAGGTGACTAGATAATGCCAGGTCCAATATCAATAGAGATTACAGAATCTGTAACAACTGTAGAGGCCACAGGGTCTACTACATCTTTATCAATATCACCTACAATTACGGAAGTAAATGCTTATAATTTAGCGTTAGCCGTAGGAGTTACACCAGCGTCATCAATACTTAGCACAGCATATGGTTCTATAACTGCAACAAATGTGCAAGACGCTTTAGAGCAATTAGCAGATCAGAGTTTTAGACAAGCTGCTGCACCTACAGGAGCTTCCGTAAGTGAAGGTGATACTTGGTATGATACGGATGACGAGGACTTTAAAGTATACAGAGAAACATCAACTGGAGTTTATGAGTGGGTACCAATAATGCTTGGAACCCCTCCCGGAGACTCAGATATAGTTGATGCAGGAGCTTTTTAGCTTAATAGAGTAATTTCATGGTACAAATAGTAAAAATTAAACGAAGTAATACTACGGCAGTACCTTCTACCCTTACTAAAGGGGAGTTGGCATATTCTTCTTCCAGCCATAAATTATTCGTTGGGCATCCAGGAGATTCTAGTGTAGAGGTAATTGGCGGTAAGTTATATGTTGATTATCTTGATCATGCAGCGGGTGCTTTAACCGCTTCCAGTGCTCTAATAGTAGATGCTAATAGTAAACTTGATCAGTTAAATGTTGATAATTTAACATTTAATGGCAATACTATTACTTCTACTGATACTAATGGTGATATTAATATTAATCCAAATGGTACTGGAAATCTTACTACTTCTGGTAATTTAATTGTTGCTGGGGACTTCACAGTAAACGGTACAACTACTACTGTTAATACTGAAACTATGAGTGTTGAAGATCCATTAATGGCTTTAGCAACTGGTAATAATACAGCAGACGCTGTAGATATTGGTTTCTACGGATTATACGATACTTCAGGTTCACAAGATGCATACTCTGGATTATTTAGAGATGCGACAGATAAGAAATGGCATTTATTTAAAGATAATCAAGCGGTACCTGGTACAACTGTAAATAAAAATGGAACTGGGTACGAAATAGCTACCGTAGTTGCTCACTTAGAAGATAGTTCAGTAGCAATTACAGGTGGTAGTGTAACAGGAATTACAGATTTAACGGTAGCAGATGGTGGAACAGGACGAAGCTCCTTTACTACAGACGGTATTTTATACGGTGATGCAGCAAATGGCATAAAGGCCACAGCGGCTGGAACAGATGGCTATTTGCTCGTATCTAACTCTGGCACTCCTACATGGACAAGCACTGTCGATGGAGGCACGTTCTAAATGTCACAAATAATTAAGCTCAAGCGGTCTAGTACTGCTAGTGCCGAGCCTACTACTGCTCAACTTGCTTTAGGTGAAGTTGCAATTAATACCTATGATGGCAAGATGTACATCAAGAAAGATGATGGTACTGAAGAAATTATAGAAGTTGGGGCTAGTAGTGGCGGTCTTGTATATGTAAAGACTACTTTTACTGCAACAGCAAATCAAACACTTTTTACAGGACTTACTTATACAGTAGGACTTGTAGACGTATATATGAACGGAGTCAAATTAGTAGTAGGAACAGACGTGACTGCTACCAATGGAATTAGTATAACATTGGCTTCAGGAGCAACAGTAGACGATATTATACAAGTAGTCGCATTTGCGGAATCAGGCAGTTTTAGACAACATATTATTAAAGCAGATGGTGGAAGTGCTACTACAGCTTATACAAGCGCACAAACAATAAACGGAGGAACTGCCAGTGGCTGATGTTATACAAATTAGAAGAGATACTGCAGCTAATTGGACCAGTGCTAATCCTACTTTAGCCAGCGGCGAATTAGGATTTGAAACTGATACTGATAAAATTAAAATAGGAGATGCGTCTACAGCTTGGACTAGTCTTGGTTATGTTATAAATGCAAGCACATATGCTCTTACAACTGGAACTACGTTTACAGGTGCAGTAGTTGGAACAACTTTTGCGGGCGCCTTAACTGGTGATGTAACTGGTGATGTAACTGGTGATGTAAGTGGCTCTTCAGGATCGACTACGGGTAACGCAGCAACAGCAACAGCATTAGCAACGGCAAGAACTATTGGTGGTGTATCATTTAACGGCACAGCTAATATCGACTTACCAGGAGTTAACGCAGCAGGCACACAAGACACATCAGGCACCGCAGCAACAGCAACACTTGCTACTACAGCTACAGTTACAGATAGCGCAGTAAATACAAATTTTCCTGTAGTATTTCATAATGAGTCTAATGGGCTCTTAGATGATACAGGTGCATTACGATATAATCCAAGTACAGGAGAATTATTAGTTCCTAATCTTACAGTTGCAGGTACATCAACTGTAGTTGATACTGTTACAATGAACGCTCAAAATGCTATAATATTTGAAGGCGCTACAGCGGATGCACACGAAACTACACTTAGTGTTGTAGACCCAACAGCAGATCATACTCAATATTTAATTAATCAAGGTGGATATATTCCAGTCTTGGCGGCCTCTACAACTACAGCTATCACTTCAACGCCTGCTGAGTTAAATAAATTAGATGCATTAAGTAGAGGATCAATACTTTATGGTAATTCATCTGGAGCAACTACAGTACTTCCACCGGGCTCAAATGAACAAGTTCTTATTAGTGATGGTACAGATATAGCATGGGCAAATAATACAGGCGCGGGAGCCGAAACACTGGGCGCTTTAAACGATGTTAGTACTTCAGGTGTTGCAAATGGAAAAATTTTAAAATACAACGGTACTTCTTGGGTAGTATCAGATGATACTGGTGGATCTGAAACACTAGCAGGTTTAACAGATGTTAGTACTTCAGGTGTTGCAAATGGTAAAATTTTAAAATACAACGGTACTTCTTGGGTAGTATCAGATGATACTGGTGGTATAGATCATGTTGTAGAAGATCTAACACCACAACTTGCTGGCGACTTAGATGTTCAAGACAACGAATTAACAACAAGTACAAGTAATGGCAATATAAAAGTTACTCCAAATGGATCAGGAGTTTTTGAGGTCAAAGGTGCTGGCGGTGCTGATGGTACAGTGCAACTCAATTGTTCATCTAATACTCATGGTGTAAAGATAAAATCCCCACCACATAGTGCGTCAGCTAATTATACATTAATATTACCAAATACTGCAGGTACTGCAGATCAAATATTACAAACAAATGGTACTGGTACATTAAGTTGGGCTGATGCAACTAGTGGAGATGCTACACAAACTTTGACTGATGCAGCTACAGTTGCTTGGAATATAGCTAATGGAAATATAGGTTTGTGGCAAATAGATGGCAATAGAACACTGCAAGCTCCAACAAATGCGGTAGTGGGTACTTCTGTATTAAGAATTACTCAGTATGGTGCAGGTAATAGACTTGTTACTTGGCCTGCTAACTTTAAGTGGAGTGCAGGATCCGCACCAGTATTATCTACAGCAGCTAATGCGATAGACATTTTATCATTTTTTTATGACGGTACTAATTTTTATGGTGCATTAGTATCTAGAGGTGCTTCATAATGATGGCATTTACAGGGGTACCTTTAATAGTGTTAACCCCTGGTACAGGAAACGACTATACCATTTATACAGCTGCGGGTTCCCCTCCAAATGCTGTGCGCTGTGAGGCGATATTCGATTCTGACCTCGGGTCAACCAACCTTAACCAACCGGCTATTAGAACCGGTTCTACATGGCGTGCGGGTAGCGACATCTTGATTAGACAGAACGCTACATGTACAGCTTATGCTGTAGCCGGTACTGCAGGTTCTACCGGTAGTACCGGTAGTGAGGGCAATTCTCCTTATGTCATGCCCCCAGGTGTTGGAGGCGCTAATGGTGCGGGTGGTTCTACCGGTGGTACCGGTGGTCCGGGCACTCAAGGTAGTGCGGGCACCAATGGTGCTAGTGCATCGGGCAATTATGGCACTCCCGGAGGTCCAGGTGGTACTGGAGGTAATGGAGGAACGGGTGGCCAAGGGGGTATAGCATTTACCGCTGATAATAATAGCGGTGTCGTAACTACTGTTTATAATTCTGGTACTATACAAAGCCTAGGAGGTGCTGCAGGTGCTGCAGGTCCCGGAGGTCCAGGTGGACTTGGAGGAATGGGATTGGGCGGCGGAGGCGGCGGAGGCGGAGGCGGCGGCGGAGGCGGCGGTTCCAATATGCAAGGTGGTGGTCCCGGCTCTTATGGCGGAACTTCACCGTTAGGAGGACCGGCGGCCTATCCATGCCCCGGCTCAAATGGTGGTGGCGGAGGCGCTGGTGCTGGAGGTACTGGAGGAATGGGAGCCAGTGGTGGTACTGGTGGTATGGGCCTAGCAGGTCAAGATGGTGCCCTAGGTTATACTGGAGGAGCGAGAGCTTGGTTTGGATATCCTGGCTCAAATACTCCAAGACAAAATAGTGGTCCTACGGGTCCAGCAGGTAATGCAGGTTCAGCAGGTCCTACGGGTGCAGCCATTACTGGAGACGCAAATATTACATGGCGACAAACTGGTACACGAACTGGCACTATTACTTAGGAGATAACATGAATTTCAAATACAAAATTATAGAAGTACACCCAGAGCAGCACAGCATCGTTGTTCGATTCTATACTGACAAAGTATCGGTGGAACATCTTTGCCTTAAAGACGAAGATGGGAACCCTAGACTCAATGAGGATGGCGAGATTGCGCGTTGTAAAACCGATTTTAATATAAACCTGTGGGAAGTCCCAGCCATTACTGGAGATGCTTTGCATGCAAGAATAGTGGAGTGCTGCCCATCTGTCCTGTTAGCTTTAGAAGAAAAAATTCTTGACTCAGAACTAGATACATCACTAACAGGAATGACATCTCTAATAGGAGAAGAAGTTGAAGGGGAATCAACTATTCCATCATCAGAATTATGAACAATCCAGAAATAACTTTAGGATGTGTATCTAACTTGTGGAGCCGAATGATGTTTTTCAGGTCTGTTGGAGACATAGAGTACGGACATACTCATCAGTTCGATCACATGACCCTTCTTGCGGCTGGAGCACTTCAAGTTACTGTAAACGGACAAGCTACTGAATTTAAAGCACCCCATATGATACTTATCCGTCAAGGCAAGAGTCACGAGTTGGTTGCCTTAGAAGACAATACAGTTGCATTTTGTATTCATGCAATGCGTACTGGTGATCGGGTAGAGGATATTGTTGATCCTGCTAGCATCCCTCGTGGTATGAACTTGGCGGATCCTTCTTATATTCCTCCAGGCGTGTCTATAAAACCATTTAGCTATGTGGATACAATAAATGAATCTAACTAATAATTATTATTATTTTACCAGAGCAATAGACAGAAAAACTTGTAATAAAATATTGAAGGTAGGAGGTAAAGAAGAAGAAGCAGTAGTGGGTCATGGCGGACAAGCTACGAAGATAGACAAAAAAGTTAGAATAAGTAAAGTTGCTTGGACAAGTGATCAATGGGTATATGATTTAATCTGGCCCTATATGCTAGAAGCAAATGATCTGGCTGGTTGGAGATACGACATTACAGGTGCCGAATCCGTACAAATTGGCAAGTATGAAGAAGGAGGTTTTTATGACTTCCACCATGATGGCAAAAGCGACAATTTTAGTGTATACAATACACCAGAAAATAAAATCAAACACGGAAATGTTAGAAAACTGAGTATGGGCATCATACTAAATGACGATTATGAAGGGGGCAACTTTCAGTTTAAGACAATTAGACAAGAAATATATACTCCAGAGTTTAATGGAGTAGGAACTGTTATAGTGTTTCCTTCTTTTATGATGCACAGAGTTGAACAAGTAACTAAGGGCACCCGATGTTCACTTGTTACATGGTTTGTAGGGCCACCGTTTAGATAAAAAAGATACCAAAGGAGTAAACTATGACTAGAGCAAGAGATATAGCAGATAGCGGAGCAATAATAGATCATTTAGATGATGTTAGTTCTGATGTTCAAGCTCAAATAGATGCTGCAGATGCAGCCGCTGCAGCCGCTCAAGCAGCTGTTAGTGATACTGCTGTAGCGATGGCTATAGCATTAGGAGGCTAATATGGCTAATGCGTTCAAAAATAAAGGGCTTAGTCTTACTGCTACCGCTCAAACAATGTATACAGCTCCTGTGGCAACTCAATCGGTAGTAAATGCATTATTTTTAACTAACATAACTGAGGCTTATGAGGGTCTTGTAACTATTATTGTTAATGATGCCTCTGCAAGCACAGACTATAAGATTCTTTATAGAGCACCTGTTCCACCAGGCAGTACATTAACATTCGATAAACCGATAAATCTAGAAGCGGGAGATAGTATAAAGGCTTTAGCCTCAAGTACCAATCTTATGACCGCATTCTTAAGCGTATTGGAGGTAACCTAATGGCTTATATAGGAGCTCAACCTGGTGATACACCAACACATAGTCATGAAGCTTTCTATGGCTTTAAGCTGGATAAAAGTACAGGTAATCTAACTGTAGAAATCATAGATGACGCCACAGTGATTTTACCTGACAGTGCCTACATTCAGAACGATAGTGATTATAAAGACTACTTCTGGTCACAAAGTAAATTAGTGTACCAGTGGGGCACAAGCGGACATTTAGAAGTAGTATACGAATAACAACTTAAAAATAATTTTTCTGTTTTAGAATCACAACTGAAGAGGTACCGAAAAAAAAATTCTTGACATAAAATGTCAGGCTTGCTATAATAATAGCATGGAGAATCAAGGAAAATGAGCACAACTATTGATTTAGGAAAACTACGATTTAATTGGGTTGGAGAGTGGGCGTCAAACACCCAGTATGAATCCAATGACTTGGTGCGTTACGGTGGTGACGTATATGTTTACATTTATGCACTAAAAACAAGCGGTAATCTAACCACAAACGCTACCTACTGGGCATTAGTTCAGGAAGGGCTATCGTGGAAAGGTGAATACGCTGCAGCAACTGCATACAAGGCTCACGAAGTGGTACACCATGCTAATAACGCATATGTATGTATCCTTACTGAACCATCTGCAGGTAATGCACCTCCAAATGCTACCTACTGGCAGCTACTCGCTACAGGTGTTAAGTTTGAAGGCGCATACGACAATTCAACGGTATATCAAGTAGATGATATCGTTTATTATGGTGCCAATACTTATATTTGTGTTCAAAATTCAGCGGGAGGCAATCTTCCCACAAACGCAACATATTGGAATACATTCTCACATGGTATTCAATGGGAAGGAGTTTATAATAATTCCTCCTCTTATCAGAAAGATGATGTAGTCACTTATGGTGCTAATGTATATATTTCAAAAATGGACAACGTGGGTCAATTACCCACAGACACAGCTAAATGGGATGTGCTCACAAGTGGTATTAAGTATACTGCTGCTTGGGATACTTCTAAAGCCGATTATAAAATCAATGACGTAGCTACTTTTGGTGGCAACGCATATATTGCCACAGCTGATAATCCTACTCAAGGTAGTGATCCATCTGTCAATACTGCACATTGGGACGTATTGTCTTCTGGTATTGATTGGATGGGTGACTGGGCTATTGGTACTGCTTATCAGAAAGATGATGTTGTAGGTTATGGTGGTAATACCTACATCGCTCGTATCACAAATACAGGCGACAACCCTGCAACAGTTACAGCTTCTTGGGAGCGTATGACTTCCGGTATTGAATGGATAGGTGTTTGGGATGTTGCCGTTAATTATCAGAAAGATGATCTTGTGTCTTATGGAGCTACTACCTATATTGCATTAGTAACTAATGTAGGTGATAATCCTGGAACGGTTACAGCTTCTTGGCAAGAATTGGCCAAAGGCGTTCAGTTTCTTGCTGCTTGGGCTGGTGGTACTGCTTATGTCAAAGGTGACATTGTAACTTATGGAGCGAACTCCTATGTCGCACTAGCAAATACTACAGGTGATAATCCTGTAACTGTTACAGCTAAATGGCAACCATTTTCTGTAGGCATAGAGTTTATAGGCGTTTGGGCTACTGGTACTGCTTATACTGTAAATGACATTGTAACTTATGGTGGTAACAGCTATATTGCTAAAGTAGATACTACAGGGGACATTCCCAACATAGTTACCGCTTCTTGGGAGCGCATGGCTGCGGGGTTTAGGCATATAGGGAATTGGGCTACTTCTACTTCCTATCTACTGGATGACATCGTAACTTATGGTGGTCAAACCTATAGGACATTAGTATCACATTCTTCCGGAGTGTTTGCAACAGACTTAGCTGCATCTAAATGGGCGAAGTTTTCTGGCGGGATGGACTGGAAAGGCGCTTGGCTAACAGCCACAGTTTACAAGATTAATGATATTGTGAATTCAGGCGGAGCGACGTATGTAGCTACTGCGGATCACACCTCAACTGCATTTGGTTCAGACTCAGCACATTGGGATAATTTTGCAAATGCGGGTACGGACGTAGCAACAACAATCACCACACATGGAGATTTCTTAATCCGTGATGCAACAGGGCCAGCAAGACTGGGTCCTGGTGCAAATGGTCAAATTTTACAATCAGGCGGAGCTAACGCTAACCCGAAGTATTTGGCACAAGGTACTGACGGCCAAATTTTACAATCAGGAGGAGCAGCCGCTGATCCGAAGTATCTGGCACAAGGTACTACAGGACAACTTTTAACGTCGGCAGGCGCTGCCGCAGATCCCACTTGGGAAACTCCAGTAGAAGCTGCTGGATTTACCATAGCTGGCTACTTAATGTACTCATAGGAACTTAAAATGGCAGAAAATGTAAAAGTATTTAAAAACACTGGGGGCACCGCCGTCGTACCAGGAGACATGGATGCAGCTATAGACTACACTCTACATACTACATCAGCCAATCAAAGAGCTGTCATTAAAGATGTGGAATTTAATTGTGGTAACACTGGCAAACAACGCGTCTCTCCCATCGAGCTTGATTTAGACGGGTATACGGCGGCCACAGGAACAGATGGAAATCTTTCAGTTGAGGGCACCCTTATAATGGGACCTAATTCAACATTGAAGATTAAGGCGACGCCGATATCAGGCTACGTCGGCACCGAGAACTATTTTAAAGGAATGTTCTTCAGTGAGAACTCATCTGGCCTACAATTCCTTGAGGGGAATGGTGTCGACGCTGCCTCAATAACACCGACTCAATTATCAACTGGTGGGCAACCTTGTGATGATGCCACTGGAGCGTTTGTTAAGGGAACACTGCATGGTGGCTCAGCTACTGGGACACGCTTCTACTATAAGTTGTACAATAATGCAATTTATAAGTATTCTGAAGCCGGCAGCTTTGTTCACAGCTGGACTCATGGTTCTACCGGCTATGGTATATGTAATGACGGAGAATACATTTATAGATCGGCATCGGGATCTACAACTACAATTTACAGAACGAAAATGTCTGACCAATCTGAGAGCACGATAAACACAACGGGAGGTTCTTATAATGCACCTCGAGGTAACCAAGGTGCTTGTTTTCATCATCACAAGGGCTTCTTATACTCCAGAGACGAAGGCAATAGTACATATCTTGACAAAATTCGCCTTTCGGACATGAATGTGACAAGAACTAACTCTAGCGATTTTAATACGGGTTCCTATTGTGACGGAGGTTTCACAACAACCGCTCTGGACGGAACGAACTATGTTGTAGAGGCAGGAGATAATTACTGGTGGTATTATAATATAGATACTGACGTGGTAACAAGAGTCTCTAATGGTACTAGTACATCAACAGAATATGCACAAGGTGGTGCAGAAATAGCGCCGGGGGTAGGTATTATCTTTGGAGAACAAACTGATCGTGCGACATTAATAGATTTGAATACGATGACTTATACTACCACTACTAGTAGTGGTGCTGGTCATGGTTATACTACTAATTACTCTTACGGCAACAGGTTCGGTTTTGCAGGAATTTTGGGCAGCGTTGCAGATGAGACTATGCAAGACTTTAATTACGAAGCCTTAGTAAGCGGCGTAGAGGTAACATAGGAAACTAAAATGGCAGAAACACTAAAAGTATTTAAAAATGTTAATGACGTCGTTCCCTCGACAGCTCAAAATGCGGGGTCCGCAGCTTTAGAGATAGACATAGTGACTACATCAGCATCTGAAAGAGCCGTCATTAAGGATGTGGTTTTTCAGGTTGATTCAAATAGTGTCGCTGGTAAAGGAAAGACTCGTGTGCCAACTCCTACTCTTGATTTAGATGGGCATACCCATACTACAGGAGCAGATTCAGCTTTTTCACTAGATGGCAACCTTATAGTTGGTCCCAGTTCAACATTAAAGATTATAGCTACTCCTACTACTGACACAGGTTGGGCAGGTTCATTTGAAGGCATGTTTTTTGCCGAGGGCTCCACTGGCATACAATATATGACTGGTCCAGGAACAGGTTCGCCGACATCGATGACCACAAAGACTCAATACACCTCTTCTGGTACTAACGCTGATGATGCTGTCGCAGCGGTACCTCCTTCTGGAGCTACAGGCGGTGGAGATGGTTCTACCCCCTACTTTTACAGACAATATAGCAACAATATTTATAAATATAGGGGATCACAGACTGCTCTGGCTTCGTGGAGTCTTCCTTCTACCTCCTATGCTATAACAGCAGATGACGAGTACCTTTATAGCTCTGCTAGTGGAACTACCACTGACCTCTATAGAACAAGCTTAAAGGACCATACCTATAGCACGCTGACCACAGGTAGCACTTATGAAGCATGTCAAGGGAATCAAGGATCATACTTGCTACATCATGACGGTAAGCTTTGGTCTAAAAGAGAAGGGGGGAACCAGAATTTATGGGAAATTAATCTTAGTGGGCTGACTGTAACACAGCATACCAACTCTAACTTTAATGTCGGTAGCTATTGTGATGGTGCCTGTATAGTAACACCGGTGAGCGGGCCATATGCTGGAAAGGCATTAATCATAGAGCAGGGAACTAGTCACTGGAGTTATTTCGATATAGCTACCAGCACTGTAACAAGAGTCGCTAATGGTACCAGTGGATCAACGGAATATGCACAAGGTGGTAGCGAAATTGCGCCGGGAGTAGCCTTGATCTTTACTGAATGGAGCGATCAATGTGTATTAATAGACATGAATCCCAGCACTCCCACATGGGTTCGGGGTGTTTCTAGTCCTTTTGTAACACAAACAGCGTTTGGAAACAGATTTGGTTTCGCAGGTTATATGAAACACAATACAGGCATTACTTACAGCGCCTATGCATCAGGCATAGAAATTACATAGAGGTTAAATTATGGCTTTAACAGCAAAAACAGGAGGAGCAGCAGCAGCAGCATCAAGCGGTGGAGGTGCAGCCGTAGGTCAAGCACTATACAATCTTGGGGGTTTATCATATTGGACATGTCCAACAGGGGTGACTTCAGTTTGCGTAGTATGTATTGGCGGCGGTGAAGCAATGCACGGAGCCGTATGGGCAAATGATGGCGGTCGAGGTGGAGGCTTAGGCTGGAAGAATAATATTCCAGTTACTGCAGGTACTGTATATGATGTAATGGTTGGTAGAGCCGGTGGTGCTGGCACTGACCCACACAATACAGCATCAACTAATAATTATCATGGTGGTGATTCGTATTTTATAGATACTTCCACAGTATGCGGTCAAGGCGGTGGTAAAGGCTCGGGATTCACTGGTGACGGTGGTGGTAACGGCGGCACTAGTCCAAGCTGGGGCTGGGGTTGCGGTGCTGGAGGTTATACCGGTGATGGCGGAACTGGAGCTACAGATCCAGGAGCTGGTGGTGGCGGTGCTAGTGGTAGTCCTTACAGTTCTACACACGGTGGTGCTTCTGGTGGCGGTACTGGTCCTTGGGGACAAGGCCCTTCAGGGACAGCAGCAAACTATGCTGGCGGAGAAGGTGGATCTGGAGGAGAAAGTGGGTTGTGTGGTGAAAATAATTGGTGGGGTAAAGGCGTAAAACAGCGCAAAGGTGGAGATTATGGTGGTGGTGCTGGTGGTGCTGGCACTACTGAATGGAGTGGAGGCGGGCATCATCCTGGCGGAAGAGGTTGTGTTCGTATTATATGGGGTGAAGGACGAAAGTTCCCAGATACTAAGACAGGAGATATGTAATGACAGTATATTATAATTTAGTAGATGAGGATGGTAATGTAGTCGAAGGCCCTATTTCTTATCCAGACGTGAAACGGAAAACTGGTCTAAAAGATCAAGTCGGTTTAGACGAACTTGGATGGAAAGAGCACTTCCCCCCACTGATTGCCCCAGTATGGACAGAGGAGCAGATTGCAACGTTTATTAGAAGTACTCGTGATGCTATCTTAGCTCACTGCGATTGGACACAGACTGCGGATAGTCCTTTATCAGATGCCAAAAAAGCCGAATGGGCTACTTACAGACAGAAACTTAGAGATATGCCTGCAGATAACGATGATGTTGAAACCGAAGGGTTTGAACCAGATGATATAACGTTTCCTACTGAACCTTCATAGGCTTAGTACTTAGGTTAGTCCCACTACCTTGGGACCGACCTAAGTATGTCTTAAAACTGCTTATTTTATAGTCACTGGCATTGCTGTTTTATTTTTTTCATACATAATAAATGTGCGTTGTTGGTATTCCCACGGAGAGACTAATTTAAAGTTAGATATGCCCATTTTTTCGTACATTGGTAAATCAAAATAAAACTCACTCCAATTTATATCATCATTATAAAATGTGCGTTCTAATCCCAAATCATAGAAACTACACTGCATTTTAGTTGCTGTTCCAGATGCTGAGTCCTTATTATATATAGATGTTGTATTATAACAAACCTTACTAGGACAATTATAAGAACATTCTACGTTCATAAATAATCTCAACAAATCTTTTCTTTTAATACTTTCTATAAATTTAATATCATCATTACTATGAATAGGTAAAACAATCGTATCATATAATCCTAATGCGACTTTCTTTTCATAGTGTTTATTATCAGTAATAGCTTGTATACAACTTGCTTCAATTTTATAATCTGGAAAATCATTTCTAATACATTCAGCCAACTTATCAGTTGCAACAATAATACCGTTTCCTTTTCGATGATAACGTTTTAAAGTATCAAGACTTCCTTTATACATATCATCACTAAAAACTTTAGAAGACAAAGGCATTTTTATACCTATATTATGATCATATAACCAATATTCATCTAATCTGGTTAAATTAATCACATTCTCTGGAGTAATTCTGCCCCCTTTAAGCGGAGAATGTCCTTCAACAACGCCAAAAGCATAGTCTATATCATCATAGTCAAATTCAAAATTACTATGAATCCTTGCATGGCTTCTTTGAAGATCCAACCAATCTCTGATATGAAAGTGCCAGTCTTTTCGGCCTGAACATGAAATATTAAACATTATGTTTTTCCTTGTTATTTAAATATATCTTTCCAATTCCCAGTTGTACTGGCTTTGGAGTATTCTGTAGCCCTATTTTCAAAGAAATTAGTGTGCTCTACTCCATTTAACATATAGTCTAGCCAAGTTAGGGGGTTGGTAGTGCTTCCAAATATCTTTTTCATGCCCAGTCCTAGTAAACGTCTATCAGCAATATATCTGATATACTCTTTCACCTCTTCAGGTGTTAGATCAGGTACTTCTGCGTTCTCAAAACATAGATCAATAAAAGAATCTTCTAGTTCTACAGTTCTTTCCGCAGCACAGTAGATTTCATACTTTAAATCATCGTTCCATATATACTTATTTTCTTTAATAAAAGTACGGAATAACTGTGTCATTCCTTCAACGTGTAGACTTTCATCTCGAACAGACCAAGTAACAATCTGTCCCATACCTTTCATTAAATTGTGTCTGGGAAAATTTAAAAGAATAGCAAAACTACTAAACAGTTGAACTCCCTCTGTAAATCCTGAGTATATAGCCATAGTTTTAGCTAAGTCAGTAGGATTTCGTGTGCCAAAATTACTTAGATACTCATGCTTATCTAACATAGCTTGATACTCTAGAAACATTTGATACTCTTCATCAGGGAATCCCAATGTCTCTAATAATAAGGAATACGCTTCCTGATGCACCGCTTCCATAGATGCAAAAGAAGCTAGCATCATTCTTACTTCTGGCTGTTTAAATGTGGGAAGATAGTGATTAGCATAGCCTGCACATACATCCACGTCTGCTTGTGTAAAGAATCTAAAAATCTGAGTAATTAACTTTCGATTTTCTACTGTTAATTTTTCTTTATAATCCCTTAAATCATCTGCTAGGTTTACTTCGCTTGGAAGCCAATGCATTTGTTGTTGAAGTTTGTAATTTTCAAATGCCCATGGGTAATTGAAAGGCTTGTAATAATTTCGTTCGTCTAATAATCCCATATTAACCTTCGCACGCTAAGCACGTTTCTTCTGAAATTGAATCGAATATATACTGTCTAAGAGCTTCATCAGATACCTTATCTGCGCGTTTTATGGCTTCACTTCTTAAATAATATAGCGTTTTTACTCCTTTTTTCCAAGCCATCATATGTACGGCATGGAGCTCTTGCTTTGAAACATCTGCCGGAAAAAATAAATTAAGAGACTGGCTCTGACAAATATGTTCTTGCCTATCAGCGGCAAATTCTACAATCCATCTTTGATCTATTTCTACTCCGGTCTTAAATATGTCTTTCGTGTCCTGATCTAAAAATTCTAAATGCTGTACTGACCCATCATGTGTAATGATGTCTTTCCAAATATCCTCATTATTCATACCTAGTTCATCTAAACAATGCTCTAAGTATTCGTTTTTGAGGAGACTACTTCCTGTCTTAGTTTTTTGTACAAATGCATTAGCGCGGTAGGGTTC
>Ga0206683_10000292_pt1 | contig 37895 bp, 36 predicted proteins | sample M280m12015metaG_FD_155483 | JGI IMG/M metagenome (GOLD analysis project Ga0206683, IMG submission 155483) | Ammonia-oxidizing marine archaeal communities from Monterey Bay, California, United States - M2 80m 12015 | ecosystem: Environmental > Aquatic > Marine > Intertidal zone | place: USA...
CTAGAAATCATTACAATTCCAAATAGCGCACCAAGAATCATACGATTCATAGTTAACTCCTTTTTCTCGGTTATCTTCATATATTAATATATTAACTTAAGGATACAAGCTATGTACCCTCAGCAAATTTGACTTATTTAATTCAGAACCGCAACCATTAAATTTATGATAGAATTATTATTTTTTTCTTTCAGGAAATAATTGTGGTAATTTTAAGCCAATCATCATGAAATTTTTAGATTTAAAAACACAACAAGATCGCATTCGGAAGCCTCTAGAAAAACGATTTAATGCCATTCTAGATCATGGTGCTTACATCATGGGACCAGAAGTGCATGAATTAGAAGAAAAGTTAGCAGACTATTGTGGAGTAAAACATGCTATCTCATGCTCATCGGGAACAGATGCCTTATTAATTCCTCTTATGGCATGGGGGATAGGTCCTGGAGATGCTGTATTTACTACACCATTTACCTATGTAGCTACTGCAGAAGTCATTGCCTTATTGGGTGCAACCCCTGTTTTTGTCGATGTTTATGATTCTACCTTTAATATTGATTGTGAAAAGCTCGAAATTGCTATTCAAGACATTATTCAAGAAGGAGAGCTTAGGCCTAAAGCAATTATACCAGTTGATTTATTTGGAGTTCCAGCTCGCTATCGCTTAATTGATAGTATTGCAAAAAAATACCACTTAAAAGTGATTGAAGATGCCGCACAAAGTTTTGGTGGATCTATTGGAGATAGAAAAGTAGGAACGTTTGGTGATGTTGCGGCCACCTCATTTTATCCAGCAAAACCATTAGGTTGTTATGGAGACGGAGGAGCTATTTTTACCAACAACGATGATTTGGCAGAACAATGTAAAGCAATACGTATTCATGGAACAAGCTCAGATAAATATAATAGTGAAGTAATTGGATTAAATGGGCGATTAGATAGTATGCAAGCAGCAGTATTATTAGAAAAACTTACAATTTTTAATGAAGAGCTAGAAATGCGAAATAAGGTAAATAATAATTATAGAAAATATTTGGATAATGCACAACATATACCAGAAAATTACAATTCTGCACATGCATTATTCTCAATTACATTAGTTTCCCATCAAAAAAGAGAAGAATTAATAAATAATTTGAAACATAATAACATACCAAACGTAATTTATTATAAATATCCTATTCATTTGATGAAGGGATTTGATTATTTAAAATATAAGAATGGAGATTTCCCTGTTTCTGAAAATTTATCACAAACAATTGTTAGTTTGCCGATGCATCCTTATCTTGCCGAAATGGATATTAATACAATCATAAAAACATTAAAAAATAATGAGTAAAAAAATATTAATCACAGGAGGCGCAGGGTTTATTGCTCATCATGTAATTGATAAAATTTTATCTACTACAGATTGGAAGATTATTACTTTAGACCGATTAGACTTTAGTGGAAATCTTAACAGGCTAAATGAGATTGTTACTGCTTATCCTGTCTCTGAAAGAAAAAGAGTTAAGATTGTTCATCATGATTTAAAAGCAGAGATCAATCCAGAGATTACCGCTACTATTGGAGAAGTAGACTACATTAGTCATCTTGCTGCAGGATCACATGTTGACAGATCTATTACTTATCCGTTAGAGTTTGTAATGGACAATGTTGTAGGGACAGCACATATTTTAGATTATGCTAGAAAGCTAGAGAATTTAGAAAGATTTGCATATTTTAGCACAGATGAGGTATTTGGCCCAGCTCCAAAAGGAGTTAATTATAAAGAAAATGATAGATATAATTCTACCAATCCTTATTCAGCTACAAAAGCTGGAGCAGAGGAACTAGTGGTTGCTTATGAAAACACTTATGGTTTGCCATCTATCATTACACATACAATGAACGTATTTGGTGAACGACAAAATCCCGAAAAATATATTCCTATGGTAATAAAAAAAGTTCGGGACAATGAGACAGTAACCGTGCATGCGAATGCGGAGAAAACGGTTGCAGGGTCTCGACATTATATTCATGCTGAAGATGTCGCAGAAGCTCTATTATTCCTATATAATTATGATATATCATCTATAAAACCTGATGAAACAGGCGCTAAATGTCAAAAATTCAATATAGTAGGAGCTGACGAAATTAACAATCTAGAGTTAGCACAGTTTATTGCAAAAACACAAAATAAAGAATTGAAATATGAAATGGTAGATTTTCATTCACAAAGACCTGGACACGATTTAAGATATGCCTTAAATGGTTCTAAAATGAAGGCAATGGGGTGGAGTCCTCAATCAGCCTTTGATAGATTACAATCTACTGTTGAATGGACACTTAATAATCCTCAATGGCTTTCTATATAAGCGTATTTATGAATATAATATTAAAGATTTGTTAAATTTATTTTTGAAACTAAATTCTTCTGATGTATAAAAAATATATTATTTTATTTATTGCCTTATCCTTTGCTAATGGGCAAACCCTACCTATGGGTGGGAGTGTTACTAATTCAGAGTTAGATTTACTTAAAGATCAATTAAAGACTGATACTGCAATTGCTGTAGAAGAAGAATTAACAACGGGCGATTTAGGTGATGATATAAAGGAAATATCTATTACCACTACAGAAGATCCTTTTAGTCGATTAGATTATTTTGGATATACCTACTTCCTACGCGACATTAATTTCTTTGATAATGTTCCTACTCCAATAAATTTCAAATTAGGCAGTGGAGATAAAGTTGTCTTATCTTTGTGGGGAGAGCGCAACATACAAGAGACTTTTACTATCAATAGAGAAGGTTCAATTTATTATGAAAAAGTTGGATTTATCAACCTTGCTAATAAGACCTTAGAAGAAGCAGAAGAAATCTTGACCAGCAGACTAGCTTCTACATATGCTACATTGAAAGATAAAGATAATCCGACTCAATTAAGTTTAAGTTTAGGAAAAATTAAATCTATTAATGTTTATTTTACTGGACATGTTAATAGTCCGGGCATTCATCTTATACATCCTTTTTCAGATATTTTTTCATCTATTGTACAAGCGGGAGGTATTACTGAAAATGGTTCTTTAAGAAGTGTTGAGATTGTTAGAAATGGTCAAGTTATTCATACAATAGATTTTTATAATTTTTTGATTAGCGGCAAAGGCAATTTTTCTAATATAAGACTATTGGATGGAGATGTTATTCATGTGCCAACAATCTTAAGTCGTTCAGAAATAATGGGCTCAGTATATAATCCTGCATTCTATGAGCTATTACCAAATGAGACGCTAGGAGATTTAATAAGATATAGTGGAGGTTTAACACCCAATGCTAGCTCCCTTATTAATCTTGATATAATAGAGCCAGCAGAAACTCGAATTTCAGATGACAATGCAGTTTCAGGAAAAATTGTAAATATAAAAGATGCACCAAATTTCAAATTAAATAATGGAACAACGGTATATGTTGAATTTATACAAGATGTAGCAACTCGAGTAAGAATTATTGGACAAGTAAAGTCTCCAGGATATTATCCAGCGACAAATTTAAAAGAAGTATTAGATATAGCAGGTGGTTTTAATGATCCGCTTTATAGGCCATCAATACGTGATGATGAAATTATAATTTTACGCAAAGATAACACGAAATTTTATGGCTTAGAGTTTAAAATACCGTATTCAGAATCTGCAGAATTTAATCTAATTCCTGATGATAAAATTTTTGTGTATGAGGATGCAAATTATAATAATACTTTTACCATTAGAGTTGAGGGAGAAGTCAATAAAGCTGGTACGTATGCATACTCAAAAAATATGACAGTTTTGGATGCTATTAATTTAGCAGAAGGATTCACTGATGTTGCTAATAAAGAAGCGTTTACTGTTTTAAAAGAAACAGCTATTACATCTCTAGATGGTTTTGTAGAAACTACTACTCAAGAAACAGTCCAAGCTGCAACTTTAGATTATGAGATTGATGAAAACTCAGTCATTGTTATTCAGCGCCTTCAAAATGTGGTAACAGTTTCTGGTAATGTTTATACGCCAGGATTAGTTACTTATAATAAAGGTGATTCTATAAAAGATTATATTAATAAATCTGGTGGAGTGCTAAATAACACTCTTATGAGAGATATATATATAACACGTACAAATGGTGAGATTGTTCGTACAAAAAGTAGATTGAAACGAAACTTAGCTAAGGTTAAGCCCGGTGATATAATTACAATTCCTCTAAATCCAGAACCAAGAGAATTAGATGTAACACGACTTACATCAGACATAGTAAGCATTCTTACTAATTTAGCAACAATCATTTTCATAATTGATAGCAATACAGACTAAATTTCTATGCAATTAATTCTTTTACGGCACGGTGAAAGCGAATGGAATCTAGCAAATAAATTTACAGGCTGGAAAGATGTTCTCTTAACAGAAGACGGTATCAAAGAAGCTCATTTTTCAGGAAAAAAATTACTTGAAACAAATATCAAAATTGATAGCATCTATACATCTATACTAACCAGAGCAACACATACAACTGATATTGTTGCAGAAATTATTGGATTTTCAAAAGAGAATATTCAATATGACTGGAGATTGAATGAAAGACATTATGGGGCATTGCAAGGATTAAATAAATCAGAAACAGCTGAAAAGTATGGTGAAGATCAAGTTCATATATGGAGAAGAAGTTATAATATACCTCCACCTCTTCTATCTGAGAATGATAAACGACACCCTAAATTTGATAATAAATTCAAAGATATTAAAGAGATACTGCCAGCCGGTGAAAGCTTAAAAGATGTTATTCAGCGCTTAAATCCATTTTGGGAAACCTATCTTGAGTATATTACTGCAAATATGGGAAATCACTTGATTGTTGCACACAGCAATTCTTTAAGAGCTATCATTAAAACTTTAGATGGATTAAACTCAGAAGAAATAATGGATATTAATATTCCAACAGGAGTGCCACTTATTTATCAATTAAGTGATAAATTAAATGTAGTCAGTAAAAAATATTTAATTGACGATGAAACTTTAGAAAGAAAAAATAAAGCAATAATGAAACAGGGGACTAAAAATGGATAAAATAATTTCTACATCATTAAATGATCATTTTGATTTAAAGAGTGATATGCTTGAATTGTTACCTGAAAAATTAAAAAAAATATCTCAAGTATTAATACACGCATTATCTAGTGAGAATAAATTGTTGTGGTGTGGAAATGGTGGAAGCGCTGCTCAGGCAGAACATTTATCTGCTGAATTATTGGGCGGACTAAATAAGAAAAAAGTAGACCCATTTTTTTCTATTTGTTTAAATGCTGATTCTTCTTTTATAACAGCGTGGTCAAACGATGATTCATTTGATAATATTTTTTCTAGACAAATTGAAGCATTTGGTAAGGAAGGAGACGTACTGATTTTATTAACAACCAGTGGTAATTCAGCGAATCAAATTAATGCAGCAAAAATTTGTAAAGATTTAAACATAGATGTTGTTTCATTGACAGGAAACAATGGAGGTGAGGTGTTAGCACTTTCTGATTACAATATCAATATTAAGAGTGCAAGTACCCAAAGAATACAAGAAATGCATATTATGATTGGACATATTCTTTGCGATATTATTGAAGAGTCTTTATAATCTATAAGAGATACGCACTCCTATTCCATTTTTCATATCTTCATTATTCAATATATAAACGCTTAAATCAGAAATACTCATTTGATTTTTTTTATCAAACTTTTTTGTCAAGAGAAGCTCATATTTTGCTTTGTCACTAACATTAATTTTTCTAGCTACTTTCAATCGATAATGATAATTAGAATAAATTTCTCCGCTTACTCCTAAATGAAAGACTTTTATAGGTAATACTTTCAAATGGTTAATAAATGGGTTTCCAAGAGTATATCCCTTATAGCTCCAACCAAGGCTGTATTGATAGTGATTATAATATGCATCATTGTGACGTGTTCTATCTTGATCTGTAGTTTGTAAGTATTCAATTAAAAAATGTGTTTTAGGAATATAATTTTCTAATTCTACCCCCCATAATCCATCTATTCTATTAGAAAATCTTAATCCACTTGTATCTTCAAAGAAATGCTGATAATAGATTTGTAATACTTTATCTTCTGTTATTCTTTTATAGTAAAAATCCCAAATACCTAAGTGGTTACCTAAAGCATTGCTATGTGGCTCTCCTTCTAATAGCGGTCCATCTGCACTAATAAATACTTTGAGAAAATCTTTGAAAGAGCTAGGAAAGTCTCCATATTCTTCTGTACTTCCTCCCCACATTGCTTCGTGAACAAAGCCAGAACCAAACTCATTATTATCTTTTATATAATTTAAGTAAAGAAATTTTTCATGTAACATGGGTGCATTTTTATAAACTTTATTTTTTTCAAACAATCCATGAGCAATCCCAAAAGTAAAATGAATGCTTTTATTTCTTTTCAATTGATAAGAGCTTAATAATCCTATTTTTGGCATTGGCTGAGCATTATTACTGATTAAAATTGATCCAGAACTGATATTATTATTTAAGTAAACACTAAAGTCTTTATAATATCTTCCAGCTTTGATATAGATGTTATTATATAGTTTAGACTTAATAAATGATTCACCAATGTATGTTCTATCTTCTGAAGCAGAAATTGACAAATGATAATCAATACCATTTTTTTGATACACACCATTATAATCAAACTTCATTTTTGAAGGTTCCTGCCCATATTTGTTGTATTGTGACCACCATTGATTAGACAAGTAAGAATTTAATTCAAGATTATATTGATTTTGAAAATCTTGAGAATAAAGTTTTGTAAATAGTATTAATAATAAAATACCATGTTTTTGAATACTATTTCTTGTGAATGGGTTTAACATAAAATTTCCAATCCATTACTTCAATGGTTGAATGTTCTGTTATATAAAATGATTGGAATTCTTTGTTAGGTAAGACCCTTTTCTCAGATCCATTGACTAGTAAATCTATTGGCATAACAAAACTGTCATTTACATTGTTCCATTTATAATAAAATCTAGAATCCGTTTGATAATACTCTAATTCAGGTTGATTTGAAGTGTAAAAATATTGATCTGAAAAATATGAATAATCAGTACCAGTTTTCTCTTTAACCTTAAGGAAGAAGTCTTCTGTGCTGACATGACCTTTTGCATTTTCTACCATGAATTCTTTTAGTATTTCAAACCAAGTAGGGTCATCATTGATAGCACTTCTCAAGGTATGCATTACCCAAGCACCTTTCATATAAGTATCACCATTTAAAGCCCAATAATTTTCATCTTCTGGACCTACAATAGGAATTCTATTTCGAATCCTTGATTTAATACTCTTCAAGTAGTCAATACTCACTGGATAGCTATTAAACTTGTCTTCGAAGTATAATGCTTCAGAATAAACTTGTAATCCTTCATGAATCCATATATGGGTTGGATCAGTAGCAGTAACACTATTACCAAACCATTCATGACCAGTTTCATGGATAATAAGTGGATCAATGACGCCATACATAGCCCAACTACTACTTCTAACACCATTATATATACTAAATCCATTTCCATAGGTTACAGCTGACTGATGCTCCATACCTAAATATGGGACTTCAATTAGTTTATATCCATCATCCCACCATTGATAGTCTCCAAAATATTTTTCATAGAAGCGAACAACTTCTTTTGATTGTGGAAAGTAGTTTTGTGCAACTTCTTCATTATAATCTAACACATAATGATTCATATAATGGGTTGTGTTTCCTTTAATAAATGTGTCTTGAACGGCAACATAGTTTCCGATTTGAACAGAAATATTATAATTATTAATCGGATTGTTCACAAACCACTCGTAGGTAGTCTTGTCATCCTCTTTTTCTATAACGCTTCTTAGTTGACCGTTACCAACGCCCACTAAATTAGATGGTACAGTAAAAGCCATTCGAACACTATCAGGTTCTTCAGTAATATGATCTTTATTAGGCCACCAAATTCTTGCGCCTTCACCTTCACACGAAACCGCTACCCAATCTCTATCATTTTTATCTTTAGACCATGTGAATCCTCCTGACCAAGGTGGATTATCAGCACCTTGAGGTATTCCATAATAATGAACTGTAAAATCGAATAATGTATCTTTATCTATAGTTTCATTGAAGACTATAATAACAGCGTCTTCTTCTCGATTATATTCAACAGAACTATTTTGATGAGTAATTTTCGTAATATTTAAATTTTTAGCTAGATCTACTTGCAGAGTATCAATATCATCAAGACTTTTTGCTTTAATGGTTACAAATCCATCTATTGATTTCTTTTCAATATCAAAGTCTATATTGATGTCATAATATGATACATCGTATGAGCTACGATATTCATTTAAAAATCCCATCAAATAATTATTACGTGTTAATTCTGGCACATCGGTCTGAGATCCATGAGGTCTCAAATTAGCAACATTTGCATTGCAAGCAATTAGCAAGATACAGAATGTAAGTATACTATATCTTTTTTTCATAATAGGTTGTTGATTGAAACATATTTTTAGCAAAGATGATGTAGTATAATAGAATGCAAAACAAAAACCAAAGAACAATAGCAAAAGCTTCTTTTATTGCAAAGAGTATATAGGCAATAGCAAAGTAGACTATCCATTTTACCCAACTAGGTTGATTCCAGAGTTTTAGCAACAAATTCATTGTTCTGCAAAATAATACAATTTGTTATAATAATCTAATGCTTCATCATAAATCGATTGATATTTTTGATTTAATTGGTCTTCATTAGATGAAAACCTCTGAAAATGTGTTGTAGTAATAACATTATCGTACCAATGCTTCCACCAAATACCATCTTGAGCGTGGTTTCCTTTTTCCCATCTCAGCATAGAAGTATCAAATTCTAAATTAATACTGCTACACCACTGCGATAATATTTTTTTAGGATTATTCAACAAAATATTTGAATCAATCACAATAAATTTTTTATCAATACTATCTAAATATTTTATGATTTTATATTGTTGAGGATATCCAAGCTCATCTACATTATTAAGAGTATTTTTCTTAACATAAGATTTGATTACATCTTTAGGGTGTCGTATTAAAATACAATTTTCAAGATTTCTAATCCAATCGATATTGTTTAAATCAATTAAATGATGTGCCATATGTTTTTGATACCAATGTTTTTTCCCGTTAGGTATTTCAGAAGTAATGTTTCTAACTACATCATCATATTTATCAGGGTAGTAATCAATAATTTCTTTATACATTGGATGCTTCAACTGGCGCTCTTTTAGGTAATAGGCATAAAAAGGCTCATCAGAAACAAATGAATCTTTTCTAGAAGACCAAGACCTCATAAGTGCAGTAGATATATTTCTTGGGCCTGACCAACAAGCAATTCTCATACTAGCCTATGTAGTCTTGAATTTCTTGATTGTATAGCATTCTAATTTTATTAACTAGAGAATGAGAATTAGTCGATTCTAGTTTTCTACCTTCTAATTGTGATACAGGAATAATCCCTGCAAATGTACCTGTTACAAAAGCTTCGCTACAATCCTTAACATCTTCAAATGTAAAGTTTGTTTCATAACACTCTATTTTATTATGATTACACACTGAAATAGCCTTACTTCTTGTGATGCCATTTAAGCAATATTCTCCAGTAGAAGTCAAAACTCTTTCATTTTTAATAAAAAATAGATTAGTGGAATTGCATGTACTAATATTACCGTTAATATCGTTCATAATTCCTTCATCATATCCAAGCTTATTTGCTTCTATGCTTGCTAAAATACAATTCAGTTTGCTTAAAGTATTATAGTGTGGACTTAATATGCTTTCATTTGGCCTAATATTGGGGACTCTACCGATATTTACACCCCTTACATATGTATTCGGATCTGTTTTTTTATATTCAGGAATAATTACTAGATTGATTGGACCTACATTTGCATTAGGATTTTGATATGGAGTAAGCTTATCTCCTCTAGAAATAACTAAACGAATGTGTATATTATCATCCATTTTATTTTTATCTAAAACCTTGTTGATTTCATAAATTATTTCTTCTTTTGAGTAGGAAATGTCCAATGAAATACCTTGTGCACTTGCATATAATCTACTTAGATGTTCTTCTATAAATACTAGTTTTGATTGGTGTAATCTAATTCCTTCCCACACACCATCCCCAAGTAAAAATCCACTATCAAAAACTGATATCTTAGCTTCACTTCTATGAAATAATTCCCCATTAATATTGATAAAAATATCTTCATTTTTTGGATTAGATATATATGAATGACTGCTCATGTGTGGGCCCACAGGGACTTGAACCCCGAACCTGCGGATTATGAGTCCGTTGCTCTAACCAATTGAGCTATGGGCCCTCAAAACTCATTTAAAATATAATAAAAACTTAAACGAATTTTTTATTTTATTATAATATTTTACATTATATTTATCCGTGGGAAAACCTAAGATAGGAATTGTAGGAAAAGGATTTGTAGGAAGCGCTGTTCAGCACGGTTTTTCTCCAAACGTTGGATGTGATGCTGAGGTTAGAGTATATGATAAGGATCCATCTAAATCACTAAACTCACTTGATGAAACTATTAACAAGAGCGATTTTGTTTTTGTCTCTGTTCCTACACCTTCAAAGAAAGATGGTAGCGCAGATTTAAGAATTTTACAAAGCGCATTAAATGATATTGCTCATATATGCACTAACACGGAAACAATTATATTAATTCGATCTACTATCATTCCAGGAACAACAAGAAATCTGCAGCAAAAATTTAAAAATCTTAAATTAGTATTCAACCCTGAATTTCTGACTGAAAGATCTGCAAATTTTGATTTTATCAATCAATCAAGATCTATTTTTGGCGGAAAGAAAGAAAACACTAGTAAAGTAGCTGATTTATTTAGATGGAGATTTGGTGAATCGCTATCAATTTTGGAGACTAATTTTGAATCTGCAGAATTAATCAAATATATGGCTAACACCTTCTTTGCTACTAAGATTTCATTTTTAAATGATATGAAATTATTAAGTGAAAAATCTAATGCAAATTGGGATGATGTTATTGAAGGATTTGTTCGAGACGGAAGAATAGGCCACTCTCACTTGAATGTACCAGGACATGATGGAAAATATGGATTTGGTGGCGTTTGTTTCCCAAAAGATATGCAAGCTATCATTCATTTTGCTGATAGCCTTGATATAGACATGACTGTTTTAAAAGGCGCATGGGAAACAAACTTAAAAGTAAGGCCTGAAAAAGATTGGGAAAAATTTAAGGGAAGAGCTATATCTGAAGATGGTCAGTAGGCTTTATAAAAAGAATGAGAAAATATGATGCAATTTGGTTGACTGGACAACCAGCAAGCGGCAAAACAACCTTAGCTACTTTACTTCTAAAAAAACTATCCAAAAATGAAAATAGTCAGCAATATTTTAATATTGATGGTGACGATTTGAGGGACTTATTCCAAAATAAGGATTATTCAAGGAAAGGCAGGGAAGCAAATATACGATTAGGAATGAGCATTGCTGCATATTTAATAAATAAAGGGTGTATTCCTATTGTTTCATTAGTATCTCCATATATCAATCTAAGAGAAGAATTTAAATCTAAGTATAAAGTACTAGAGATTTATTTACATACTAGTGAGATTAGGGGAAGAGAGAATTATTTTGCAGAGAATTATGAGCCACCAGAAGAAAATTTTTTGGATATGGACACAACACATAAATCAGAAGAGGAAAGTTTAGATGAAATACTCAATGTTTATTGGTAGATGGCAGCCTTGGCATAAAGGACATCGTTGGTTGATAGATCAAAGATTAAATGAAAATAAAAATGTTCTTATATGTATTAGAGATATGGAAACAGATAAAAATAATCCATATACACCAGAAGAAGTTAAAATAAATGTTGAAGAAGAATTAAAAGATTTAGTTCAAGAGAAGAGAGTAAGAGTAATCATTATTCCCGATATTGAATCAGTCAACTATGGTAGGGGTGTTGGCTATGATATTATAGAGCATGTACCTCCTCAAAAAGTAGGTGAAATTTCAGCCACTAAAATTAGAGAAAAATTATTTAAATAATTTTCTCTTGTTTTAAGCAATCAATTGCCTCTTTAATTCTATCATCCCAAGTACATTTGTTATTCAAGCATCTTTCATAACCATTATTTGCAATTTCTTGTAATAGATTTTGATTTTTAAATAAATATTCAAGTTTTGAGCTAAAATCTCTCGGATTGTCAAAAAATATTGCCTCACTATCTTCTTTATATAGAGATTCAATGAAGTTATTTCTTTTTACAATTAAAGCAACTTTTGTTGCTGGAATTTCAAATATTCTTCCTGAAGAAATATTTCGATTCCATTTTGAGTATAATCCTAGCCCTGCAAATGATTGATTTATAATCTTTGGATAGATTTTCTCATTAAAGTGATTAAAGGCAATTTTTGATTTTGGAATATTAGAAGAATGCCATCCTGGTCCTCCAAGAAAGAAGTTGATATCTTTGACAATTATTTCTGAAATGTATTTCTCATATTCAGGCTCATGATGTCCAATAAAGAATAAATCATACTTTTTATTTTGTTTATTTGGGTAAAAAATATTCTGATCATAGCCAATTTCATTATAAAAAAAGTATGACTTTGAGATTTTTTTTAAATGATCAATATTAAATTTATTACATGTAAAATGGGCATCATATAAGTCTAAACTATTAAAATAATTACTAAATTGATGTTTATCTGACTCAATATCATCAGTATTATGATGAATAAGTATAGCTTTGTGATTAAACTCTTTAATTTTCTCAAGAGTTTCTTTATAAATATAAGTTCCTTTATCAATCCAAATCAAATCAGGATTTAATTTTTTCACTTCATTTAATAAACGAAAATTTACAGCTCTTAGATTTAGGTTGTTTAATGATTTTTTCTCCAAGAATTGAAACCATTTAAAGTTGGTTATTATGTTTTTTTCTAATTCAAAATTACTAACATCATATCCCATCGATAAAAGTCCATTTTTTCTAGATCTCGATGTTCCACTATTAGGACCACAATACAAAACTTTCATTTTCCCTCTCCATTATTTTTCTATGTAATTATTAAATAAATTGTTTAGGCCATTAAGTATTTTTTTTCTATCAAAGTTTTGTTCAGAATATTTTTTTCCATTGAGCCCCATCGATATAAGTTCTGCATTAGATAGGTTACTTAGTTGAATTATATTTTTTGATAATGTTTTAAAATCGCCTGAATTAGATGTTAATCCACATTGGGCTTCATTAATAATTTTTGAAACCTCACCATCTGCATTTGTTAGAATTGGTTTACCTGAAGACATATACGGCTGAGTTTTACTAGGAATTGTTTTAGAAAATATATTACTTTTTTTAAGACTAATTAATAAAGCATCTGATTGATTAAAAAAGTATGGCATTGTTTCAAGCGGGAAAGAGCCAAGCATTGAAATAGAACCCTCTAAGTTATTTTCTTTAATTTTATTTAAAGCACTACTCTTTGCTCTTCCTTCTCCTAAAACAACCAAATGAATATCAAAATTTTTAACTTCTTTCATTGCATAGATAATGGTATCAAAGTCTTGAGCAACACCAATATTCCCTGCAAATAATAACTTAAATCCCTTAATTCTTTCCATTGGTTTATAAGAAAAATAGTTATGGTCATTGTTTGTAAATAATTCTTCGCTCCATTGAGGCATATAAGAAATATCTTTATTATTAGTTTTTTCGGCAACTGAATGAACGAAGCTCCTTGAAGAGACTAATATTTCACTGCAATTTTTGTATATATATTTCACAAGGGGATTGAGCATTTTTGGCAAGAAATCTGAATTTAAATTTCCCCCATCTTTTACACTTTCCGGCCATAAATCTGTTACCCACATAATTAAAGGTATTCCCCTTATTTTTTTAATAATAATTCCCGGTAATACTATTGTAATAGGGGACAATTGATTTACAAAAATTAAATCAAATTTTTTAAAAGATAGTATAAGAGCTGGTATAGTGCTAAATACAATAAAGGAAAGATAGTTTAAAAACAGATTTATTTTTGAACCATTTTTTCTTGGATATACTAAAATTCTAAAAATTTTAAGATTATTAATCTTTTCATATCTTTTTTTGAAAATACCATAATTTTTAAAATATTTTCCTTTTGGGTAGTTGGGTATGGGGCAGAGAACAGTTATTTTATAATTTTTTTTTAGTAAATAGTCTACAATATCATTTACTCTGTTCATTTCTGGATCAAAAAGTGGACTAATAATTAAAATATTATTTTTTTGTTCAGTCACTTCAAAATTATTTTAATTTTTAAACCAGGTCTTTTTATTTACGTAGTCTTTGTAACTAAGTATAGATTTCAAAACTTTCCATGAAACTTGTTTTACATTATAATCGGAAGGTATAGAAGGGGGGATATTTTTGTGTTGAGAAACACATATTTCGATAGATTTTAATATAGTGTTTTTATCAAATCCATTGCACATTATCACAGTTCCTTCGTCTACTCCTTCTGGACGTTCATTTGCTTCTCTTATTGTTATAGCAGGAAAGCTTAATATAGAAGATTCTTCAAAAATTGTTCCACTATCAGATATCACACAGTAAGCATTTTGCTGTAAATGTATATAATCATTAAAGCCAAATGGTGGATATTGCAAAATATTTTTGTTCAGCTTAATATTTTCTTTTGAAATTTTTTTCTTAGTACGAGGATGAAGAGATAAAATTACCTTAAAGTCATATTTACTAGCTATTTCATCCAGGAATTTGATAATTTGGTTTAACTTTTCAGGAGAGTCTACATTTTCTTCTCTATGTATACTGGCAACAAAATATTCTTCTTTTTTAATTTTTAATTTTGATAAAATTTTAGAATTACTAATTGATTTTTTTGAAAAGTCTAAAACTTCTTTCATGGGAGAACCTGTTTTAATAATAGTAGAAGGATGTAAGCCTTCATTGAGAAGATTATTTTTTGCATGATCACTGTAAGGAAAGTTAATATCACTTATATGATCAACTAGCTTTCTATTAATTTCTTCAGGCACTCTTACATCGAAACATCTATTTCCTGCTTCCATGTGAAAAATTGGTATTTTTTTTCTTTTAGCCATTATAGTTGCTAAACAACTATTTGTATCTCCTAAAACAAGCAAAGCATCAGGTTTTTCAATATCAAAGATTTTATCTGATTCTTTTATGATATTTGCGATAGTTTCTCCTAATCCTTCTTCTGCAACGTCTAAAAAATAATCTGGTTTTCTTAAACCTAAATCTTCAAAGAAAATTTGATTTAATTCATAATCATAATTTTGTCCAGTATGAACAATAACATGAGTAAGAAACTTATCAAGTAATGCAATGGTTCTTGAGAGTTTAATAATTTCAGGTCTCGTTCCCAGCACTGTTAAAACTTTCATACTATTTAAATTCCTCTAATTTTTTTAGCAACACTTTCATCTCTTTTATGTCTAATCGCTTTGTATTATCTGAGTTGTACTCTTCGATATTGCGAATTTCTTTGTTACCCTTTTCAAAATACTTCTCATAATTTAAGTCTCTCTTATCGCTTGATATTCTATAGTAGTTTTTTAAGTTTTCAGCCTTATACATTTCTTCTTTACTGCACAAAACTTCAAAAACCTTCTCTCCATGTCTAATGCCAATATCTTGAATTGGGTAATTTTCACACTGTTTTAATTCCAGTATAGATTTCAATAATGTTTCCATTGTTGCAGCAGGTGCTTGTTGAACAAAAATATCTCCATTTTTTCCATTAAGAAAAGCATATTCTACTAAATCTACCGCATCTTCTAGTGTCATCATAAATCTTGTCATATCTTTATCAGTGACAGTAATTGGAATATTTTGGTTTATTTGTGAAAGCCAAAGAGGAATTACTGAACCTCGCGATGACATAACATTGCCATATCTAGTTAAGCATAAGCTTGTGTTATTTGGAGCATTCCTTGATTTGGCTACAACAACTTTTTCCATCATAGCTTTAGAGGTTCCCATAGCATTTATTGGATAAACTGCTTTATCTGTGCTTAAACAAACAATTTTTGAAACCTTATGAGAAAAAGCACAATCAATAACATTTGCTGTTCCCATTACATTGGTTCTAACGGCTTCTAATGGATGAAACTCACAAGAAGGTACTTGTTTTAATGCTGCAGCATGAAAAACAAAATCAACACCTACCATTGCATCATTTATAGAGTCTTTATCTCTTACATCTCCAATATAAAATTTAATTCTTTCATCTTTATAAAATTTTCTTTGGTCGTCCTGTTTTTTTTCATCTCTAGAGAAAATTCGTATTTCTTTCACATCTAGGCTTAGATATTTTTTTAATATTGCATTACCAAAAGAGCCAGTTCCTCCAGTAATAAGAACAATTTTATTTTTTAATAATTTCAATTTTTACCTTCATATAAATCGTTTATCATTTCTTTCCAAGACGGAACTATGATTTTTGTCTTATTTTTAAATTCTGAAGAATTTAGACTTCTATCACATTGAAAACTACTATTACGATTAATTTTAATATTTAATTTAAATATCACATTTATTAATGCAATTAAATCAAACTTGCTAATTGGATCTGATGATATTTGCCATAAACCATTTAAATCCTGGTGTTGATCAATAATTTGTTCAACTACGTTGGCAAATGCATATGTGGTTAATCCAGAATAAATCGCATTCTCAAATCCATCAATTTCACCATCTTTTTGAGATTTAATCCATTCAAATAAACTTTTTTTATTGAAAAGTTCAGGTCCAATGAAAGATGTTCTTATTGTTAAGGCATCTCCTTCAACAATTTCCCCAAGTAGTTTTGATGCTCCATATTTATCCACGGGATCTGGATTATCAGATTCTTTATAATACCCCTTATTCCCAGAAAATACACAATCAGTGCTCAAATGAATTAGTTTAACTTTATTTTTAAAGCATATTTCGTTCAATATGTGGGGTAGGAGAGCATTGATTTTTATCATATTTAGGATATTTTTAACATCGCCTCTTTGCTTAATTACACCGATACAATTAATTAAAATATCGGGAGATATTTTTTTGATAACATCACTTAGCTTTCTATGTTGATTGATATCATCAAGGAAAATACATCTATTTTTCTCTAAGATATTTTTAAAAAATTCGGTTGATTCTAGATCTGTTCTTTGTCTTAAAATGCTAAAAACTTCATATTTGTCTGAAAGATTTTTGATTAATGCATGACCAACCATACCACTACCGCCTAATATTAATACTTTCATATTAAAATAAATCTACAAACTCTGGTGTTTTACCACCAGCATTAACCCAATTGTAATATTCAACATACTGAGCATTTAATTTCTTCCAGCTATATTTATCTTGTACAAACAATCTACCATTATTACCAATTCTTTTTAAAGATTCGGATGATAGATTTTTTGCAACATTTATAGTTGAAATTATATTTTCTTTATTTAGACTTACTATCCAACCACATTTTTTCTCTTCAATTATTTTCCATGGTGTATTTTCTGAGGCTATAACTGGCAAGCCGTATGATAAAGCTTCTGCAACGACTAAACCGAAATTTTCTGTCTTTGAAGGTAGAACAAAGATATCATTTTCTAGAAACTTGTTTTTTTTACTTTCTCCAAATACCTTATCTGAAAAAATAATATTTGATATACCTAATTTCTTTACAAGATTTTTCAATGATTTATAATAATTTTCATCTTCACAATAACCGCAAATATCTAAAATTGTTTTTTTATCATCAATTTCTTTCCATGCATTTATGAGAAGCTCTAAACCTTTTATAGGATGTATTCTTCCCAAAAAAAGAAATTTAATTTTATTTTTACTAAATGTTTTTTTTGTACAAGAAGGTATATCTATACCATTGGGTATAATTGCAATAGGTTGTTTAAATCCTAGTTCTCTTATTTCATCCTTTTCTTTTAATGATGTAGCATGAAAACTATCACATTCTTTTAGTAAATCATTTTGCCTGAATAAAGTATTAAAAATATTTTTTTTATATTTAGATATATTTAAAGCAGCTTGTGATAAAGAACCTCTTGGAGATACAATTATTTTTACATTTTTTTCTTTCTTTATAGCCAGTGGGTATAAGTTTGGCATTCTCCATAAACCATGATTATGAATTATGTTTCCATTTTTAACTGTTTTTTTTAAACCAGATTTAAAATCTTTAGAAGATAAAATTGATCCTAAGAATGGATCAACCTTGTATTCATGAATTTTAAAAGAAGGATTAAATGTTAGATGACTTTTACCGGTAGTATGAAATTGAATATCAATATTCTCTGATAAGCTTTCACATAAAGCAGGAACAGAATAAGAATGTCCGCTTAATTGATTTTCAACCATAAAAGAGCAAATGTGATGTATTGAGAATAAACTATTCATTTAACTCCATATTTCTTGTGTTTAAAATACTTTCTAATCCTTTATATATAAAAACAGAAAATAAATATAAAATAATCATATTTAATATAAATCCACCATATCTTCCCACAAACCAATCATCTATACTGCGACCAATGTAAATAGCATTTACAGCAAGCATTAATATAAGATAATTTTTCTCTTTAAGATTTTTTATTATAATCTTCGAGAAGAAGAATAGTAAAAAGGAAAAGTAAATTATAGTTAATGTTAGATATGTCCAGCCTCCGTTCCAATAAGCCTCAACGAACAATCCTGGGCCAGTACTATTTATATTCTTTTCACTAAAGCTATTTTGAACTAAGCTGTTGTACGCACCGCCTGGATTTAAATTAGGTTTTTCAGGATATAAAATTCTAGGAATGAATATATATTTGAATTGTTGAAATGTATTTCCTTCATATTTCATATCATAGGCTTCTACAGCATAACCTTGATATTTGACATAAGACAAGCGATCCCACCAAGCTTGAAAGCTTACAGCGTCTTGACCGCTATTTCTTAGCGTTTTTGCCGTATCAAAAGCACTTTCAAGTTCAGTAGTTGATGTAATTCCATAACTACCTTCTTCGGCATTCCTTAATAAAATGAATAGGTTTTGTATTACAAATACATATAAAATGCCTGCAATCGCTCCAGTAATCAATATACTTTTAATATTTTTATTATGAAAAAAGACAACAAATGAAGCAAAAATAATTGACATATATAAGTACTCTTTTGAAAGAACAAGAAAAGAGGATACCATTTCAAAAAATACAAGAAGATAAAAAAACATCTTATATGAATTATTTTGTTGGCCTATGTTATACAAGAGAAAGATTCCAACATAAATGAATGTAGTAAGTGCATGAAAAATTCCAGGAGCATTTATTCCAAGATATGTTGATGGAAAAATAACTAAATATTTTGAAAATAAACCAACTCCAAGCGCGTAAAAAAGCAATAATTTTTTATTTATTGTTTGATGTGAAAGATTTTTTGGCATTGGAAAAGAATGATTTAATATCAAAAATATAAAGTCTGTTAAACAAATAACGGCAATATAGATTAATGCAATTTTAGTTAATGTTTGATCTGTAATAAAAAAATAAAGATTCATCACTTCAATAGTTACGCTACTACCAAAGTAATAAGCAAGTGGTCCAATTCCATAAAATAAAGTTGAGATAAATTTATACCAAAATAAAGGAGAGAAAAGTATGTATGCTATATTCTTATCATTAAATACAATTATTCCATAAAGTGTGTTATAAATAATGATGCTACTTAATATAGCAATATTAAAGTTTTGATAATTTGGTACTAGGGAATAATAAAAGGAAAAGAAAAACAAAAAAATGAAAAATAAAAAAACTGATAAAAGTCCTAAAAGTAAAGTAGATGTTTTCTGTTCGAGTATTCTATTCATTTCTCAATAATTTTCTTGTAATAATATAACCTGATAAAAAATGAGCTATATAGGCACATAATAGCGCAAATGGAATACCTTTAACACCAAAATTATATATCATAATAGGAAGTATAATAATATTTGTTATTGCTGCCATACCTTCAATCAAAAATACATTCCATGTTTTTTTATAAGCAAAACAAATATTTTCAAAAAGATAACCAAAAATAAGAAATGAAAACCCTACAGAAAGCAAAGGGAGTAGATAAAAAAATTCACGAAAATTTTCTCCTAATACTAGCAATACAATTTGTTTATTAAAGATTGAAAAAAAGCTAATAAAGATTATTGATACAACAGCAAGCATCATGGCATATATTTTCAAGACTTTTCTACTATTTTGTGTTTTATTATTAGCGATATACTCAAAATAATAAGGTCTAAAAATAATTTCAATAGCACCAGAAACTGTTAAAAATAACATTGATACTAAACTAACAATAGGAGCATATTTACCTGCAGTAGCAGTTCCTAAAAAGAAAGCTACAATATACTTATCTGCATTACTTAAACTCCAACCAAAAATTTTTTGAAGCACCAAAGGTTTTGAAAAATCAAAAAATTCAGAAAAGTTATGCCAGTAGAATTTTGTTTTTAATGATTTAATCAAGTTGACTGTGATAATTTTACCAAAAAAGAGAAAACTAATTAAAAGATTTGCTATAGAGAAACCATACAAAATACTTATAAAGCTATTTTCATAATATATATAAAGTAAAACGGCAAAAATTGGTCTTAGAATTGATATCAATATTTGAAAAAAAGCATATTTTTTTTGCTCTTTATTTACATTCATTAATACTTTAAATAATCCAACAAGATGCTCTGATATCAAGCAAAGAAAGAAAATAAAAATTAAAAATAAAAAATGTGATTTGAGTAAAAAGCTCATTAGCAAAGATGCTAAGCCAATGAATATATATAACATTGATATTTTTGATGAAAGTAGAATAGATTTTTTATAAGATGTATCATTATCATTTTCAGGAATAATTCTTAGAAATGCTTGAAAAATTGATCCACTAATAACATTAAAGAATAATAAAATAATTCCGGAGAATACTATATACTGGCCGTAATGAACTGGAGTTACATATTCTGTAATTACTCGAATACCAATAATTATCGCAACAGCACTTATAAGCTGACCAAAGAAAGACCATAAACTTTCTTTCAATATGTTATTTTTTTTCAAATTTTTGATTATTATAAAAAACTAAACTATTTGTAAGATATTTTTGTTATTAAAGTAATAAAAATTGTGTTTAAAATTTGTGATGTAGTTTTTATTTATGATTAGATAATTTGATTCATAAAATTTTTCTAATTCAGGATTCCATTCATTGATAATTTGAACTTCATTAGATGTAATTTTTCCAACTAAGTAATTACTATCATTAAAATAGTCAAAAACATTTTTTAGGTATGATTTTGAGTTTATCCATCTCCAATTATATTCAAATTGTAATGCAATAATTCGATTATGTCTGAACATTTCTTTACAACCCATAATCACATTAAAATCATTGCCTTCAGTATCACATTTTAAAAAGTCAATTGAGTCTATATTATTTTCTTTACAAAAAATATCAATCGTTGTAGTTAAAATCTTTTCTATTTTTGGAGGGTTAACATTCTTGTCATTATAAGATATTGAATTGTCAAAAAAAGAATTTGTACCTTTATTTTCTCCAAAATTATATATTTTGAATTCACCTGTTTCATTTGAAATCGCTTTATTAAAAATTTGTATATCTGCATTGTGCTTATTTAGGTTTTTTTCAAGATTTAAATATGTTTGATTTATTGCTTCAAATGCAAATATAGATATATTGTTGTCATATTTTAATGCCAACTTTGACCAACTACCAATATTTGCTCCAACATCAAAAAGAATTTTCTTTTCTTTTTTATTATTAATGAGAAAGTGTTTTAAAAGATTTTTTTCACCAATGTCCAATTGCATAGAAGGAGAATCATTGCGAATTTTGAGAAATATTTTTCTAGATATTCTCCATACTGTTTCAGTATAAATATTTTTAATAGCTTTAATCATAGTTAGATTATTAATCTAATTCTCTATTACCAGAAATGGTATTTTTCATCTCTTTGCCAAAGTCACTTTTTAATAAAAGAGTAACATATACATAGAAAAGAGTAATAAATGAAAATGTAAACACTAAGCGCAAAAGCATATATCTTAACCTAGGGCCACTTTTTTTCAAAGGGAGATTTGGAGAATCAATCACTTGAAGAACATTAGCTTCTTCAAAGTATTTAATTTTTGCTAACTCCAACTCTACTTTTAATGAGCTATATGTATTACTAAGAACAAGTATATCTCTTAGTTTAGTTGATTCTTGCATCCTTAATGTAGGTGATTGAAGAATGTTAGAATTGTTTACGCGAAACTTTCTTAAACTTTCTTCTAATAATGCGAGTTCTCCAGAAGTTGATTCAATCTGGTTTTGAATAACACCTATTTTTTTATCGAGTCTCTCTAATTGAAAGTTAGTTAATTCTAATTTTAGTTGATCTAAAATTGATATAGCTATATCCATAGACAATTGTCTATTATTTGATGATATACTTATGCCTATAATTGGATTATTTAAATTTTTACTTACTGAAATATTATTTAATAACTCTTTTCTTCCATCTAATTTCAAAAGCGGTATATTAGGATCATCAGAATTTTTCTTAGAATATATCATGTAAAGTTTTTCCATTTTACCATTATAGTGAAATTCCTTATCAAGAATCTTGTTTAAAAAATTTCTACTGGATAGTACTTCTGGGATCATATCAAAATTTGTTGTTGAAGATGAAACTGAATTTAAATTACTTGATGAAAAGGAAGATACAATTTTGCTTAGACCTGATGAATTATATGAACCGTCTTGGGAGTTATGAGCTAATTTTATGTTAGATATATAAATCCTGTCGGTTATGCTATAATGAAGTATAAATACAGAAGATAAAAAAAAGAATAAATACCACAGGGCTCTTTTTTTCGTTTTTATAATATGAATTGTTGCTTTTATAATCTCCATAATATAAATAGAAAATAACTGATATAAGTCTATTTAGAAAAAGTTTTTTTATAAATATTTTAAAACTATATATTTTTTGATATCCACTTTTTTAAGACGAAAACCGTCCAAATTTTATACCATTCACTACTTGATCCAATAATAGCATCAGTTTCGTTTGTTATCTTATTCCCGAGAGATTGCTTTAGCCATAATTCAAACGGGAAGGTGAAGCCTTGTTTTTTTTGATTTATAATATGCATTGGCAAATTTAATCCTTCTCTTAATACTGCTTTTTTGTCTTCAAAGATATATCTATCTGGAAGAGATTGAATTGAATTAATAAACTCTCTATCTATAAATGGTGTTCTTATCTCTGTAGACCATTTCATACCAAATATGTCTGAATCTCTTAGTAATTGATTTTTAAGATAATTATTCAATTCAAGCTGCCTACTTTTTGAATTGATACCACTATTATTGTGAAAGGAGAGATTCTTTTTTGAAAAACCATTAAAATTATCTTTTAAAACATGACTACTAATCTTTAAAGACTCTTTCTTTGAGAATATTCCTCTTAATGCAATATATGAATCTAAAAGGTTGTCTGAATTAACTATGTCTATAATTCTTGAATTATATCTTTTAAAAAATTTATTAGGAATTACTTTATTTATAAGATTGTCTAAAGGAAAATTATTTTTAATATTTAAATAGTGATTTATAATCTTCATCCTCTTAAATGATGGATATCCTCCAAAAAGCTCATCTCCACCTAATCCTGATAAAACTACTTTAAAACCACTTTTATTACTGAATTTTGATATGAAATAAGTATTAAATCCATCAACTGTAGGTTGATCTAAAGTATTAATAAAATTATCCAATGAATCTACTGCTTCTTGCTCCTTTACAATGTATTCATGATGATTTGTATTATAATATTGAGATATCTGTTTTGATACTTTTGATTCGTCCCATTTTTCTTCTTCAAATCCTATTGTAAGCGTATTAACTTTTGTAAATTTTGAAGCAACTGATAGCACAGAAGTGGAATCAATTCCTCCGCTTAAAAAAACACCTGTTGGAACATCGCTCTCTAAATGATATTTTACGCTTTTTTCAAAACTATTCTTTACAATATTTATCGTATCTTTTCGATTTATGCTTTTATTAATGTTTGCAGTATTTTTTTTACTATAATCTATTTTTGAAAATGAGTTTTTGTTAAAAACAAGATAATGACCAGATTCTAACATAAATATATTATCTATAATAGTATCTGGCTCATGAAAATATCCAGTAAGTAAATATGAATTGATTGCTTTATGATTTAATTTATATTTAAACTGATTTGATTTCATCAAGCATCTCAGTTCTGAGCAAAAAGATAACTTATTATTTGAAAAATTATAATAAAGTGGTTTAATGCCTAAAGAATCTCTTGCAATGAATACTTCTTCTTTTAAATTATCCCAAATTGCGAAACTAAACATTCCAGAAAGATATTTTAAACAATCTTCTCCATATTCTATATACATATAAAGGAGCACTTCTGTATCGCTTCTTGTTTTGACATTAAATTTTTCATAAACAAGCTTATTTAATTCTTTATAATTATATATTTCTCCATTGAAAATAATATTAAATCTTTTATCATATGATTCTATAGGTTGATTAGCATTCTCTGATGTATCAATGATTGATAGTCTTGTATGACATAGCAGCGCATTGGAAGATGATGAAAAATAATAGCCTTTAGCATCTGGGCCTCGATGGGATAAATCACCATGAAATTTATTGACAATATCTTCATGGTTATTAATTCTAGATTGAAAATTTATTATTCCTGCTATCCCACACATTATGCAAAACCCTTTAGTTTTTCCCATGCATCATTATGTGTGATATCATTGATACAATATCCACATGAATCTATGCTACAAGAACATATATGTTTTCTATTTGGTCTTAATACAAATTCTTTTGAAAAGTAAGGATCCCATTTGATCTTGAAATCTTGCGGTGCTTGTATTGTTACTACTTTTGTATTAGTAAAAGAGGAAAGATGGCCTGGTCCACTGTCATTTGCAATCATAGCAACACCCTTACTAATTACAAATATAGTTTCACTTAATGTTGTTTTATTGCAAAAATTATAGAAATTGTTGTTAGACTTAAACATTAGATCAGTTCTCATTTTCCAATTGTTTAATCTTGAAATAATATTATCTGCATTGATACCATCGTTTTTATTGCCAATAAAAACAATATCACCTTTATTGCGAATCCATAGCTTAGCTATTTCAAAAAAATTATCATCATTCCATTTTTTAGATTCCAATTTTGCTCCAGTAGCAATGATTAATGCATTATGAAGTATTTGAACATTATCAGAAATTATATCTGATATGTCATTGTGATTGTATTGAAATAAATTAGTTTCATCACTATTTATTCTAGTCGTATTAATATTTCTTTTAACTTCATTTTCATAAGGATAGGGAATTTTTTGAGAAAAACTATTTTCAGCAAATTTTACCCTGTTAACAGAAAATCCATCTAGATATTTAATATTGAGAAAAGAAAAGAAAAATAAATTACGTAATTCTCTTAAAAAAGTACTTCTATCATCACTCATCATAAAGCATAAATCAAATTTTTTGCGACGAATTGTACCAAATAAAGGAAATATTTTACCATCATAATAGTACAGTATTTCATTTACAAGATTTTGTGACTTAAGAATGCTAGCAGCTGAAATTAAATCCTTTGATCCAGGCGAAGTTAAAAGTACAATTTTCGCGTGAGGATATTTTAATTTAATTAATGTAATAGCTGGATATGCAGTGATTATATCTCCAATATTACCATTTTTATATATTATAATATTGTTTATAGTTGAAGGGGGAGATATCCATATTATTTTTTGTAAAATTCGCAATATAGTATTTTGAACTTTGAGTAAAGCTGATATAAGAACTATTGTGAAATATGTCATATTATTTAACAGTATTTAAAAAATAATTTTTAGAAATCTCTACACCATCTTTTAGGCTAGTAAATTTTTCATTATACCCCACGCTACGCAGTTTTTTAACATTAGCAGAAGTGTAATATTGATAAATATTCACAAGAGATTTTGGCATATCTATATAGTTTATTTTTTTTGGAATATTAAGAGAATCAAACAATGTTTCTGCAAGAGTTAAGAAGGGTTGAGGATTCCCTGTCCCCACATTATAGATTCCAGTCAATTCATTTTCTTTAAAAAATAGGATTATATTTACAACATCACCTACAAATACAAAATCTCTAGTCTGATATCCATCTTTAAATTCTGTATTAAGAGACTTAAATAAGTTGATACTTTTCTCTTCATATATTCTCCTTAAACCCCAATGGACCACACTCGCCATCTTACCTTTATTATCTTCATAGGGCCCATAAACATTAAAGAACTTCAAACCAACCCAACTTGATGGAGATTTAGATTGATTTACTGCCCAAAAATCAAAATCATTTTTTGATTTTCCATATTTATTCAATGGTTTAAGTTTATCTATTTGTGTTTCATCATCATCAAAGCCTTGGTCACCTATACCATAGGTTGCTGCGCTACTTGCATAAATAAGTTTAATATTATTCTCTGTACAGTAATGCCAGATTTTTTTTGAAAAATTTATATTTAATTTATTAAGTAATTTAGAGTCTTCACATGTAGTGTCAGTAATAGCTCCAAGATGAATTACTAATTCAATATTGAAATTACTGTTATTATCTAATAAAGATTCACATTCACTTATAGACAAAGAGCTATGATATTCAAATAGTTCCAATTTTTTATTTTTTTCATTTAATTCAAAGTGATCAACGAGAATTAAGTCTTTAATACCTTTTTGGTTCAAAGATATTACGGTATTTATCCCTATAAATCCTGCAGCACCAGTAACAAGTATCATTAGAGATATTTATTCAATTCTTCTTCTGTAATAGGGGTAGTGCCAAATTTACCTACAACATGTTGAGCAGCAAGATTAGCAATCTTAGCAGCATCAATTAGATTTTTACCTCTTGCTGTATATGTAGCTAATGTTGCAATGACTGTGTCTCCAGCACCGCTAACATCAAATACATCTTTTGTTTTTGATTTAATATGACAGAATTTTTTTGAGTCATAAACAGTCATACCATCTTTCCCTCTTGTTATAATACAAGTTTTAATATTAAAAGTATCACAAATAAATTTACATGCTTCTTCAAAATTTTTATTCGTTATAAGATCTTTTTTATAAACTGCTTTAGTTTCCAAGATATTTGGGGTAATACAGTATGCATTTTTATATTTATGGAAATCTGAACCTTTTGGATCAATAAATACATTTATTTTTTTCTTATTAGCAGCTTCTATATTCTCATTAATAAGGGAATTGCTACATACGCCCTTATTATAGTCACTTATAATAACAAAATCGGTTTTATCCATTAGAGAGTGCATTGTTGCAATCAATTTTTCTTCATTTAGCTTTGAATAAGTATTTTCTTCAAAATCCCATCTTAAAAGTTGCTGATTATTAGTAATAAATCTTGTTTTTTGAGATGTAACTGATTTATCAGTACGAATTATACAATCTTTTTTTAAACCTTCTTTTTCTATTAATTCAAGCATTTTTTCTCCGGCAATATCTACGCCTGTTATACCAAGAAGAATTACAGAATTGTTTAAATTGTTAAGATTCCTTCCCACATTTAATGCTCCGCCTAGAACCATTTTATTTTTGGTGGCATTTTCTAAAAAAATAGGAACAGGAGCTTCAGGAGATATTCTGTTAACATCTCCAAAAATATAATTATCTAATATAAAATCTCCGATAAGTAGAGCGTTCATTTCTATATAACCTTCATTATTTAATAATTAGCTTAATCTTTTTCTAATTATAACATAATAATAGCAAATAAAATAATCTTAATTAATAGAATTATGTTAGTAATAAATTTTTTTAAAGTTAATTTTTAACAATGAGAAAAATAAAAAAACTATTATTCAAAGGGCCATATTTTCCTTCCCATGATCAAAATCTTATGAGCAGTGAAGGTGACTTAGGAGCTGCGAGAGAAGATTTTTTAAAAAATAGATTTACCAATGTAGATTTTTTACTAAAAAGTAGATATGATTGGATGAATAAATATCTTAAAGAGGGAATGAAGATAGTTGAAGTTGGAGCAGGATCTGGTTTATCGGAACTATACTTAAACCAAAAACCTTTAATAACTGACGCTGTAGACAATCCATGGGTTGATAAATATATTGATGCTACAAAAATGGATTTTGAAGATTCCTCTATTGATATCATCATTGCTTCTCATACTATCCATCATTTTTATAATCCTGCAATGTTTTTTTTTGAATGTGAGAGAGTTCTAAAGAAGGGAGGTAAGATAGTAATATCTGAAATACACACATCTTTCTTTATGAGATTTCTTCTTACTGCGATGAGACATGAAGGATATTCTTATGATATTGATATTTTTAATTTGAAATCAGTTGTTAATGATAAAAGAGATTTATGGTCAGCAAATTGTGCTGTACCTGAAATTTTGTTCGAAAATAAGAAAGATTTTGAAAATTATTTTACAAATTTAAAAATTGATTTAAAGGAGTACTGTGAATTTTCTATTTTCCCTTTATCTGGTGGAGTTACAGCTAAAACCCCTATGCCAAGACTGCCAATCTTTATATTAAAATGCTTTAATTATTTAGATAAAATACTTGTAAGACTATTTCCAAGAATCTTTGCCTTAGGTATGAGAGTTGTAATATCTAGAAAGTAAATTTTAGTCTTTCCATAAATCTGGAGACTTTGTACATATTGCATCAAATTCCATATTTTCAGATAACTTTTTAAATTCATCTATCATTTCTATTGAATGTTCTTGCAATTCAGGAGATACTAAACATATTTTAAAATGTTCTTTCATAGTAGTGTAATCTTTTTCACTTAATTCAAATTTATCAAAGCAATCTACCCATACCCAATCAGCTTGATTTTTAAATTTCATAACAAATTCAATAGGCTCATATTTTGAATACCTGATTGCAATATTATTATAATCTCTTCTAATCAAATTTACAGTTCTTGGAATAGAGCAGTCTAGGAAGAAAAAGTTTTTGATAGACTTTTCTTTTAATTTTTTTATAATTATTTCTTCTGCACCATCACATTTCATATTGATAATCAAAAACGAATGTTTAAAATGCTTTAAAAATTTTTCAAAGGAAGTTCCACTCTCAAATGGTTCATGATTTAATATAATTTCATTGTTATATATTCTGATATCCACTTCAACACCATACTCTTGAGGTATATTTTCTAGATCTTCAATTGAATTAATTCGATGTTTTATAAATATAGTTTTATCAGTTTTCATTTTTTTTAATATCTAAAATATAAGCAAAAGTTCTAATAGAAAGTTTCAGTTTTGTTTTAATTGATCCGCCCCCCTTAGCCTCTCCATATAGTCTCTTTTTAAATAAGACGGGAAAATCTACTATATCATAATGCATTTTTCTAGCAGTATATAGTAAGTATAAATCAAGAGAAAAGTCATTTGGAGCTTTATCTTTAATTTTTTCATAAAAAACTCGAGAAAAGATTTTAGGCTGAGCATTTATATCATAAAAAGTTGTTTTTAGGACAACAGTACAAACTGCCCCCATTAAAAATGTAAATATATTATCAATAACACCTCTTTTTAACCTTTTTCCTTTTACTATAATATTTTTTGAACTGTTCTTAATTAAATCAAATCCTTTTAGGACATCAAAAACATCTGTTTGTAAATCAGCATGTGTCCATCCTAAAAAATCACCACTACATGCCTTAAGCCCACTCATGATGCCATGTCCATAGCCAATATTTTCTTTGAGAGATACAATTTTGAGATTATTAATTTTAATTTTCTCTTTTAGGTCAATTAATAATTGTTGAGAACTATCAGTGGATCCATTATCTATGATAATAATTTCAAGTGATTTTTTATCATGTATTTTTGTAAGTGATTTTAATAATAATTCTAAATTATTCTGTTCATTGAAGCATGGAATAACAATAGAATATTTAATTTTTTTCATTTATAAAAATTAAAGTTTTGAAACCCATTGAGCCATTAAATATTTTTTTCTCTTCAAACGGTATTGATTCTAAATATTTGATTATTTTGTTATGTTTATTTATATCATACAATACTGTATTTTTGTAATTATTATGTTTATTTATATCCACTGTATAAGGCGATAAATCATAAGGCGATACATCATGATTTTTTGTATTTGTTTCAAATGTATCTATAATGATTATATTATAATTTCGAATAATTTCATCGATATTTTCAAAATCTAAATTAGTGGCGAAAGTTTCTATACTAAAATGTTCAGGATTAGTGCTATTAATTGAATTTTTAATAGATAATCCATACATAATTTTTGATATCAATCTTTGATTTGGACCAATGTAATAAAATTGATTTTCATAATTTTCTTTAACTATAAAACTGTAAACATTTTTATAATTTGAAAAATTGTTTGCTAGAAGAGATTGGAAACTAATTTTCTTAGGTAAAAATACAGGTAAATAAATTGTTATATTCACTATAATAGAAAGTAGAAGAATTCCTGTTATTAGTCTATTATAAGATAGTTTTCCTAAATATAAACAAGTCCTATATAATCCAAGAAATGCAAAAGGTAGAGCATACTCTGCATGGTATCTGTATGTAAATTCATATCCGTAAAATGGGACGATAATAAATGAAAAAAATAATACTAAAAAAGTGGTAGTTAAAATAAAGCTTGATTTCAATTTTTTCAAATTTGGTATTAGAGAAATAATAATAAACAGAGATAATAAAATTCCAAGATTACTAACAAAGATTTCTAAATAATTATTATCTAAGAAACCATTCATTTGCACATTATTCGTAGATGGAGTGCCTGACAAGAGGCTATTTAAAAATATAGGTAAACATACAAAGAAAGGTGATAATAATTTACCAACACTTTTTATGTTAACACTTTTTATGTTCCACTCTTTTTGTAATAAATATGCCATAAAAAGAGGAATAAATAATAAAAATATGGATTGCCTTATTAGCGATCCAATTGAAATAATAAAAATCCATTTAGAAAAGCTAAATTTTTGACCTTCTAAGTGGTTATATATATCAATTAGAAAAATAGTAACAATAATAAATGCATAAATTGATGGTTCAATAGACAAAGATGTGAATAAAAATAAAGGAGTAGTTAAGATTAAAGTTGTAAATAAAATGCTATTTAAATTAGAAAAATGTTTTTTCAAAATAGTAAAAAAATATGTTAAGAAACTACTTGCTAATATCAATTGAAAAATTCTAATTCCAAATTCATTGATTCCAAAAAATGTACTTGAAACAAAAATTGGAAATAATCTTAATGGAGGGTGAACCGATTGGGTTCCCCCAAAATATATTATAATACTTCTAAGGAATAGAAATAGTATGGTTGCTAAGAAAATTTTTACATAAATATTTTTTTGATTTCTCAGAAAAATTATTACTGAAATAAAAAAGATAAGAACTAAAATATTAGTTATATGAATTAATATTTTATATGAAAAATCTTCAATTCCTGGTAACATTGTTCCAAGCAATATCCCATGCTTAAAAGCTTCTGTAACATGTGCTGATTGATCATTATAGAACCAAGAAAACAGACCGTCATTAATCAAGATCAGCATTGATATGAAAAAGATGGAAACTATTTTTAAAGAATCAAACTCTATCTCCAAAGTTTTTTTATTTTCATGATGATCAATCGTCAAAAGAATATAGCTCAACAATATTGGAACAAAAGAACCAAAAATAAGAATTAAATAGTTATCTGATCGTGTTAGAAATGCCCCAAATATACCATAGGTCCATATTGTGACAAATAACATAATTTCGTAAGGACTATAAGATATTTTCATAGCATTTTTATCAATGTATTTCATAGTCTTCCTTAAAAAATTGTTTCCAATAATTATAGGTTCTTAGGTCATCAGGTGTTCCCCAACATATATACTTATCTACTTCAAATATTCCAACCTTCAGTCCATCTTTAATTAATAAGTTCATCATTTCATCAACATAGAATTCGCCATTTATCCTTATATCTTTTTTAATTAGTTTTTCACCGTAATGAGCAAAGTTTTTTCCATTCTTGAACCAAAATGTTCCTACAATAGCATGATCGTTCACTGGATCTTCAGATATATTTTTCTTGCAAGATATAGAATCTGCTAGTTTTCCATCTTTGGTTTTTACCCAGCCATACATATGAGGGTTTCTCGCTACTGTCGCATTATTTCGGAATGTCCATATTATTGCATCTAAATCTTGATCTTCCAATAGATTGCTAAACATTTTTTTATCCCATATAACTGAAGAATCACAAGGACTTATTAGCAGAGAATTATCTTTTAGTATACTATCCTTAGCCAATAAACATGTACTAACTTGTCCGTCTGTTGGCTTATCCATTAAAATTAGTTTATTATTTGAAAATTCATGGTCAATGATTTTTTTAACATTATATTTTTTTTCAAATTCTTTTTTTGTGATAAAAATATAATTATTTGCTTTGGGTAGGCATGTAGTAGCTTTAATAAACATTTCTTGATTATCTACCTTAATCAGTGGTTTAGGATCAGTAAATCCTTCATCTTTAAATCTTTGACCTTGACCTCCCATAGCCATAAGTATCGTATCAATCATTTAGGTACACTTTTTCTATAATTTTCCATTTTAAATTATACTCATCATTTTCTGCAATTGCGACAGAAGATATAGTTATTTTATGATCTAATAACGATTTGACAGACTTATCAATAACACCATCTTTTTCACTTTTTTTATGTTTTCCATAAGCCAAGCTCATGTGAGGTTTATAACAATTTTTTTCTTTACACTTAAAATATTCTAAAGATTTATTTCTTAATTCTCTAATAATTGGATCTACTTTAATAGTAACGCACAATGATTGAAAATAAGTATTCCCAACATCAATTTTCTCCGGCTCTAGTGTAAAGGGTGCTTGATTAGATAGTATCCCTTGTAATTTTTGTATACTATAATTTTTTGAGTTATTAAAGCTGCTTATAAGCGTAATATGTGGAATAATTTCTACAGAATTGAGGCTTTTAGAGATATTTCCTATGATAGATTTGTAATTAACTATGCTTCTGTCTGGTAATAGCCATATTGATAAGGTTTTTTTATCATTCATCGTTAGAATCTTTATTTATAAGCTAGAATCAAAGAATATTTCTTTCCAATAAAGATATTCTTGTAAATCTTGCGGAGTGCCCCATTGCATAAAGTATGGTATATCATAAATTTTAATTTTTTTATTATCTTGAATCATATAATTATAGACTAAACTAACATAATATTCTCCACTCAAAGTATTTACATCATTATAAATAGCATTAAAGTATTTTTTTATATAAGACCCTTTTTTAAAATAATATGTCCCAGAAGATTGCGGGCAATCCATTTTATTTTCTGTAAAACTAAATTTTTCTCTTATTTCTAATACTGTATTATTTTTGCAACGTGTGGAGGCATAATAATTAGGTCCTAAGAGATGAGGATGAAATCCCTCATAAGTGATAATACTTCCATCTGGACTTTCTTTTTTTATAAACTCTTTAAAATCTTTATAATCCCACCTCCAAGAGAAGTCACAATAATTGACGATAAAGTCTTCTTCTTCATCGTCTATATGATCAAGTATCTGTAAGACTGCCATAACTGGACCAATATTATAGCTTCTATCAACAATATGAATCTCACATTTTTTAGTTATACTTTTAAGAATCTTATCTAGTTGATGTTTTTCAACATGCAGTTCATTAATAACAAATATAAAATTATCATCTTTGTCAAATCTATCAACTACATGCTGTATGATAGGTTTTCCTTCAATCTCAATAAGAAATTTTGGTTTTTCATAACCAGCTTCCATAAATCTTGTACCAAGACCTGACATTGGAATAATGATATTCATTTTAATAACTCCTGCCTGTATTTTTCTGCATCCCAATTTACTAATTCATCTACAGATTGTTCATCTAGGTAGGAGGGAGTAAAACCATTCAGTTTTGCAAAATATTCAATCTTCATTTTATTAATAAATAGCTCTGTTTTAAATATTGCTTCTTTTTCGCTAGAAACATTAATTCCCCATTGATACCTATCATATAGGAATCCATAAACAATTACATCTCCTATATAATTAGCAGATTTATGAGCTGATTGCAAAGCAACTCCTGCATTGTAGATAGCAGAATCTGGATATAGATGGGGTAGTTCATGAATATCATCTTTTGACCCACTCTTCAAAATCTCTAACACTTTTTGTTGAAGAAAATCATTATTAATAATAAAGTTATATTCTGGATTTAAAGACTTCCTAAGTAATTCATTATCCTGTTTATACTCTTCATAGATAATTTCTTTTTTTAATCGGTTTTCTATGAGTTCATACCTCTCTTTGATAGATTCTTCCGAAGGTCCAGTAATAATGATTCCATGGTTAAATAAAAATGTAATCTCATTTAACATAGATCGTTCTTTCATGATTTTATCGGTAAGTATGATTCCTGGCTTACAATAATCAACGTATGACATATTCTCATTGTCTTCACATAGTTTTTTAATGATTTCCTGTCCTTGTTCAGTGCAGGTAAAAATATTGATTATAGTAGGGTGGAGGTGAAGCGTATATTTATCTCCAAATACATGAAAACTTAGCTCGATGGAAGGTCTATCTTTACCAGAAATTTTTTCTTCAATTAATGCATTATATTGATTCTCAAGATTTTGCTTATTATATATCTCTAAAACTCCTCGAATATCTTCTTTTGATATATTGCATGAAATAACATCATTCTCGTCTTTGATATCTCTGAAGTGTTTACCTGATTTTTTGATATGTATTATATCATCTTCTTTAATAGATATATTCCCACCAGCGCCTTGGACATAGTTATCATTTTTACCAAAGTGATTATGGAGGTCTATTGTTTTTTTTATATAATCCATTACAGATTATTTCTTAGCTGCACCTGAAAGCATTGTCAGGATAGTAGTTTGAATTAACAAATCATTTGAAGACATATTTTTGCCAAAATCTTTGTTGATAAAATCTAAGGAATCTTTCATATAGCCAATATATTTGTTAAAGAAATCTTTTGAAAATTCTCCATTTAACTCAATAATTTGAGAATCATTATTATAGTCAAAGTAATGGTTAAATTGACATTCTTGATTCTGATCATTTTCTATGTAGTCTATTAGATAGCTTAAATCCCATTTATTCTTAATAACTAATTGAAGAGTTATGTCATCTTTGTCAATACGTTTTCTAATGATTAAATCAGAAAATTTTAACTGTGGTCTTATATAGTTTTGTGAATCAGGATTTCGTTGTGCAATATTTTCTTTAACCTTTTCTTTGCTATATCCTCTTTTTTGATGATCTCTTTCAATTTTCCATTTTTGTCTTAATCTTTCCTCAGGATCTAAAAAGATCTTTAAATCAAATAATCCTCTCATTTGAGGCAAATAAAGTACGTGAAGACCTAAAAAACATATTGTATTATTGGATGGTATTGCAGTAGGATTAGAAAATTTTCCATCTGAATGATCATAGTTTGATTTATATATAGACCTTCCTTCTTTTAAGTCTTTCGTATTGTCAAATTGAAGATACAAATTATTTGCTTTTGGATTTAAATGTGTAAAAGCTTTCCATTTTTGATGGCCTCTTTCCCATTTGTGATCATCATCTCCTTGAACACAAAGAGTATTGGTAGAGAATATTGAATCAATTACTTTATATGTATAATCTTTTCCGCTTCCAGAATCACCACCTACACCAATCATTAGAGGTTTATTACGATAACTATTTAAATTATTATGTTCATTGCCAAGCTTGGATATTAAGAACATAATATATATCATTGATCCTAACAATGGAGTGAAAAGCAAACTATTAAATTGAATTTCATTTGTTTGTATGAAGTTTAATATTTCAATATCATTAAATATTTCAAATGTATTGAACAAAGAATATTTTGTAGATAGTAAGAAGTATAATAAATAGAACCCATTTATACTAATAATAGCAAATCTTGGGAAATCAGGATATCTAATAAAGCAGTATACAATGAAAGGATATACCCACATATACCAACCGGGAGAAGGAGCAACAAACATCACTAGTGACATAAAGCCTAGTGCTAAATACATAATAAGAGTGCTCTTAGATATTTTATTATAGCTTATAAAGTTTAAATAAAATATTCCGAGCAATAGGGGAGTTATGAGTAATAGCAATGATTGATCACCATAACCAATGTATAAATCATATATCCAGCTTTGGACACTCGATTTTCTTACAATTTCAATAAATCCTTCAGAGTTATAAAATGGAAATTGTAATATATAAAACACAAAATATGCTATAAAAGCATATATTAAAGATATCTTTCTAGATTTTTTACTTAAGTAAGTTGCAGTAAATACTAAAGCAATTAGAGAACTAAATTTAGCATTGATGGCTAATCCTAATACAGCTGCTGATAATAGTATAATCTTCAAGCTATCTTTTGATTTAAATAATATAAACAGAGAGAGTAAAATCAAAAATGTTGGGATAATGTCTAATTGTGTATAGAAATAATTAATATATAGTACAATAGGAGAACAGAAGTACAGATAGAATACCTTTCTTTCTTCATTTTGCAATAATTTTAATAATAGAAAATATATTCCTATATCAAAAGCCAGCAGTGTTATCGAAAATGAAATTAATGTGATATTTTCTCCGAAGACAAAAGTTAGTGGACTTAGCAAGAGAGAAAAAAAGGCTAGTGGATACAGCATTACTGGTCCATATGGGAAAATAGTAAGCTCTCCTAAATTATAAAAATATTGCCATGGATTGTCAAAATTTGTTACAAAATAATCTACAAATGGCATTAAAAGAATTTTTGCATCTTGTGATGCAAATAATGAGCCTAGAATTATCTTGAAGATGCTTACAATTACTAATGGTTTTATAAAATTTTTCATATTTTAAATTATGAAAGTTTTTACGTCATAATTAGACAAAAATATATCTTTTTTTGGATTATCCCCAACATAGAATATTTCACTAGAATTAGAATTCGTCGCATTTAATACAATTTCTGCAAATTTTTTGCTTGGTTTTTCTTCGCCCACTTCTTGAGAAGTAATAACTCTATGTATATAGGAGTCTATACCTAAGTTTTTAATTTTTAAGAACTGTGCTCTCGCATTAAAGTCGGTAGCAATAATGATATAGATATCTTTTTTCTGCAGTTTTTTAAATGTCGGAAGTACCCATTCAAATAATTCCATTTTTTCAAAAAAGTTTTCCCAGTAGATATTATAAAATTCATTAGTATTATTAATAGAATTTTCGATAGATAACATTTCTGACATTTTCTGTAAATATAAAAATCGAGAATGCATACTTGATGTATTTTTAAGATTTTGATTGATTAATTTTCTTGATTCGAGATATTTTCCTAAAACCATTTCTTTATCAATATGAAATTTATTATTGATATAATTAATAACATGAGATATGCCATTTTCATTACATATTTCATAGTCATACAATGTTTGATCTAGATCGAATATACTATAGGAAAAATTATCTAATTTTTCAGACTTGATAAATTCAAGAAGCGCATCTGTTTTTTGATTTTTTGAAATCATGTGCCTATTTTAAGAAAAT
>Ga0206683_10000293_pt1 | contig 37828 bp, 40 predicted proteins | sample M280m12015metaG_FD_155483 | JGI IMG/M metagenome (GOLD analysis project Ga0206683, IMG submission 155483) | Ammonia-oxidizing marine archaeal communities from Monterey Bay, California, United States - M2 80m 12015 | ecosystem: Environmental > Aquatic > Marine > Intertidal zone | place: USA...
AGGAAGAAATTAAAAAAGTTGTAATAGTTACTCGAAGCATCTTGAATGAGCAACTGGAAAAGCATCTCACCCAATACCAGCGGAGTGAGTTACTTATTGAAATCGTTAATCAAGATGCCTTCGAACCTAAACGTGATAAACCATGGGGGACCGGACATGCAGTCGTCACAGCTTTGGACAAAACAGATGGACCAATTATTGTCATGAATGCCGATGACTATTATGGCCCCACGGCTTTAAGGCAGATTCTTCATGGTTTCAATGCTGAAAACCCAGCAATTCTGGCATTCAAATTGAAAAATACACTTCCTAAAACTGGAAGCGTTTCACGAGGTATTCTTTCAATAGAGAATGAAAAACTTTTGAGTATCAGAGAAACACATGAGATAAGAAACGAAGAGAACCTCATCAGAAGCAGAGATCAAGCTTCTATTCCCAGTGATACTGATGTTTCTATGAATCTATGGGCACTTCCATCTAAAAGTCTAAAAATACTCAAAGAACAATGGAGTGTTTTTATAGCCTCAAATTCTTCCGAGGAAGAAGCAGAATTTCTCTTACCTCTGGCAATTGAAGAACAGCGTTTAAATAATCAGATCGAAATAGATGTGATTAGAAGCAACGAGTCATGGATAGGGGTTACAAATCCCGAAGACCTTGATACAGCAAGAAGCGCCCTAGCGGTAATTAACGACTAACTGGAGCAAAGATGTTTGTACTACGTTTCGATTTACGTATTCCACCTTTTGTGGAAACCCTCACACACGGCGACCAGTACCGAGAATTCTTAAAAATGGTCGAATGGGCTGACGACAAGGGTTTCGCTGCTGTTGTCCTTTCAGAACATCATGGCACAGAAGACGGATATATGAACTCACCTCTATTGCTAGCGGGAAGTATTTTAGGGGCAACGAATAATCTTTTTTGTTCTGTTTCTGCTTTACTTTTACCTTTACATGACCAGCTCAGAATCGCAGAAGAAATAGCGACTATAGATTTGATAGCGCCAGGAAGATTCAATGTTGTAATAGGTATCGGATACAGAGAATCAGAGTTTGAAATGTTCGCCAAGAACAGAAAAACTCGAGGACGGGACACCGAAGAAGGCATACAAACAATTCTCACTGCCTTAAAAGGAAAACCTTTTGAATACAAGGGAAGAGAAGTGCTTATTAGCCCTAAACCTGTTTCAGATCCCAGTTCCTTAATTTCCGTAGGTGGTTCAGTCGAGATATCGGCTAAACGGGCAGCGAGATTAGGGTTACCTTTTGTGCCAGCAGTTAAGGATGATTCTTTGGAAAATGCTTATTATTTGGAAGCAAAGGAAGTCGGTTACGAAAACCCTATCTGCATGATGCCTTCTGGTCCTGGGATGGTGATGGTAAGTGAGGACCCAGAAAGACTTTGGAGCGAGATAGGAGAGAATCTTATATATGACGCCATGACTTATGCCGCATGGCAATATCAGGATCAAAGATCCTCATGGCATGTAGAAGGAACAAGTATTGATGAACTCAAAAAAGGTGGTCAGCATCTAATTGTGACACCTGAAGAGTGTGTGGATCTTGTAAGAAGCAATGGTGCGGTAGTTCTACATCCGCTAGTCGGAGGTTTGGATCCAGAAGTTGGGTGGGAAAGTTTAGAGTTAGTAGCTAATAAAGTAATTCCTGCTCTTAATTGATGCATCATAAAATGTATATAAATAGGTTTATTTGGAGAGGTAATGAGTGATTTAACAGTAGAAAAAGATGGATCAATCTTGGTTCTAACAATGAATAGGCCAAATCGGCAAAATGCAATGACTCTTCCTATGTTCGCACGACTGGCTGACGCTTGGGAAATGATAGATGAGGACTTAGACATTCGAGTCTGTATTTTGACAGGAGCCGCTGGGAATTTTTCTTCGGGAATGGATTTACGATCCCTCTCAGGTGATAGTGAAAACACAGATGATTATGACGTCAATAAACGTATGGCAGAGGAAGGTTCAGATTTTATTTATAAAGGTTTATTGAAAACTAAACACCCTAGGGTTCCTTTGATAGCTGCCGTGGAAGGGAATGCTATTGCTGGCGGTACTGAAATCCTCCAAGGAACAGACATTCGAGTGGCTGGAGAATCAGCTGTCTTCGGAGTTTCAGAAGTTAAATGGTCCTTATATCCAATGGGAGGATCAGCAGTCCGACTTGCACGACAGATACCTTTCACAGAAGCAGCAGACATACTTTTAACAGGAAAGCATATAACCGCTAAAGAAGCTAAAAACCTTGGCTTAATAGGTCACGTGGTAGATGACGGCAAGGCAATGGATAAATCGATGGAAATAGCTGAAACTATTTGTCAGAACGGTCCACTAGCTGTCGAAGGTGTTCTACGAACTCTTAGAGAAACAACAGGAATGACAGAAGAAGAGGCTTTTGAATATGAAGACCCAATCGGCAAGGAAGTATTTGCTTCACAAGATGCAAAGGAAGGCCCTAAGGCATTTACGCAGAAAAGGCCACCTGAATTTAAACGTCTCTGATCAGAAACGGTCGCTACCTTCCTCGAAACCTGGAAGTTGAGACTGGATCTCGAAACCCATTTTTGTCGCCTCATCTAAAATTAAGTGTTCACATGACTCCCAGTCATGTGCTCTGAGACCAGTCAAATCCTGATTGTAAGGGGCGTCGTAAATTATCACCCTATTGCCGGTAGATTCGAGCGCTTCTATATTGTGAGGAGCGTCGTCGATATATAAATGAGCTCCCACTTGTGGTTTGTCGCCTAAAAAACATATGTCTCTGTAAGGTATTTTTGCGGCATCCAGCCATTCAACTGTGTCAACGACCGCTTTAGCGTGGGTCCAATTGACGTATAGTCGGTGAGTGATAATTCGGATCCAAACACCAGCATCAGAGAGTCTCCATAGAACTTCTGATGCTCGATCCATGGCAGGCATTTGCCTCATCATGTTGTACTCATCAACTGCCAGGTGATGCAAGTTTCGATATTCCTCAGTACTTAGTCCCCACTCGTTGAAATCCCAAGAGCGTTTGAGAGGAAGGGCAGATTTGTCTACCCCAAGTTCCTGGGCAGCAATTTCCCTAAACGCAGTGGTGTAGTCGGCGCATACGCCATCTAAGTCAACACCTAGAACAAAAGGAGTGTCGAGATGGTGTTTTTCTTCAGAAGTCATTTCAGCCTGCGGTCAGTCCACCGTCTACTGTAATGACGGCACCGTGGATTCTCCGAGCATCATATGATGCTAAAAAAGAAATTACATTCGAGATCTCTTCAGCTTCAGCCATTCCTCGAAAACCCATGTACGGTTTCACTAAATCCATATTCACATCTTCGGGTATTGAATAATTGTCAATAAGTTGAGTTTGGACGCTACCGGGAGCTACAGCATTTATTCTGATGCCAGTTTTTATGTATTCCATTGCTAATGATTTAGTCATCGCAATAACACCACCTTTAGTTGCAGAGTAAGCGACTGTGTAAGCTTGCCCCATTAGACCTGAGCAGGAAGCAATGTTAATTAAGGAACCGCTACTTTCGATCAGGAAAGGTATTGCCGCCTGCGAGCACCAAAAAACTCCAGAAAGGTTAACTCCAACCATTTGATTCCAAGAAGTTTCAGATACTTCGGTCATGTGTTCACTTCGAGCGATTCCAGCGATATTAGCTAAGACATCGATTCGACCGTTTTTTTCAAATATTTGAGAGATGGTTGAATGACATTGCTCCTTTGAAGCAACATCGACTATGTAACTGTCACAGCGTTCTTTATTAGATTGCAGAGACTTTGACAAAGCATTAAGGCCGTCAGCGTCAACATCCATCGCAGCGACCTGAAATCCCTGGTCAAGCATGGCAATTACGGTTGCTCTTCCTATTCCGGAAGCTGCACCTGTTATCACAGCTACTTTAGATTCATTTTTTGTCATAGGGCGTTTCTGCTTTCATCGATAAACCGTAGTCTTCAGATCAGCATTTGTGGAGTATCTCCGAATACTTTAGACAATTAGAAAGCAGGAGTTGTGTCGACCGAATTGATGTATTTAAACGAAGCTACTAGACGATTAATGAAAGCAGTCCGTTTGATTGACACATCCGATGATGTTGTATCTGGACTTAGTGAAAAAATTTCTGATATTGCTTCGGAGGCTGAAAAGTACACTTATAAGGGTCAAACAGCACAAGGGTCATTAAAGAATGACAAAAATCCGATTGAAAGGCGCGAGCAAAGTCCATCCGAATTTTTCCCTTACAGTCCAGCTGTAGGTCCTTTTAATCCAATAGCGCCTCCACTCAAGGCAGAGGTAATCAATGGAGAGAAATACAAAGAAATAAGGGCATTGGGAAAACTCGATGGAGTTTATATTGGACCACCCGATCTAGTGCAAGGGGGTGTAATCGCACTACTTTTTGACGACATATTGGGAAGTGTTTTAGTCGTTAACAATTGTGGCGCTATGACAGGAACTTTAGAAGTGAGATACGAAAAACCTACTCCTATTAGTAGAGAACTGCTATGGACAGGAAAGATAGAAAAAATTGAAGGACGTAAAATTCATGTTTCAGCTGAGTTGTGGGATGGAAAAACCAGAACAGCGAAAGCAAAAGGGGTTTTTGTAAAAGTTAAGATGCTGAGTTGAGCAGTGTAAAAGCAAAAAACCCCGCCACCGAAGTGACGGGGTTTTTTTAGTTTTTGCTACTTAGCGGGCTACGCCTTTACCAAGAGCAGAAATTGCCGCATTTCCGACCGGAATAAACGCACAAATTGCTAGTGCAGTTCCGATATCAGATCCGAAGCTTCCCATTCCGAGAATTTCGGTTGATGCGCCGTAGTCCATACCACCAAGTTCAGTGATTGCTACGAAAAGATAAGCCCAAATTAAGTTCAAATTAGGCCCGATAATTGGAAGTCCTTTAAGCATTCCATTAACACCTGCGGTGTCGAGAATGCTGTCAAGAACAGCAACTACACCCTGAAAAACCATTCCTAGAATGATCAGAGTGAGAATTGTTGACATCATGGAGAGGTACCCCTTTTATAGTTGTAATCGACTAGCCTCACCGGACTAATCGAACTGTCACTCGTTAAATTAGAAGAATCAAATAGGCCTGTGGTGGATCCTGCTGGAACTTTTTCGAATATTTTCAGATTTTCCACTTTTTCTGATGGAAATGCACTACTATTGCCCGTTTATGCTAAAGATCACCGGTTTTAAGCGGAAAACATCTTCCAGTAGTGCTCTTAAATCTTTATTTGTCATGTGTTTTTTTCTTATTTTCGGTTCTTTTCTGGCACCTGATGTGCTTGATATTTGGGCATCAACACAAAAAAATGATTTGCGCCGCGATTTAGCCAAAGAATGGTCAGATTCAGTAGGTGAAATGAGCAGAAACATCAAAATTAATGAAATACGAGAATTTTCAGAGCGCATACTTGATGGTTCCTCATCCGAAGAACTGCTGCAACCGTTGGTGAAACCGGTTTTGACTATTAAAGAAGTAACTCTTCCAATAAAAGACGAAATATTAGAAGAAAACGATAGCGAGGTAAGAATAACTGAAGAGAAATCAACACCATCAAGAATTGAAAATGTATCTTCGTTATCTACTATTGCCCCGACAACTCTTCCTCCTCCAGTAACTACAGTCGCAATAACGACCACTACAACTTTCGTCGACTCAGAATCTTTTATAAAAGCTCGAAGGACAGGCACAGCCGATGACCCATTGCGAGTGCTTGCTGTAGGTGATTCCCTTATGTTGGATTTTCAATATGGCCTAGAAAGAATTTTAGAACCAAGAAAAGATATAAATATTGAGGGTAGAGGAGCGTTAGGTTTTGGTTTCACAGTTCCGCACTGGGATTGGGAAGATGATGTGATACCTGACTACAACTCAATGGTCGGAAGAGTGCGTCCAGATGTTGTTATAGCAATGATTGGAGCCAATGAATTCCAAGGGTATGCAATCGAAGGTGAAGACCTCGAACCAGGCTCTTTCCGATGGAATGAGGTTTTGACTAAACGAGCACATGATGCAATCTCTTATTGGATAGCAGACGGCGCATATCTCTATTGGTGGACGACTCCGAGAATGTCAGACCCCTCTTACTTGACTGACGACTTGAACAGTATTTGGGGTTCTGTAGTTAGCGACTGGCACCCAAAAGCTGAAATGGTCGACAGTATGAAAGTTTTAGGCGACGAAGAGGGGAAATTCCGCTGGAACATGGAAATGCTGGATGGTTCCATTATTCCTCTTCGTAAAGAACATGGCGTCCATTTTTTCGAGGTAGGAGCAGACGGTTTATCTAGACAGTTTGAAGAAATCTTGGAAAAAGACGGATGGCTTAAAGGTCGTACGCCCGATTCTTAATCTTCTTTTTTTAACCGTTCTTTTAGTAAGGAGATTTCTTCCACGAGAATTCGTATCCGATTCTCCATCCGTGAAAGTTCATAAGAAAAATGCATAGCTAGTAGAAACAGAAAACCTATTGCTAAAAGTAGAAAAAGAGTCGGTTGATACCAAATTCCGAGTTTTTCAGCAGTCCAGTCAAGTATTTGGGGAACGGCAGAAATGACCGCTAGCGCTGTTCCAACTGTTAGCCACAGAATTGAGTATTTTGCTTTGAGGGCTTTAAGTCGGACCAGTCTTACGATCAAGAATAAAGCACCTAAAGCGAGAACGGCTATCAAAATATGTGTCGATGAACTCATAGAGTCAATCCTTTTTCTTTTTGCGAGTACCAGCTAGCACCACTATCAAAAGTCGTAAAAAGTAATAAATTAGACGAAAGTTGCGATTAGATGCTTGCCCAGCGGATCTTTCTCGCATTTGAACTGGAATTTCTGAAATTTTAAAACCATTTTTTGAAGCTATAAGCAGTGCTTCTACAGAATCCATATATTCAACTGGGTATTCCTTAGCGAAAAGTTTAATTACTGGTTTTCTGAAAGAGCGAAAACCAGAAGAGGTGTCAGTAAATTTCTGACCGGTATAGATCCTTACCAGGAGTCGCAGGAAGTTCATCGCAGCTTTTCTGCTTGAACCAACTTTATAAGAATGGTCAGTAGAAAATCTGCTCCCAATTACCATGTCGGCGCTTTCGAGTTCAGAAAGCAGTAAGGATATTTGTGTTGGATCATGCTGCCCATCTGCATCAAACTGATAAGCACAGTCAATTCCTCTATCGAGGCAATAGCGAAAACCTAACCGAAGAGCGCCTCCAATTCCTAGGTTGAAAGGCATAGAAAGACAGACGCAGTCGAATTTTTCAGCGATCTCGGCAGTTTCGTCCGTGGAACCGTCATTTACTACAACTATTAGATGCTCTGGGAAAAGCGCTTTAATTTCACTTATTACATTTGGTAATGATTCTGCTTCGTTAAAAGCTGGAATAATAGCTGCGGTTCCCATATGAAGAACAGTATCCGCAGTTGACCATTTTTCTTCGATATCTAAAAAGCGTCAAAGTCTAATAATTCAAATTCGCTAAGTTCAAAATTGCTATTAGTTTCAAAAAAATGAACTACCAAATCAAGAGGGCTGGGTTGGAATTTTCTTGGAATTTTTAGGCCATTCATCTTGAAGTGGTGATTTTTACCCCAATAAGCGACAAAAGGCGTTTTGTGGTACTTGGCGATACCTGATGCAAAGGGTGCTATGGGGAAAGGAACTTCATTCGGATTTTTAGGAAATGTTTTGAGTAGAACAGCTACTTTGATTCCGCCGATAGAAACATTTGTGGTTACGAGAAGGGCTGATTCAGATGTGTGTAAATAGTAGTTAGCCTCTGGTCTCGAAAGTCTCCACTTCAAAAGTTCTGCGTTCCAGATTGGGGAAAACCCGGAAGGGTGCGTGAAAGTTTTAAAATCAATAAATTCTTCTAGTGGAAATTTTTTAAGTTCGTTATCTTCCAACCGAAATGTTTCCAATTTAATTTTTGATCTTGAAAGTTTTAAAAGTCGAAAATCGAGAGAAGGGAGCTTTCTCCAACCCATTGCTTCGGTCATTCGCGGTGAAGATTGTGAATTTGCCACTCCAAGAATCCCATCTAAGTTGCCTATGATTCCAGCTTCGTAACTTTTTTCTATAGTTTTGCGAAACAATCCTTTACCGCGACTGTTTGGAGATACGGCTAAATCAACACCTACACCTAATGTGAGTTTATTTCCGAGAGGGTTTTCGAAAATCTTCGGAATCAAAGCGTAGTTGCTTATTTGTTCATTTGCTTCAAGAAGATACCCAATGCAAGCAGAACCGGCAGGATTTTCATGATATTGCCAATCTAAGTATTCAACGGATATCGAAGTTTTAGGTTTGAAGACATCGTTCAAAAGAGCGGCGGTTATTCGAAGATCTAAATTTTCCATTTTTTATCTTTTTGTAAATAAACCACTAAACACGAACCTAAAAGAAGAAGAGAAAATCCAAATACGAAACGGAAGGTAGCTCTGCCGGAGCAACTGACGGATTTGTTTACTGTCAGGTCTCCAATTTCTGGTTTCGGGCTGATATAAACATCGTAGGAAGGAGAATCTTCAGTAAAAGTTCCAAAGATTGGGCTCCTGCAAGAAGCTTCTGGAGTGTTCTCGAAGGAGAAAATTTCCCCACCGGGTAGAGGTCGTGAAAAAGGAATTAAAGCAATCCAAAGTCCGAGAACTATAAGAAAGGTTGCAGAAATAGGTAAAATTTTGTTTTTCTTCACAGCACGCTGATCTTATACGGTCGGTTAGTCTCACCAAGTGTTTAGAAAATACTACAAAGGGTGTTTTATTGCGACTATTTGTCTTTTGTCAGCCTGTAGCTCGACAGAAATTTCTTTTCGAGGCCCCCCCGAAGAGAAATTAGTTACATCAACTACAAGGAACATTCTTGAGAAAAGTACTACCCAGACTCCAACATTGCTGCCTCAAACCTCAACTACTGTTCCTCCGACTGCCTTTTCAACAGAAGAATTAATACCGGTTACATCTTTGCAGTTTGAGAAGGAAATAGCGGCAGAAACAACTCTTGTTATTACTCAACCGGACACTGGAAAAGTACAAGAAACAGAAAATTTGGATTTGATTAAAGAAATTATTAGGACTCCGACTAAAAATGAACCTTTAAGTGTTGTCACTATTGGGGACAGTGTCTCTTACGATGCAGATCTCGGTATAAAAGCAGTTTTGGAATCAACTAAAACGGTGGAAGTGACAAATAGATCATTTGGGGGAGTTGGTTTAACTCAAAAAGGATTTCAGAATTATCTAGATGAGTCTCTCCTGATTGAACCTGAGGTGATGACCGTAATGCTCGGAGGATGGGATCTTGCGTTTCTCGAAGAAAACCAAGAAGAGTACGAAAAAATTATAGAGGATTCGATAGAGGAGATTTTGAAAGTTTCGTCGTTGATTATCTGGATTGGAATGCCTCCGACTCCGAAAGCGGAAGGGTTGGAGGAAAGTCGACACTTAGTAAATGAGATTTATAAAGAAATCTCTAATCGAAAAAGGGAAGTTGAATTTATAGATACAAATGAATTGCTAGGAAATGAGAATGGCACCTTTGTTCGTTTCTTAACTGCTTTTGATGGTGGAATTCATCAGATACGTAAAGTTCGTGACGGTAAGGATGATGGCCATCTGTGCCCATTCGGCGCTGCCCTTATAGGTGGTTCTGTTTTTAAAAAGATTGCAGAAAGATTTCCTCTGAATCAGAAAGAAATTAACTGGTGGTCGGGAGAGTGGACTAAGGATCCACGTTACGACGACCCGCCAGGGGGATGCGCACATAGTTTCGTTAAATAGATTGAGACTTTTCGGAAAATTTCTTCATAAATATATCAATAGAAAATGCTGCAAGAATAACTAATGATGCTTCCGCTGCAGTGCGGTAGCGGGTATTTCCAAAAGCCAATGCAGCGGTAAGTGTAACAATCGGAATCCAAGCAGCAGTTATAAAAAGAGTTTCCCTCTGCTTTTTCCATAATTTCAAGATGGCCATCAGGGAAAGAGGCACTAGAAGTAAGTATTGACCAAAACCTATTAAGGAAATTGCAAAAGAGCGACGATCGGCGAGCACGTCGAGGCGGAGTTGTTCAATGGGCTTGTAAGCACCCCACATCCTTCCGATACGTGCAGGAACTACAACAGTAATGAACCTTTTTTTGTGTTCTGATATGTAATCAAAAGCTCGCTCACGAACAACAATGTCGCGTTGTGACTCGTCAAGCAATTCACCATCTTCGCCATACGGAGGTGGTTCACCGCACTTAAGTTCCCAGTACCCAAGGTTCTGTCCATAGTAAGTGGAGTCGCAATTGGCCTGAACTAAAACTGTGCCTGCACCATCAGATAGAAAAACGTTCTCTTCAAAGGAGTAAAGATTTCGAATTATCCACGGGGAAATTATAATTAGTGCCGCTAATCCAATAGAGAGATATCGCAGTATTTTTGTGCGCCATGAAATCTTTTCTTTAAACAGAATAACTGCAGCCACCAGAGGAAGATATATGAGTAGTTCAGCGCGACACAGAGCCGCTAAACCTCCAACACATCCAAAAATTAAAGCATTTTTCATGTTCTGGTTTTCAGCGAAAACTAAAGCGGCGAGAATACTTGCCATGGCTCCAGTGATCGCACACGTTTCTGCCATAAGTAGTCCGTCATTAATCCAAATGAATGCATAAGTAGCAGTTAGCGATGCAGTAATTAAACCAAGTCGTTCTGAAACAATTCTCCTTCCGATTAAACCAGCAAGAATTATTGAAGGTATTCCTAAGAAAATTGAAAATATTTGCTGCTGGAAAACAGTTGTAAATCCAAGAAAAGAACCGATTGAGAGCAGCAAGGTCCACATCGGTGGATGCCCGGCAGTCGGTTCTATGTGACCGATCGGGGTAATTACTTCTATTAGTTCCCCTTCAACGGGTACCGAATCAATAGCTCCGAAAAGGTAACGAAAAGGTTCTGTAAATCCAAGACCATCCGCAAAAATGTTTGCAGTTAGATGGTAGGAGGAAGCGTCGCCGCTCAATTGATTGTCAGCAGCTACAAGAAGAAAATATAAGAGGCGTATAAAAAATCCCAAAAGACAAATAAGTAACAGAATTTTGTTAAAACCTAGTTTTTTAATCAGATCATATTTTTCTTTGGTCTCCATCACGGTGGTCACTATTGGGTTCACTCCTTTCCAGAATATGGAGATTCCGGATCAACTATTTGAAGTTCAGACGGATCAAATGCCGACGCTATGTCACCAAGAGGTTGTGAAGAAGCTCCCTTAAGGAAGTCGCGCATTTTATTTTCCATGCCTTTTCGACCAATCCATGCGATTCGACTTGTTAAGCGTCCGACATTCTCTAATTGGTAGTATTTTTCTTCTGGGTCAAATTCCCAAGGATGACAGTAGGTCCAGAGAACTTCTTTATTTGAAGATTGTCGTACACCTATTTTTCTAATGACCGAAGGGAAGAGTCGAAAGTAAGCGCCTCCTAGGTAAGGAACGTTAAAACCAAAGATATTTGTCACAGGGCACGGGAATTCAATAACAGAGTTCAACCACCTAAATGGTTGCTTCGGTAAGCCACTCCATCCATAAAGTGGATTCTTAGCAGGTAGCACACTTGAAGAATAGGTAAAGCCGACTTTCTGCATAATGGGAACTGCCCAACGAGTTTCACGCGTAAGCGACATTGTTGGTGCCCTGTAACCATTTACCTGTTGACCTGAAATGTCTTCAAGTGATCGCTTTGCTTCATCTAATTCTTGTTCAAAGCCATCTGGGTTCAGCAGTTGCAGTGGTATGTGTTTATGGGAGTGTAAACCGATTTCATGGCCAGCTTTTACAGCTTTTCTTATCAATTCTGGATATCTTCCAGCCACATCACCAACGACAAAGATTGTTGCTTGGATTTCCATTTCAGCAAAAAGATTTAAAACTTTTTCTGTCATCAATTTTGAGCGATCTTCGAAGCTATTTGAAGGTCGAAGATCTTCGACATCTAGAGTAACTGAAATATTTTTTAGCATTTTTCTACTTCTGACATAGAAACAGGTGTCTGCTTCTTTTTTGTGCGAAATCTCCTACTCTTTTCGAAGAGAAACTGTATCCCAAAGGAAGCGAGAATTATTATCGAGATTTCAGCTGAGACACGGTACCTGGTTGTTCCCATACTTATTGCGGCTAGCAGAGTGGTAATTAGTGGGATCGTCAAAATTGGCAGTAATGGTATTTTCCTAGCTTTAAGTTTGAATAGACCAAAGATTGATAAAGGGATTAGAGAATAGTATTGGAAGAGTCCTATGAGTGAAAGGCTAAAATTTCTTCCCTCAACAAGTTTGTCGGCACGCAACTGTTCTAAAGGCGAGTAAATCCCCCATAAACGGGCTACACGTTTTGGGATGACATGCCCAAAAAGACGCCCTTTATGTTCAGCAGCGTACTCGATACCTCGTGATCGATATTCTTTATCACGGACAGATTCGTCGGTTGGTTCACCATTTTTTCCTACAGGTTGAGGTAGGCCACACAAATATTCCCAGTAGCCCTGCTTATCCCCGAAGTAGGTGGCTTCACAATTAGTCTGCGCCAATAAAATCCCTGAACCATTAGAGAGGAGCACTGGTTCTTCAAATTGGATTAGATTTCTGACAACCCAAGGTGTCAATACTGAAGCAACGATAACTCCTACAAGAAAATACTTCGTTAGTCGTTTTTTTAGCGTCAGATGTGAATTGCGCAGAATAGGTAATGCCAAAAAAGGGATAGCGATTATAAATTCAGCTCTTGTAAGAACTGCCAATCCTCCTATTACACCGAACGTTGTTATTAGGCAAAGTGAGTTTTTGTTGTAAAGACGAGCTGAGAGTCCGACCGCAATTGCCACTATTGGTATTACGAGAGTTTCTGACATTAAGAGTCCGTCATTTAGCCATAGAAATGCGTATATTGAAGCAATTCCAGCAGCAATCAATCCACTTTTCTCGCCGATCATTTCACGTGTAGCCCATCCGATAGCAAAAACACCTAGTGAACCTATTAATGCAGAGAAAATCTGTTGAATTAAAATACTGTCTAAACCAATTAAGACTGGGAAAGCTAAAAGAACAACCCAAAGAGGTGGATGGCCGGCCGTCGGCTCGATATGCCCTACAGGCAGACTCTGATTAGTGGTTTCAGTCAGGTATGAAGGGTCTTCAAGGAAAAGTAGTTCTTGAGCTCCTCCGAACATATATCTATAAGGTTCAACAAAGCCGAGACCCTCAACAAGCAAGCGCGAGGCGTGGTGGTAATAAAATGCATCCCCATTTAAAGGGTCACCTTTTTCAACGAAAATCACGTACAAGAGTCTCACAAGAAAAGCGAACATACAGATAAGAGTCAGCTTGAAGCGAAATGATTTTCCTTGAAATTTAAGTGGGTTAATCGGAAGATTACCTGGCAGCGAAATTGCTGTAACCATTACTTAGATGAAGCCTTCAAGTTTTAGTAACTTCTTCGTGATAATCCTGCTCAACGTTCACAGACCAAATATCGTGGTCAGCTCCAAGGATATTTTCAACACTTAAAATAGCCGTAAGCATTGAATGGTCTTGATTGTTGTAACGGTGCATGCCATTTCTGCCGACTGGAAAAATATTTCCAGTATTTTGATCCAACCATTTTTTGATAATTTCGACATTTTCGAAATAGTTCTTGTCATACATAGGGTAAGCCTTTGGCATTCTCACAACGTAAGACTCTTCTACGCTTTCCGGGTTTAGTAGTCCTAGAATTTCCATTTCTGATTTCCCGAGGTTTATTAGATCAGTATCAAGAGTCTCCCAAATATCATCACCTTCGGTCACGAAATACTCAAGGCCAAGACAAGTCTTTCCGTCCTTAACTAAATGAGGAGACCATCTCCCAAAGTTTTGAACTCGACCCACTTTTACATCTGATGAGTGTATGTAAATCCAATTGTCGGGGAACCCTTCATTTTCAGGAACCACAAGTGCAACGGTTATGTGTTCGCGAAAGGTCAGAGAGTGTGCGGCTTCTCGAACATTTTCAGGCGCCGGCGGATCCATAGCGAGAAGAAGTTTAGAAATTGGCATTGAGGAAATTATGTGAGAAGTTTTAAAAGTTTCTGATCCATTTGAACTTTCCGTAATTACTTCATTTGCGCTCCCATTCGAATGTTTAATCGAAGTAACTGGGTTTTGGAAAATGACGTTACTACCTTGACCGTTTACTAGTTCATGACATTTTTCCCACATCATGCCAGGCCCCAGTTTTGGATATTCAAACTCCTCAATGAGACTTGTAATTTCTTTCTGGTTTCTTCTAGGCATTATCGAATTTAAAACAGCCTTAAAAAGGGAGAGGTTTTTAATGCGTTGCGCTGCCCAGTCGGCTTGTATCTCACTTGCATCAACACCCCAAACTTTTTCAGTGTAAGTCTTAAAAAACATCCTGTAGAGTCGCCAACCGAACCTACTCACCGTCCAACCTTCGAAAGTGCTTATGTCTGAAGGCTTTTTAATTCGTACCCAAAGGTAAGAAAGAACACACAGGAAAGATTCTAAAAGACCAAGATTTTTCAGTGCATTACTGGCTTTGAGTGGGTAATCATAGAAACGTCCTTTATAGAAAATGCGACTCATTCGAGGCCGTAATAGAAAATCTCCTTCGTCAAGGATTTCATGCCAAAGATCAGAGACCATAGGTACCTTTGTGAAGAATCGGTGACCGCCTATGTCGAAACGCCAACCATCTCGCACTTCAGTTCGACTAATACCTCCAACGACAGAGTCGGCTTCCAGGATTGTGCTTTTTATACCATATTTTCCGAGATGATAAGCCGCGGTAAGTCCTGCTGGCCCAGCCCCGATAATAATCGGTTCAATGTTTTCTTTGTTATTAATAGTCACTAATACGGATCATAGAAGCCAAAAAGGGGGAGAGAGGAAAATAAGTGAAAAATTACTTCTCTTTGCCGGAGATATTTGTCTAACTCATGTACGGGTACGATTTACTTGTGACTGAAAAACTTGATTTGCAACAAAGCATGTTTTGGGTAGTCGCCATGATGGGAATTCTATTTGGCGCTATTTTTAACTTTCTGCCTATGACACCTCTTTGGCTTGACGAAGCTCAATCGGCTTCTCTAGCGGGAGAGGATTTCTCTTCTCTTTTTGATGCTCTTCGACACGACGGACATCCTCCTCTTTACTATTTTCTTTTAGGGATTTGGGCGGACTTATTTGGCGATTCAGACTTTGCCTTAAGGGCTTTTTCCGGTTTTCTTAGCTGCTTAGTAATTGTGATGACTTGGTTTGCCTTCCGTATGCATATGGGTAAGAGGGAATCACTAATTGCTGCTTCCTTAATCGCAGCAAGCCCTTTTTCGATCAGATATGCAACTGAAGTTCGTATGTATTCTTTACTAATTTTCTTATTGCTCTGCACTTACTTAAATTTTTATAGGGCTACGCAAAACTCAAAGAGTAAAAGCAAATTTCTTTATGCATTAACCCTCGCTTGTTTGCTATTGACCCACTACTGGTCTCTTTTCTTTGTTTTGGTAGTAATAATTTCACTTTTGACTAAAGCTAAAAGAAGTTCTGGTGAAGAAAACAAAAATTACAAATCGTTAATAGCTTGGAGTGTGGGTGCCTGCATTCCCTTTATTTTTTGGTTGCCAGTTTTCTTCGAACAGCTGGAACATACAGGAACCCCTTGGTCTAAAGCTCCGAGACCAACGGTCGTTCTGGCTTTGACCTTAGAAGCTTTCGGTGGGGGAAAAGGCTCAGAGGCATTGCTGGTGGCAGTGGCACTTTCTTTACTGGTAGCACTTGGAATTTTCACGCGAATTAATGAAACAGATTCCGAATTGAAAGTTGGTTTAAATGAACTTTCTTGGTTGAAGCAGATTTGCCTTATTTCTACTTGCACAATGCTTCTTGGAGGGACAGTAAGTCTTTTAACAGACACAGCGTTTCAAGGCAGGTATGGGGTTTTCTTCTTCCCTTTCGCAATCTTCGCTTCTGCAGTTGGATTATCTCGGTTACCACCGAAGGCAACTCTTTCACTCCTCACAGTTTTTTTATTACTTTGCTCCGTTTCAGTTGCTAGAGAACTTTCAAGAGACCGAACTCAACTTGGAGAGATAGCTGATGTTGTTATCAGTGAAGGAAAAAAGGGAGACACAGTTGTTTTTTGCCCTGACCAGTTAGCTCCAGCAGGAAACAGAATATTGGACAAGAAGTATGAATTTTTTGCTTACCCTTCTTTAGAAGGAGGGGAGAGAATTGACTGGTATGACTACAAGGAACGAAATTTAAAGTCATCGCCGCCTCTCTTAGCGCAAGAACTTTTAGCTAGACACGATGGCGGTCAAAATATCTGGCTTGTGTGGATAGATGGGTTCGAATCCTTTGATAAGCAATGCAGTTCATTTAGATCAGAATTGAATAAGCAATTAGGTGCAGGAGAAACCCTTGTAAATGCTGATGGTGATGAGTATTACAATCCGGCGAATCTTGTTCGATATGACAGTAACAAGTGATGAAATCTGAGCGAATCAAATCGGTTAAACAGATGATCGGTACTAATTTTCGCCAAGAGGTGCTCTCGGTTTTGCCAGCATTTGTTGTCTCTAAATGCCTTGTCCTCTTGGCTTGGTTATTAAGTAAATTATTTTCAGGCACTTTCGACTCTCCAAACGGAGAGAGGATTGATCGAGGCTTGATGGCATGGGATGGGGATTGGTACGCATCTATTGTCACAAATGGTTATGACGAAGTACTCATAGAAGGGATTCGCTTTTTCCCCGGTTACATATTTGTTGGTCGTTTCTTTAACTCTTTTCTCCCAGGATCTGCTGCCATTTCTTTGATTCTTATTGCAAATATTGCCTCTTTAATAACCTTAATTGCCATCAAAAAACTAGTTCTTATTGAAAAAGACAGTGAGGAACTAGCAAAACGATCAGTCTGGCTACTCTCTATTTTCCCATCTGCTTTTGTACTTACATGGGCTTATGCCGAAAGCCTTTTCTTAGCTCTTAGTATTTTTTGTTTCGTAGCCCTTCGAAAAGAACAATGGAAAATCGTTATTTTTTGTTCATTCGCGGCAGCTCTAGTAAGACCTACTGGCTTGCTACTTACTATTCCGATATTCTGTGCGGTTTGGGAAAATTGGAATAGTAAAAGAAAGATGTCGTTCCAGCCGATAATCGCTTTAATTAGTGGATTTTTTGGTAGTGGGACGTACATACTTTGGGCTTCACTACACTTTGATGAACTTTTTGCTCCTATAAAAGCTCAAGAGTCTTTTAGAGGTAGTTTTGTTGATCCATTTTCTAGAGTCATTAAAGGGGTCGGTCGAGTATTAACTGGCTCTTCAGCAACAGAAACCCTGCATATTATTTCTGCTTTGTTGTTGTTGTTTCTGTTGGTAAAACTTTTTAAAGATTGGCCCTTAAGGTACGGACTTTTTTCGAGTAGTTGCATGATGGTTGCACTTGGAGCCGAGAATATTAACAGTCTTGAAAGGTACGCATTAAATGGCTTCCCGATAATTCTGAGCGTATTATTGTTGGCCAGTCAACCACGACTTCGAGTCGCTGTTCCTTTTGCATCGGCCTTCTGCATGGTTTCATTATGTGTGTTTGCCTGGTTGGGGGTCTACGTTCCTTAAGACCATTATGTTCAGCAAGGTAGTTTTTCGTTATTCCATCGGTCACCAGTGAAAAATTTGTAGACAAGCTCTTTCGCACATTTATCGTTTAATGAGGGGGCATGTGTCCAATTTTCTCTTTGTATTAAAATAGAATTTGGCAAGATTTCTTCTGTCTTCAAGGACCAGGAGGCTGGTGTTATTGGATCAAGTAATCCTGAAAGTATTAGAGCTTCCGTCTCAAAGGATCGAAGATAGTGTTCCCTCACGGGGGTTTCGTTTGGAATCCAAATCGCACAGATTTCCTGAAGAACTTTTTCTCTTTTGCTTAGAGCTTTAGCTAGAGGTGTCGAGTATTTCTCAATCAGAGGGTTATTTTTCGGAAGTTCATCTAGACACTCTGAGGAGAATTGAGCTCCTTCACTTAACTCATCTCCCTTTGAATATCCAGCAACATTAACTGTCAAAAGAGAGTTCATCGCTTCTGCCATTCTTCCATTTAGCGCTAACATCACAGCTTTCGGAACAGTACTTTTCCCATCCGGATGAGCGAGAGTGGTAACTAATTCAAAAGCAAATGTCGAATCATCAACAGAGATTATGGTTTCAGAATCTGAAAACATAATCGGATTCCTATTGAGTCGAGTTAGCAAGTTGCCGAGACATTCAGACATAAGGCTTTGTGTGTGTGGACAGTCAGAGGTTTCTTGATTCAAAAGTGACAGATCACACTCGTTCATTATCTGGCAATTATTAAGGGTGAGATTTATTGCACGCTCCGACTCGGAAGGTAAAGAATCATAAGCTGCCACATGATCAGGAAGAGGTGAATCTAGAACAACGCTATTCACCGCCCCTTCATCTATTGAAATTAACTCGAGTGCTATTCGCGAACCGAAAGAAACGCCGTACAGATTCCATTTCTTGATTCCTAAAGAGACTCTAAGTTGAATGATGTCTTCAGCAATTTCTCTTACCTGATAAGAGGAAAAATCGATCCCTTCTAAAGAGAGCCGTGTCTTGCATGCTGAAATAGAATTTTCGTTTAAACCTTGATCAACTTCCCAGCAATCCAGAGAAGGTTCAGACTCGCCTGAACCTTTTTGATCGACCAAAATCAAGTCATGTGAATTAAGTATTTTAGAACGTGGCGTAAGCCATATGTGTCGATCAAAAACCGATCTTCCACCTGGCCCACCATGAAGGAAAATAATTGGTTCATGTTTAGCATCTGGAGATTTCAGAATGGCAAAAGCTGTACTTGAATCTCCTGTCCTGTGCTTGTAACAGTTCACAGTCACTTGCGTCGGTACTGTCTCTCCTGGACAGTTTTCAGCGATTTGATCAATATTCTCTAGTGGTTTTTTGGATGACCCACAAGAAGTGGTAGAAATCAAGAAAAGTAACGTCAAGAAGCTTAAAGTAAGCCAAGTTTTCACTTTTAAAAGGTACCTCGATAGACGAGAAGCTAGTTAGATGTCCGAAAATTGGTTTTACTGTCACAGGTGTTTGTCAATCTATATGTATGAATTTTAAAGCAACAGAAAATAAGTTATTAATTGATTGTGAAAAGTGTGTGAAACAAGAATCAGAGCACTGCGGAGACTGTGTGATTACCTTTTTATCTAGAGATCCTGATTCAACAGCAGTGATAATAGATCTCGATGAATACCGATCTATTAAAGAGGTTGCAGATGCAGGCTTAGTCCCTCCATTACGCTATTCCGAGTCGAATAGGGTTTTTTAACGTTCCAAGCTCATAAAATCTCATCATGAGTGTTGAGGTGAACAATAATTTAGGTGTCGACTATTTTGAAAAAATTTCAGATCTAGCATCAGAAATAGGCTTATCTGCATTGGGCGTCACTAATGCAGAACCTTTTACGGAAACACGCACTGAAATAGAACGAAGGAAAGAAAAAGAACTCCACGGAGGAATGCAGTTTACTTTCCGAAACCCTGAACGTTCAACCACACCAAAAATGATAATGAGCGACGCAAAGTCTTTGATTGTGGGAGCTCTGAGAACCCCAGCGCCGCGCCTTGAAAAAGTAAACACTGAAGCTTTAAGAATAGCGGCGTATGCACGAAAGGATTATTACAGTCTTCTTCGTGACTCTCTTAATGTGATTGCTGAAATACTGAAAAAAGATGGCTGGAAAGCACAAGTCGTTGCAGATGAAAATTCCTTAGTCGATCGTGCAGCGGCCATTCGAGCAGGCATCGGATGGCATGGTAAGAACGGCAATGTTTTAATTCCAGGACAGGGAAGTTGGTTTGTTTTAGGTTCGATTATCACAAACGTTGAACTTCCGTTGAGTGAAAAAGTTCAACAAGATTGTGGTGTTTGCAAGCGATGTATAGATGCCTGCCCTACAGGGGCAATCATCGAGCCGGGAGTTGTGGATGCCAGAAAATGTATAGCTTGGCTCGTGCAAGCTCCTGGAATAATTCCACACGAGTATCGAGAAAGTATCGAGCATCGCATTTATGGTTGTGACGACTGCCAAGAAGTATGTCCGGAAGGAAGAGAGGAGCGTAATTTTGAAGAAGATTTAGACATTAAAGCGGATTATCTTGCAGTAGAAATATTAGAAGCTGAAGATCAAGAGCTTTTAGAACGTTTCTCTTCTTGGTACATAGCAGAGAGGAATCCTCGATATTTGAAACGTAACGCTCTTGTTTCAATTGGGAACTCCAAGGAAACTGAGAATGAGCTATTTAAATCTCTCTTAAAAAAGTACTTGCGTAACTTTGATCCTTTATTAAGAAGTCATGCAGTATGGGCGAGTGTTCGCTTAGGTCATAAAGATCTTGTAGATCTAGCTAAGAATGATTCTGACCCTCTAGTTCGAAAAGAAATTATGCTGGCTGAGGTGGAGGGTTTTATATGAGAAGGCATGTGCTGATCACAAATGACTTCCCGCCGAAAGTGGGAGGAATTCAATCGTATCTGTGGGAGTTATGGCGACGTTTACCATCTGAAGATTTTTATGTTTACACCACACCATTCCAGGGTGATAGAGAGTTTGACTCCGGACAACATTTCCGAACAGTTAGATCCGCTAATAAGGTCTTACTTCCTACTCCCAATATCAATAGAAACGTGCAAAAATTGCGACAAGATATTGAGGCTGAATTAATAGTATGGGATCCAGCATTTCCACTCGCCTTGTCAGCTGTGAGGAGTCGTATACCATATGCTCTTGTTCTACATGGAGCGGAGTTAGCAATTCCTGGAAAGATGCCCGTTGTTAAATCACTTTTAGCTAATACTCTCAAAAAAGCCTCTTTAGTGATCTGTGCAGGGAACTATCCGGCGGAAGAGGCTGAGAGGATAGCAAAGCAAAGTTTACCTATAGCGATTATTCCACCCGGTGTTGATGTTGAAAGATTTTGCCCAGCAACTTCCTTGGAGAAAGAGAAAATACGAAAAGATTTTGGAATTCCGCGTACTTCACCTGTACTTCTAGCACTCACTCGTTTGGTGCCAAGAAAGGGAATAGATGTTTTGATACAGGCAGTTAAAGTCCTCAAGAAAGATTATCCCGAATTATTATTGCTAATTGGTGGAACTGGGCGAGATCTTAAAAGATTGAAAGATTTAGCGAAAGATTCAGAAAAGAGCATTAGATTCCTTGGGGGAATTTCAGAGGAAGGTCTGCCTGAGTTGTACAGAATGTCCGATATTTTTTGCATGCCATGCCGTTCGCGTTGGGGTGGATTGGAACAAGAAGGTTTTGGAATAGTTTTTTTGGAAGCAGCAGCATCAGGTGTTCCTCAAATTGCAGGAAAAAGTGGAGGGTCGGCAGACGCTGTTTCAAATAATGAAACAGGTTTCATTATTGACAATCCTAAAGATCCACGACAATTGGCGCAATCAATAAAAACACTATTACAGAATTCAGAAAAATTAGAACGTATGGGTTTAGATGCGCGCAAACGTGCTGAAAATCATTTTTCTTATGATCAGCTCTCAAAAAGTCTTATCGAGGCAATAGATTCAGCAACTCTTCAGTAGAATTCAACGTGGAGGGCAATATGAGTGATCATGCAAATCAGAGAAGGATAATCAGAGCTTCTCCACAGAGATGTTTTGACATGGTGTCAGATGTGGAAAAGCTCTCTGAGTGGACCGATGACATCAAAGAAGTAAAAGTTTTAGTTAGGGACGATAATGGTCGTCCTGGTGATGTTTCATTTCGTGCGGCCGCAATGGGGAGAAGCACTAATTACACGCTGAGGTACAGCTACGGTTCAAATCCACTTAGAATCTCATGGCGCTTGATCGAAAGTGATTTGATTCAGAGAATGAATGGGGACTATGAATTTCACCCCTCTGGTGAGGATGCTGACGAAACTGAAGTTGTCTATGACCTTGATGTAGATTTACTAGTTCGTTTGCCAGGTTTTGTGAAACGACGAGCGGAAAGCAAAATAGTTCATGCGGCAGTCGATGACTTAAAAGAAAGACTCGAAGCTAAAAACTAGATAACAGTAGTGAGCTGGAAAGAGTTTTAAGTCTAATTCCTGCTTCTATTTACTGCGTCAAGCCAATTCTTGTAGAGTTCGTCAGGAAGATGGCTATTAGTATCTGGTAAAAATGGTTCATCTCCCTTCCATAAAGTTTCAATTTCTTCTAATGATTCCCATATACCAGAGGCCAATCCGGCGAGGTAAGCAGCACCCATAGCAGTTGACTCTGTGTTGGAAGAGCGGATTACAGGAATTTTCAGTTGATCGGCTTGGAATTGCATTAGTAGATCCATTACCGAAGCTCCTCCGTCTACTTTTAATTTTTCCGGAATTAATGTGCCGTTCTTTTTTATCGTTTCGAGGACGTCACGAGTTTGGAAAGCCATCGATTCAATTGTTGCTCTTGCAAGTTCAGCTTTTCCAACTCCACGCGTTAAGCCAGTAATGATTCCACGAGCGTCAGGATCCCACCAAGGGCTACCTAAGCCTGAAAAAGCAGGAACTATAACTACACCTCCATTGTTCTGAGAAGTTATAGCTAGTTTTTCTAGTTCTGAGGAGTCTTTAATTATTTCAAGCTCGTCGCGTAGCCATTGAACTGTTGCCCCTGTTGAAAAAATTGAACCTTCGACTGCATATGTAATAGGTGATTCAGAGTTCAATTTCCAAGCAACTGTCGTTATAAGCCCATCATTGATTGGAGGTGTTTCTTCACCGAGGTTTGTGAGGATAAACGAACCAGTTCCATAAGTGTTTTTAGTGTCACCTGGTTTAAAGCAAGCTTGGCCAAAAAGAGAAGACTGTTGATCGCCGATAGCACTTCTAATAGGCACCTCTTTACCTAATGGACCCTCATTGACTGTTGAACCAAAGTAACCAGAAGTGGAGCGAATTTCAGGAAGCGAATCAATAGGGATGGAAAACATGTTGCACAATGCATCAGACCATTCCCCTTTTTTTAGATCGAACAACATGCTCCGAGAGGCATTTGAAGGTTCGGTAGCGTGAACTTTCCCGTTAGTGAGTTTCCAAATTAACCAAGAGTCCACTGTTCCTAAACAAAATTTCCTGCCTGAATCCATTGAAGATGATTTGATCATCCATTCAAATTTTGAAGCAGAGAAATAGGGATCTAACACTAGACCAGTCTTCGATCTGATTTCACTCAGACAGCCTTGTCTCATTAACTCTTGACAGCGTCCGGTTGTCCTGCGGTCTTGCCAGACAATTGCATTATGTAAAGGTGTTCCTGATTCCTGATCCCAAATGATGGCAGTTTCACGTTGGTTCGTTATACCAATGGAGACAACTTCATGTCCCATTTTCTCAATTTCTTCTGAAACTTCCTTTAGTGTGTTACCTGCGGCTAGCCAGATCTCTTCCGGATCATGTTCGATGAGACCAGGTTCTGGATATATCTGAGTGAATTCTTGCTGTGAGGTGGTAAGAATTTCACCAGATGGACCCACTGCCAGTGTTCTTACACTCGTAGTACCTGCATCTAGAGCTAAAACTACATGCAATTTTACCCCCTCCTTATTTAGGAGAAATCTTCTTCGGTCATAAAACTCGCGTAATTGCTGCATAGTACAGGAGCGCCCTCTTCAGGAGGATCCCCGTCAGTAACGGGAGCATTTATGGCTTCAAGCGAATCATTTTGTCTAACCATAATTTGTACGAAAGAAATGTCCGCACCAGCTATTAATTCAGAGGCTGTGCAGACAAGCATGGCAAAAGCAAGGCGATTACTCTTTGAGTCATCCTGGGGAAATCCATCAAGACTATCTAGGTGTATTTCCAGCAAAGTATTTTCAAGAATAGCGCCAATGACTTTACTGCCTTCAGCAAAAGGTGAAACGAGTTGTGTTTCTTGTTCAGTTAAAGTAGGCCCAGCCAATACTTGATCCAATATGACGTTTATTGATCCATCTCCGGAGATTTCGCGATTTACTGGCTCTAGTTTCATTTCTCCATCTGGATTGGCTTTAGCTAGAAATATTTTAACTGTTTCCTTTGGAGCTGGGGGTTGAGTGGTCGTTGAAGCGGGTGGCAGAAGAGCGTCTGGCAGGTTTGAAGAAAGATCTCTTGGGTGATTGTCAAGAGGAATACTACAGGCGGTCAGTAAAGAGAGAAAAAACAACAGAGTAAGAGTAGATATGCTCTCTTTCATCATAATTCCTCCTTTATTGTGGGTAATTTGATTACAAAACGGGAACCTGTCTCTGATTCTGTTGCTTTTATATTTTCTACCCATACTTCACCTCCGTGGAGTCGAACATCTTCCTGTACGAGACTCAGACCCAAACCTGTTCCTCCATCATCACCGCGCTGACCGCTGCTAGAACCTCTTGAAAAACGGTCAAAAATAATTTTTCGTTCTTCTGTTGCAATTCCGGGTCCGGCATCCTCTACGGCTATTTCAATTGAATTTTCATTGGTTAAAACTTCTATTACAGTAGGACCATCTCCATAACGTTGAGCATTGTCTATAAGGTTGGAGAGAGCTCTCGCTAAACGTCTCTTGTCAACATTTATGAGCAGGGAGTCTGCTCTTGCTGGAAGCATGTAAGTAATTGAAGCATCGTTCCTCGTAGCAGCTTGTATGAACTGAGCGACATTGACCTCTTCGAGCTCCAGAGAGGCGGCACCAGCGTCATAACCGGAGATTTCGAGAAGTTCAGATACGAGGCGATTAAATCGTTCCAGATCGCGTGATAGTAGGTCGAGTGCAGTTTGAGATCTTTTGGAGAGTTCATTCTTTCTAGACTCTAGAACTCCAACACTTGCCTTAAGTGTAGTTAAGGGGCTTCTCAACTCATGGCTTACTTCAGAAGCAAACCGTGCATCTCGATGAATGCGCTCTTCAAGAGCTCTAGCCATTTCATTGAATGACTCCGATAGTCGATCTAGATCAGGGTCGCTTTGTCGGATCAACCTTGTGTCTAAACGTCCACCAGCGATAGCTTCTGCTGCTTCCCTCACATTTCTAAGAGGCCTCAATGTACGGCGGCTTATCCACCAGCCCAGAAGCGCTGCAAGAGAAGTGACACCTGTTCCTGCTCCAATAAGAATTATACGTAGGTTATCGAGCGTTTCTTCTAGGTCGGTGAGGTCGACTATAGCAAAATATGCTGCATCAAATACTTGAAGTGGAATCCCTAAAACGAGACGAGTTTTGCCATTAATTTCAGCTCTTAACAGACCGGCTTTGAGTTCTGTAACTCGTTTTAAAATATTCTCTGGAATATCATCCCTGTCTAGTTCTTGTGAAGGGAGCCAGTCATCACCAATTCTTATTAATCTTTGACTCCCTTCGATTTTTGTCATCGAGTCTACAATTGATGGTAGGTCCTCTACAGAAGAGTCTGGTGTTAGCTGATTTGATAAACGTGTGGCATTGGTTGAAGCAAAAGCTGATGCAGCGGTTTCACGGCTATCGGTCAGTTGCTGTCTGGTAAGTACAAGAGTCACTCCTGAAAGTCCGATTGACACGAGCAAACCGCCGACTGCGAAGAAGAGGGAAATTCTAGTCCTCAGGCCTAGTTTCAGTTTGTAAGAAAGAGTATCGGTTTGATCGTTTTTGTCATTTGGCATTGGTTAGTTAACGCTTTTAACCGACATTAAGACTGAGTTTTGAGCTTGTAACCCAACCCTCTTACGGTGACCACGTATTTTGGATTTGCGGGATCCATTTCGACCTTTGTTCGTAGACGTCTAACATGTACATCCACAAGTCGACTATCGCCGAAATAGTCATACCCCCAAACTCGTTCTAGTAAATCTTCACGACTTAGAACTTTTCCAGAGTTGGTAGCTAGTTCGATCAAAAGTTTAAATTCGGTGCGTGTCAGATGGACTTCTTTGCCATTAACGCGAACCATTCCCTCATCGGCAATTATTTCAAGTTGGTCAAATAAAAAATTTGTCGTCGTGCCTATAGTCTTAGATCTTCTGAGGAGTGCCCTAACGCGTGCAGATAACTCCTTTGGGTCGAAAGGTTTCCGTAGGTAGTCATCAGCTCCAGCTTCCAGACCGGCCACAACATCATGACTATCTGAGCGGGCGGTAACCATAACGATTGGAACATCACCTAAACGTCGTATTTTTCGACAGACTTCAAATCCGTCGATCCCTGGAAGCATGATGTCTATCAACACGACATCACAGGGTTGTCTCGAAAATGAAGCCAAAGCATCTTCACCATTAGAGGTTTCTTCAACCTCCCAGCCTTCCTCTTGAAGGGCTAGGCTGACGGCAGTTCGAATTCTTTCGTCATCTTCTACTGTAAGAATTCTTACACTCATACTTTAATGTTGCCTCATTTCTTGGGTAGTTGCGGCATTTTGTAAGGATTGAAATTTTTTCTCTGTTTTTATTCTAGAAAGTGAACTGATTTTAAAAGGTTTTTTGAATATTTAACAAGTAGTTATGAATAATCTACCTGACTGGTTATTAGTAATTCCACTACTTGATCTATTAGATGTTTGGAGGAAGCTACTGTAATTGAGTTTTCAGAAATCTCTGAAGAACTTTTTAAAACATTCACTTCAGGCTGGCTATAGTCGCCAGATTTTGAAGGGTTAATCATCATCATTATGCCTCCAGCATTTTTTACAAGAGCATGACCCGCTGAAATGTCCCAAGGGGAGAGTCCATGTTCAAAAAATGCGTCGACCCGGCCGCAAGCCACTGACGCGAGGTCAAATGCTGCTCCACCCATTCGACGGATGTCTCTAATTTTTGGCAAAATCCCAATCAAGTTTTTCGCTTGAGTGCCTCTGAATTCAGATTTGTAAGAAAAGCCTGTAGCGATTAATGCGTTGGAGAGTTCGTTTGTTTTACTTACTTCAACTTCTCTACCATTGCAGGTTGTTCCGTGGGAAGATGAAGCGCTAAATAACTCATTCAGCAAAGGGGCGTAGATAGCTCCAACTTTTGTTTCCTTGTCGATTTCAACTCCCACTGATATTGAAAACCCAGGGTGGCTGTAAACAAAGTTTGTTGTTCCATCTATAGGGTCGATAAACCACCGGATATTGTTTTCCCCTTTTATGTAGGTTCCTTCTTCGCAGATGATTTCATCGTTTGGTCTATGAGAAGTGATGTATTTTGTGATTTGTTTTTCAGACCATTCATCAATTTCAGTTACAAGGTCAGTTGTAGAACTCTTGGAGGTTAGTATGTGTCGTTCGCCAAGTCTTTTGGCAACTTTTTTACCTGTTCTCTTAGCAATATTGGAGGCAAGAGTCCGTAGGTCCTCTTCGATTGATTTTTTACTCAACTGGGAATCTTTCACGTGCCGACTGTTGACGTCCGCTCGTCTTCCATTCAGACATAGCTTTGAGGGCAAGATTCGAAACCACAGAGACACCTCCAGCAGCCAGCAAGGCGGCCCCCAGACCTATAGAACCGGAAAGTGTCTCGCATCCATTTGCACACTGTAAATCCGTAACTGCGTATCCAACTAGACCTCCGCATAATCCAGAAATAGTAATTGCAGTAATCGCCATAATCCTTGATTTCACCGAGGGGACTGAAGAAGTAGACATATAAATTTATACTCCTGATTCTGCTTTATAGAGTTGGTGCTAACTTTAGGCTATAGGTCAAAATCAACTACTTAATTAGGTAAACAATATTGATATGAAAAATGAATCCTTTCGAAACTGGTCAGTTGCTGGAGGGCTTATTCGAAAAGACTCTAAAATCTTATTGGTTGCTAATCGACGCAGAGGCAAGTTGCACCGTGGAAAAAAAGGTGGAATAGATTGGACTCCACCCGGAGGTGTGATCGATGAGGGTGAGAGTGCAGTTGAAGCTCTGGAGCGTGAAGTATATGAGGAGACTGGTTTAAGCGCATCAACTTGGTCTGAGTTGGTTTATGGAGTATCTGTAAATTTCCTTAAACAGAATATGGATCTACAGGTCGAGGTTTTTGAAGCAATTGACTGGACTGGTTCGTTAGTTATAAATGATCCAGATGGAATTGTTGAAGAAGCCGAGTTTCTTTCTGAAAAAGCTTGTGAAAGTCGATTGAAAAATTCTCCAGTTTGGGTTAGAGAACCAGTCCTTGCATATATAAAAGGAGAAATACCCTCCGAAAAAAGTTTTAGCTATACGGCTATATCTGACAAAACCGGCAACTTGATTGTGGAACGCAAGCAGTGACAATCTCAATACTGCACGTAGACATGGATGCGTTCTTTGCTTCAGTTGAATTGCTGCGCCATCCGGAATTAGTAGGTAAACCTGTTGTAGTGGGAGGAAGTGGGAATCGTGGTGTTGTAGCCGCAGCTTCTTATGAGGCACGTTCCTACGGAATCTACTCTGCTATGCCATCCAGAAGAGCTAAAAGACTCTGTAGGGACCTGGTATTCATTTCTGGGGATTATGAATTCTATGTTCAGGTGAGTGAAAGAATTATGAATATTCTAAAAAGGTTCACTCCGTTGGTTGAACCACTGTCTCTGGATGAAGCTTTTTTAGATATTGGGGGAGTGCGAAGAGTTCATGGAGAGCCTAAAGCAATTGCTTATAAAATCCGAGATGCGATATATGAAGAAGAAGGTCTTAGATGCAGTGTTGGAGGGTCTGTAAATAAGTTTTTGGCGAAACTCTCGAGTGAGAATGCAAAACCGAAAGTAGGACCCAGAGGTCCTGTATATGGTGAGAGTGTTTTTCTTCTTGATGAAAACGAAGTAGAAATTTTTTTAGATCCACTTCCTGTTCATGCAGTTTGGGGTGTCGGACCTAAAACCCATAAAAAGTTAAATGCTTTAGGAATAGAGACTGTAGGGGAGCTCAGTCGAGTTTCTGAAGGAAGTTTGGTTTCGAACCTAGGGAAAGCAGCTGGTCAACAGCTCTGGCGTCTAGCTAGAGGCATTGACAACCGAAATGTAGTCGTAGAACAGGAAGCTAAATCTATAGGACATGAGGAAACATTTTCTAAGGACTTAACAAATCGAGAAGACTTGGAACGCGAGTTGGTTCGACTGGTTGATTCTGTTTCATGGCGCTTAAGAAAATCTGAAAAGAAATGCCGCACAGTTTCCTTAAAAATACGCTATTCGGACTTCACTACTTTTTCTCGTTCTTATACCTTTCCGGACCCAACTTCTCTTTCTTCTATGGTTTTGGAAGAGGCCAAGAAGTTGCTTAGTGAGGTGGATTTAAGACCTGGTGTCAGACTACTCGGAATTTCTGTGACGAATTTCGATAAGAATTTCGCAGAGCAACTTAAATTTTCTGAAAATTCCCATTCCAATCGGAAAGACAGTGAAGATGCTGTCGATTTGATTCGAGATCGATTCGGTGTCGCATCAATTGGGCCGGCGAGCATACTCAGTTCCACTGGGATGCGTGTTAAAAGAAAAGGAGAACAACAGTGGGGCCCAGATGAAAATTCAAGTGATTGAATAGAAAGGGTTACTTCTTGATAGGTGTTATGCCTTGATTAACAGTTAGAATTTATTTACAGATATATACACGGTAGGAGAGTCAGATAGATGCCACTTTCAGAAGATGAAGAGAAGATTCTTCTTGAAATAGAGGAAAGTCTTTATGAGAGTGATCCTGAATTGGCGCGTGAAGTTTCTGAAACTACCGTTTACACAAAGTCACTCAAAAACTTAAAATGGTCAGTTTTAGTTTTTTTTCTTGGGGTGGTTTGCATGCTCCTAACGTTGTCCATTTCTTTCATAGTTGCGTTTCTTGCATTTCTACTGATGCTATTTTCAGCACTTGCAATTGAAAGAAATGCCAGAAACCTTGGTCGAACCGGTATTCAACAAGCATCTCAATCTTCAATGTGGAGTGAAAAAGGTATCAAATTGGGAGACTCATCACAGAAGTTTCGAGATCTGATGAAAGAGCGTTTCCGTCGCGATAATCTCGGCTGAAATCATAAAGGGGAATGTTAGTGAAGGATATTCTCGCAGTCGATGTAGGTGCAACTAAACTTGCAGCAGCCCGAGTTACTTCAGATGGTGTGATTAAAAAACGATCTTCAACCCCTACGGAATCCAGAAATGGGGAAGAGTTATTCCAAAAGCTGATTTCTTTATCTGAAGAAGTTTTAGAGGGAACAGAAGTCGACGGTTGTGGAGTGGGAAGCGCTGGACCGATGACGAATAACGGGGAGGAGATCTCTCCGTTAAACATTCCTCAATGGAGAAACTTTCCATTACGGTCGAAATTGTCAGAAGCTCTTGGTATTCCAGTAGCCCTCGATAATGATGCTAAAGCAATTGCCTTAGGAGAGGGCTGGGTTGGGGCAGCTTCCGGTCATAAAAATTATTTAGCGATGGTAGTTTCGACTGGAATCGGTGGCGGTTTTGTAATCGATGGAAAGCTCTTGGATGGAGAGATGGGTAACGCTGGTCATATAGGACATATAAATGTTGAACCCGATGGCCCCTTGTGTGCATGTGGTAGTAGCGGTTGCCTTGAAGCGGTTGCTTCGGGTGGTGCAATAGAAAAAGAAACTGGTATGCCCGCTACAGAAGCATCAGAAGAGGTAAAAATACGCTGTGGTTATTTTGTTGGAAAAGCTGTTTCGATAGCTGTCAACCTGCTGAATATTCCCACCGTATTAATTGGAGGCTCAGTTGCTTTAGGATTCGGACCTATCTTTCTTAACCAAGTTCGTTTAACTGCAGCAAGTTTTTGTGGTCTTGATTTCACAAAAAACCTGCAGATAAATTTTGCAAGCCTTAAAGACGAAGCTCCTTTGATTGGGGCTGCTGCGGTTTGGCTGAATACTAAAGGAGTTAATTAGTGCTGAAAGGTAAATGGTTGATAGAGCTCTTCTTTGCTCTGTTGTGGAAACCTTCATTGTGGTCTACAAGCATTAAGCAGATTTTTATTCTCGCCAAAAGTAGATGGCTATTGATTCCTCCCTTTCTGCCATTTCCTAGTAACGATTTTTTGGAATTCAGAATTATTACTTATCAGGGAGAGTCGGGAAAGCTGCCGCAAACTGATGTTGTAATCACATGGCTTACATGGGTAGCAGATTTAGAAAAATCAAAGATTTAATACCGTGGAAAACTGGAGTATTAAAAGATCGCAAGGAAGTGTTGCTGATAGACATCTAACACTTCCTACCTTTGAGTCTCGGCAAATAATTATTCATGAGATAGATAAACCAACAATGGTCTTTGGAACTGCGCAGAAAAATATGTTCTTAGAAACTGCTATCGAATGTGATTATGTTTATAGGAAATCAGGAGGAGGAGCCGTCTTCCTCGAGCCCGGTAAGGTCCTATGGGTCGATTTTGTTGTTCCGAGAGGAGATCCTCTGTGGTGTAACGACATTAGACGCTCCTCGCTATGGCTGGGTGAACTTTGGGTAAGAGCCATGAAAGATATTGGTCTTTACGGGAAAGTTCATAATGAAGAAATTCGAAAAACGGAACTCTCTCGACTTGTCTGTTTTGCAGGGTTAGCAACTGGCGAGGTTACAGTTTCGGGAAAAAAAGCTGTTGGTATCAGTCAAAGACGAACTCGAGAAGGGGCGTGGTTCCAGTGCGCTGCTTTGTTTTCCTGGCCTGCGGAAAGAATTGCTCATCTACTTCAAATGGAACCAGCAAAAAAGGTTATTGACGATTTACTTAAACTGGCCGCTCCCATTAAAGCCGATCCAGATGAACTACTGCTCTCACTCATAAAAAGCGTTAATTAGAACTCATTAAACCGCAATAAAGCAAAGGAAATTAATTAGATCTCTCTCTATTGGCGCGCCTATTGACAAAAGTGGGGTGTTATACTAGAAATGTGGAGGAAAATGGGGCGAAATGGGAAATATTTCTTTTCACTTGTTTTCTAGCAAATTTTCAATACAGGTAAGAAAAGGAATAAAGAATGCTTTTTGTCGGAACACATGAACATTCACTCGATGAAAAAGGACGTGTCGTTCTTCCCGCAAAGTTCCGATCCCGCTTTTCTGCAGAAGCGTTTATTTCACCTGCAGCTAATTGCATTGCAATTTATACGCCTGAAGCTTTTGGTGAAATGGTTTCACGGCTCCAGGTGCAAGTTCAGGAGGGGAGTGTGGAACCCAAAATACTCAAGCGACTTGCGGCTAGTTCTGATGAGCAGCGAATAGACAGTCAAGGCAGATTGAGCATTCCACAACGTTTACGTGAATTTGCTTCTTTAGAAAATGAGGCACTCCTCTGTGGAGCGATCACACACATAGAGATTTGGAATCCCGATGACTGGGAAGGAATGGCAGATGATCTTGACATCGCCTTGGCTGACACTTTCTGGCAGGGGGGAGGAATATAACCACTGGTTAGTTAAACATCTAAATCTTCCGATTATGGACCGTTCTCCGGATAGCAGATGGAAGGCCCCTCCTCCACCTCCTCCCATCAAGATCTTTAAGAGAAATTCTTAAGTTTGGTTATTCGGAGAACGGTCGATAGTCGGAAAATATTTCAAAGGTAATTAAGTGAACAATAAATTAACTTCAAACTTTAAGCATAAAGCAGTGATGTTGGACGAAGTGCTTGATGTGGTTGACCATATTCCGTCTGGAATTTTCATCGATGCAACACTTGGCGGAGCTTCACACTCAGAAGAAATACTTGAGAGACGTATTGATATTGAACTTGTTGCCATTGATCGTGACCATTCAGCATTAAAAGCAGCGCGTTGTCGACTCGAAAGGTTTTCAGAAAGAGTTAGATTTTTTCATGAGTCTTTTTCTTCATTGGAGAAGATATTCAATGAAGAAAATATTCCTTTAATTTCTGGGTTCCTTTTTGATTTAGGTGTTTCGTCACCCCAGTTAGACAATCCGGAACGAGGTTTCAGTTATCGTTTTGATGGTCCTCTAGATATGAGAATGGATGTTCGTCAGGAAAAAACGGCTTCATATCTTATAAATAATTCAGAGAAGTCTGAATTGCAGAGAATAATAGAGAAAAATTCTGACGAAAGATTTGCAGCGCGCATAGCTGCTTCAATAATTAGGAATCGTCCGATCAGCAGTACTTTAGAATTTGCTGAATTGGTAAAGAATGCCATTCCAGCGGCAGCGAGAAGACGAGGAGGGCATCCCGCTAAACGAACTTTTCAAGCAATCCGCATGGAGGTTAACCAGGAGAGCGAAGAGTTGATTCAAGGAGTGACTGCTTCGATTAATCGATTACGATCGAAAGGGTGTGGAATAGTTATTTCTTACCACTCTGGTGAAGATCGGATAGTCAAGAAACTATTTAGAAATGTGGTAACTGGTGGCTGCACTTGTCCGAGCAAACTTCCGTGTGTCTGTGGTGCAGTTTCAAAAGGCCAGTTGCCGCATTCAGGTTTGACTGCTTCAAAGGAAGAAATAAAAGGTAATAGACGAGCAAAGAGTGCTCGAATGAGAGTTTTGGAGAGCTTATGACTGTGACGGTTGATCTTCCAATTTCTCAAAAGAAGATAGTTAGAACTGAAACTCGAAGAGAAAAAACTGGGATCACTTTTCCGATTTTTCTTGGCGTGGCTATTTCCTTCATTCTTCTACTTTCAGTAGCGGGTTCACATGCTTTCCTAGTTTCTGTTCAACATGAAGTTGATTCTCTTCAGCAGCAAATAACAGAAGGAATGGCTAATTCAAGGGAACTGCGGATTGAGGCAACTGAATTGAAGAATACAGAAAGAATTCTTTCTGCAGCCGAAGGGCGATTAAATATGTTACCGCCGCCCAACAGAAAACAATTACGACCAATTTTAGAACTGCCGCCACCGTTGGATAATCCTTTCAGGCGATCAAGTTGATGTTCAACAAAAAGAAAAGCTCAGGGAAAAAATCCATGCCCTCTCCATTAAAAAGTTTCTTTCGGAGATCTATTTTCGTTGCTTGTGTGATGATTTTAATTTCTGGAGGTCTGGTTTGGAGATTGGTGTATTTTCAAATATTAGATTCTGACCGTTATATAGCCCATGGAGCGAGCCAGAGAATGAAAACAGAAAAAGTACTTGCTCAACGAGGATCGATACTCGACAGACATGGAGTTGATTTGGCGATTTCTGTTCCAAGGAATTCTTTAATTGCTAACTCAAAACATGTTGAAGACCCAGTACAAACTGCCAAAGCTTTAATTCAGATTTTAGGTGGCGATTTACCGGAACTAGAAAATAAATTGAACAGTGGAAAAGAATATGTATACCTATTTCGACAAGTCGAGGAGCGTTTTGTAGATGCAGTTTTATCGTTAAACCTTTCGGGCATTTTTACTGAAAAAGAACAGAGTCGAGTTAGGCCGGACGGGGATGCTGTACTTGCAATCATCGGAAGAACAGATATAGACGGGAACGGTATAAGTGGTTTAGAGAAATCTTATAACGAATATTTATCTGGCACGAATGGAGTGCAAAGAATTGAGCGCGGCCCTAGAGGGTCAACGATTCCAGGGGGAGAGTATTCCGTAGAGCCAGCTGTGAATGGTAAAACAATTGTCTCAACTTTAGATCGCTCTCTTCAATTTGAAGCTGAGAAAATTTTAATTTCTGGAGTTGAGAAAGCAGGAGGTGAGTCAGGTCTATTGGTAGCAATGAAACCATCTACGGGCGAAGTACTAGCCTCAGTGGCGGTGGAACGAAATCCGGAAGGGGAGCTCCACCAAATTACTGAACATCGAAGTGCAACATGGACTTTTGAACCAGGTTCAATAATGAAGCCTTTGACCTTTTCTGCAGTTATGGATGCTGGTGTGGCTTCCACTGATTCAGTTAGAAAAGTAGCAGATGAGATACATGTTCATGACTCCGATTTTTCAGATTGGTTTGACCACGATGAAACAGAATGGTCAGTTTCTGAGATTCTTTTCAGATCTTCGAATGTCGGAACTATTCTCTGGGCTCAAGAAATTGGGCCCGCACTTTTGCATAACAAGTTGCAAAAATTTGGTATTGGAAGAAAAAGTGAATTGAATTTCCCCGGAGAAGCGAATGGAATTCTTCTTCCGGTTGAAAAGTGGTCAGGAACTTCCTTACCAACTATAGCTATCGGACAAGGGGTCTCTGTTACTCCTATTCAAATGTTGACTGCATATGCAACTATTGCAAATCGTGGATTGAAGCCCGCGCCCACTCTTATAAGCGATGTGGGGGATAATGTAGAAATGCCTGTTAATGCATTAAATAGTCAGCCTGAAAGAATCATTGAATCACGGACTGCTGAGTCGATAGTTCAAATAATCGAAACAGTGGTGAGTTCGGGTACAGGAAAGAATGCGCAAGTTCCTGGTTACAGGGTTGCAGGGAAGACTGGAACGGCATGGAAACCACAATTAGGTGGTTATGGAGAAGAAGAGGAGGATCGTCGTTACGTGGTAAGTTTCGCTGGATTTTTTCCAGTTGATGATCCTGAAATTGTAGCACTGGTGGTAGTAGACGAACCTTCTGGATCTGCTGACTCTGGAGGAAGAGCGGCTGCTCCAATTTTTGCAGAGTTTGCTAAATTTGCAGCGCGCCAATTAAGAATCCCATCCGAAAATGAGAAAGTGGACCCCTCTTTTTCGGAACGAGTACTCGCTGTCACGCCAGCACAAGCAGGATTGTTGACTACTGAGTTTGATGAATTCCCTATTGAAGAGTTTCCTGAAGAAATTGCGGGATCTCTAGTTGAATAATGCTTTTATCAGACCTGACCGCCGACATTGAAGGATTGCTTGATGGCAATCAAGTTGACCCAGAAGTTAAACGTGTTATTCATGACTCGCGTGAGATTATCGAAGGGGATATTTTTTGTTGTCTAAGAGGTGAAAGCACTGATGGTCATAATTACATCCAAGAAGCAATTGATTCAGGTGCTTCTGCACTTTTAGTTGAAGAAGTAAGTGGGTTTAATATCCCAACGTTTCTAGTTGGAAATGTTAGAGCAGTCTTACCTCGTGTTTCTTCTCGAATTGTTGGTAATCCATCAAAAGAAATAAATGTTGTAGGTGTTACCGGTACTAATGGCAAAACGAGTGTAGTGAGCATGTTGGCCGAGATATTACGTACTCATGGAACCTCCACAGCGACAATTGGGACTTTAACGGGAATGTTAACAACTCCAGAATCTCCGGAACTTCAACGAGAATTACGTAAATATTGCAGTGATGGAGTCGAAGTAGTTGCGATGGAAGTATCTTCCCATTCCCTTGTTCAGAACCGAGTGAGTGAAACGCATTTTTCAAGTGTTGCTTTTACGAATCTGAGCCATGACCATCTGGACTTCCATGGAACGATGGAAGATTATTATCTAGCAAAAGGCCTCTTATTTACTGGAGAATTCTCAGAAAGAGCGGTAATCACAATAGATTCAGAGCACGGGCGTTCTTATTTCGAAAAAGCTATTTCAAGTGGAATGGAAGTGGAGGCACTTTCAACTAAAAATAGAAATGTCGCATTTACGCAGAAAAGTTCTTCTTTCGATTGGCGCGGAGAAAGGGTAACCATTCCATTAGGTGGGCCTTTCGCTTATTCAAATGCACTTGTTTCTGCTGAAATTGCTATTCAACTCGGATTAGGGGTTACAGAAGTTATTGATGGATTGAATTCGTTAAATGGCATTCCCGGTCGATTCGAGCCTTTGCTAATCACACAAGACACTTCAGCGATTATCGACTATGCACACACGCCGTCTGCATTAGCAGAACTTCTTAGAGGGTGCAGAAAAATAGTTGCTGGACGAATTATTCTTGTATTTGGTTGTGGTGGTGAAAGGGATTCGGAAAAACGTCCCCTAATGGGAGAAGTCGCGAGTTTGGGAGCTGATGTGAATATTTTGACAAGCGATAACCCTCGCGGTGAAGACGCAAAAAAAATAATTTCTGAGATTGCCTCTGGCATGAGCGTGAAACCGCAAGTTATCGAAGTCGACAGACGAAAGGCCATAGAACAAGCTTTTAATGAAGCTGAATCTGGTGACCTGATCGTAGTTGCTGGGCGTGGCCATGAGGAATTTCAAGAGATTGCGGGAAAGAAAATCCCTTTTTCTGATAAGACCGTATTGCTAGATGTTGTTTCAAAAGCATCTTCTTCAGGAGAGCGATGATACGAATTCTTATAGCGGCTGCTATTGCTATGGTTGTTTCTTTGTTTTTAAGTCGAACTTTGGTTTTTTGGTTGACTCGGTTGAAAATTGGACAACCAATTCGTGAAGATGGTCCCGCTGGTCACATTACAAAAGCAGGAACACCAACCATGGGAGGTGTTGGAATTGTGGCCGGTGCTACAGCCGGTTACGTCATTAGTGACTTGTACCACGGTATTTACACTCGAACTGGAATTTTTGTGATGCTTAGCATTCTTGGAGCTGGAGCAGTGGGACTAGTCGACGACTGGATCAAAGTAGTCCGTGAGAGAAACCTTGGATTAAACAAAAAAACGAAAATGTTTGGACTTTTGCTTGTTGCAGTAATTTTTGCCATTTTGATGACCACTTATTCTCCAGTTCATACTAAAATTTCTTTTACTCGTTTTGATTATCCTGGCTGGGAGATCGGCGAAGTTTTGTGGAGCCTATGGGCGATTCTTCTTATTTCAGGATCAGCAAATGCAGTTAACTTAACTGACGGATTAGATGGTTTAGCTGCGGGAGCCGCTATTTTTTGTTTCGGTGCTTTCGGCGTTATTTCATTTTGGCAGTTCCGATACTCCGATTTATACGAGGTCCCACATGCCTTAGACCTTGCGGTAATTTCAGCAGCCATGGCGGGGGCCTGTC
>Ga0206683_10000294_pt1 | contig 37827 bp, 38 predicted proteins | sample M280m12015metaG_FD_155483 | JGI IMG/M metagenome (GOLD analysis project Ga0206683, IMG submission 155483) | Ammonia-oxidizing marine archaeal communities from Monterey Bay, California, United States - M2 80m 12015 | ecosystem: Environmental > Aquatic > Marine > Intertidal zone | place: USA...
CTATACGATACTTATAAAGATAAATTAATTGTGATAGGTGTTCCCTGCAATCAATTTGGTAATCAAGAACCAGGATCTGCAAAAGAAATTGAATCTTTTTGCAAAGCCAACTATGGGGTTTCTTTTTTGATGACCGAAAAAGTTAATGTGAAAGGAAAAAATAAACATCCACTTTATCAATGGCTGACGGAAGAAACAAAAAATAGTAAAACTAGCACAAGTGTAAAGTGGAACTTTCAAAAATACCTAATCGGTAAAAATGGTGAATTTATTGATTATTATTACTCTGTGACAAAACCTCTAAATACCAAAATCACTAAACACATAAAGTAAAATGAAACTTTTAAAGATTAGTATATTTTTTTTAGTTTTAAATTTTAGCGCTCTAGCTATCGGAAGTTGGCTTATGGAAAATGGTCCGATGACAAATTGGTATATGAACTTAAATCAAGCTCCATGGACGCCACCAGGTTGGGTTTTTGGTGTAGCCTGGACAACCATAATGATATGCTTTTCAGTTTACATGGCTTATTTATTTATGGAAATATCTAATTTAAGTTTGATTCTCTTATACCTAATACAATGGATATTTAATATAAGTTGGAATTATATTTTTTTCAACCAACACGCAATTGGATATGGACTAATGTGTATCATAGCTCTTACCACCATTGTAACCTTATTCTTAATAAATTACAGAAAATTACTACAATTTAAAAGTTTATTAATAGTTCCATATTTTTTATGGCTTTTAATCGCAACTTCACTTAATGCATACATATATTTTTATAATTAATTTCGAAATCTTATTATATTTAATTTTGAAATCTTATTATATTTAGTTTTTTATTTAACAAATAACTTTTATCTGAAAAAATCTATGGGAAATTTAAAAAAAATAGAAGAGTTTGAAAAATTGTGTATTTCAATAAATAAAGAAGATGTAGGCCCTTACACATTTCCAACAGATGCTGTGGTGGACCATATATTGAATTTGATAGATAGCAATTACAGTAAATTTGATTTGATTGAAAAAATAGCCAATTCAATTAAATTTAGTGGAGCAGATCAGCAAGAGTTAATTACCATGTCTAATTTAATATCAAATGTATCGTTAGAACTTACTAATGGTAAAGACAATCCTTTCTAATGATTTTGGAACTTATTTTATAATCATTTAAAAAAACCTTACGGTGTCTATCTTCGATTATTATTTCTATTTGAGGACTTAGTGTTAGTTCTTTTTGAATGATTGTTGTAGGATTTCTTCTTATGTTTAGGATTATTCTTTCCTTGTCGTTGCCCTCTCTTTAATGGTTCCTTAGAAGCGTTTGGATCTGGCTCGAAGCCTTCAATTACTTCAGTAGGAATATTAATTCCCACTAATTTCTCTATAGATTTTAAATAAGAAGTTTCGTCAGCACTAACTAATGACAGTGCTTCTCCACTAGCTCCAGCTCTTCCTGTTCTACCTATTCTATGTACATAATCTTCAGAAATATTTGGTATTTCAAAATTAATTACATGGGGTAATAAGGGAATATCAAGACCCCTAGCAGCTATATCTGTTGCTACTAAAACTCGTATAGAATTACTTTTAAAACCAGCTAACGCTTTAGTTCTTGCACCTTGTGTTTTGTTACCATGTATTGCTGCGGCAGAAATTCCTGCACTGATCATTTTTTTACAAAGCCGATTAGCTCCATGTTTAGTTCTAGTAAAAACCAAGACTTGTTTCCAATTTCCTTCAGAAATTAATTTTATAATTAACCCTGTTTTCTTATCCTTTGCAACTCGATAAATTTTTTGATTTATTTTATCAACAGTACTATTTTCAGGTGAAACTTCGACTATAGCAGGTTGGTATAAAAATTCTGTTGCTAATTTTTTAATATCCTTAGAAAAGGTTGCGGAAAATAATAAGTTTTGAGTTTTTGAGGGCAATAAAGAAATTATTCTTTTTATGTCTCTTAAAAACCCCATATCAAGCATTCGGTCTGCTTCATCCAGTACCAAAATTTCTACATTTGAAAGCGAAAGAAACCCTTGGTTTTGTAGATCTAACAGGCGGCCCGGAGTTGCAATTAGTACGTCGACCCCTCTCTTTAGCGTGGCTACTTGAGGTCGTTGATTAACCCCTCCAAATATTACTGTAGATTGTATATTTAAAAATTCACTATATGATTTTACATTCGCATGAACTTGCGCTGCCAATTCTCTGGTAGGGGTAATTATTAAAGCTCTAACTTTCCTTCTTTTTTGAGATTGTCCTTGAGATAATCGTTGAAGCATTGGCAAAGTAAAACCAGCTGTTTTTCCAGTTCCTGTCTGCGCAGATGCTAAAATATCCTTGCCTTTCAGGATTAAAGGAATCGCTTTTTCTTGAATAGGTGATGGCGCAGAATAACCTTGGTTATTTATGGCTTTTAATAAGGCTTTAGATAACCCTAATGATTGAAATGACATAAGTGGATTTATAAATGACAAGAAATAGTCATTTTATTTGGTTCAAATATACTGTTAATAATCAAAACAAATTAAATAAAAAAAACCTAATTAAATCAAATCAATTAGGCTTTTGATGTCGGGATGAGAGGATTCGAACCTCCGATCTCTGGTCCCCCAGACCAGCACTTTAACCGGACTAAGCTACATCCCGAATAAAAAGGTAAAAATATACATAAAAAGTAATCTATCAAATAACAACTAGTTTTAATTACATTAATATTTAGGTAAAAAAGTGCAATTCAGTTACCTTTGTAAAAATCATTTTTATGCTTGTAATTGGAATAGCCGGAGGAACCGGAAGTGGTAAAACTACTGTTGTTAACCAAATAATACAAGAACTGCCTGAAGGTGAAGTTTGTGTTATCTCGCAAGATTCATATTATAAAGATACGAGTCATCTGTCTTTAGATGATAGAGCAAAAATTAATTTTGACCATCCAAAAGCTATTGATTTCGATCTTTTAGTTTCACATTTAAAAGAATTAAAGAAGGGTAAATCTGTAGAACAACCTATCTATTCCTTTGTGGAACATAATCGTACTAACAAAACGATCACTACTTATCCAAAAAAAGTAATCATAATAGAGGGTATATTGATATTAACACATACTGACATTCGAAAGCTTTTTGATATAAAACTCTATGTTCACACAGATAGTGACGAGCGTTTGATTAGAAGATTAAGAAGAGATATGGCTGAAAGAGGTAGAAATTTAGATGAAGTGTTAGATCGTTATCAAAATACTCTAAAACCGATGCATCAACAGTTTATTGAACCAACCAAAGAGTTCGCGGATATTATTATTCCTAATAATAGATACAACACGGTAGCTGTAGGCCTTTTAAGAAAAATTATCAATCAAAGATTAATTGAAAATTGAAGCTATTCTCTAAAATAAAAAATAATAAATGGGTTCGAATTTTTAGTAATAAATATTTGATTATTACGGTTTTGTTCATCATTTGGATGCTTTTTTTTGATACCAATTCATATTTAATTCATCATGAATTAAATAATGATATCAAAAAGTTAGAAAAAAACAAAGAGGAGTATCTGGAGGAAATAATGAATGATAAATTATTTATTGAAAAAATGAAAGATAGTTCTGAAATTGAAAAATTTGCCAGAGAACAATATTACCTCAAAAGGAAAAACGAAGAAATTTATTTAATAGAACACGAGGATAGTGTTAAAACAAAAAATTAATGAGTCATTATTTGTTTAATGAGTTTAATGAAGTTTCCGCTAAAGAATGGAAACAGAAAATTCAAGCAGATCTAAAAGGTGCCGATTATAATGATACGCTCGTTTGGAAAAATTTAGAAGGAATTGATGTAAAACCTTTTTATCACCTGGACGAAACAGAGACTAATCATTATTCCATAGAAGTAAAAAATCCAAATGATTGGAATATTGCACAAACCATATTCATTAACAACGAATCTATTAGTAATCATTTCATTCTAAATGCAATAGAAAGAGGTGCAGAGTGTGTCTTATTAAAAGCTGATAAAGAGTTTGATATTACTAGTGTTTTTAAAGATTTTCCATTTGAAAAGGCTAGCATATACTTTAATTTTTCTTTCCTTTCTGAGCCTTTCATTATAAAATTAATTAATTTTTTTTCAAATAAGAATGGTCTTGTTTATTATAATTTAGATCCAATTGGTAATCTATCAAGAACGGGGAACTGGTTTCGTAACTTAAATGAGGATTTTGAGATTCTTAGAAGAATCAAAAATCAAAAAACAAAAGAAAATATTGTAGCAATAGATGGGAGTTTATATCAAAATAGTGGGGCTAACATAATACAACAACTAGCATATAGTTTAGCGCATGCAAATGAATATCTAAACTACTTTAAGGATTCCAATCTATCTGATTTTAAAATTACTTTTAAATTAAGTGTTGGATCAAATTATTTTTTTGAGATAGCAAAAATAAGAGCACTTCGTATACTTTATAAAATGCTTGCAAAGGAATACAATGTTTCGGAGACTTGCCATATCATCACCATGCCATCACACCGCAACAAAACTATTTATGATTACAACATTAATATGCTTAGAACCACCACTGAATATATGAGTGCAATAATTGGTGGATCGAACACAATTTGTAGTGATGCGTATGATTCTATTTATCATAAAAATAACGAGTTTGGGGAAAGAATTGCCAGAAATCAACTACTAATTTTAAGAGAAGAGAGTTATTTCAAAGCTTCAAACAATCCAGCCAAAGGATCTTATTATATTGAATATTTAACCCGACAACTCTCAGAAAAAGCTTTGATTCTATTTAAAAACATTGAAACAGGTGGAGGTTTTTTAAGTCAGTTAAAAAAGGGAGTTATTCAAAAAAAAATTAAAGAAACTGCATCAAAAGAACAAGATTTATTTAATTCAGGGAAACTGATTTTGTTAGGAACTAACATACATCAAAACCAAGAGGATCAAATGAAAGATAATTTAGAATTATATCCTTTTTCAAAATCCAATCCCAGAAAAACGTTAATTGAGCCAATATTAGAGCGACGTCTATCTGAAATAAATGAACAAGAAAGGCTAAAAAAAGAAAATAAAGATGAAAAAATATAGCTTATTAATTATTTTTATTTTGATAGTTACAAGTTGCATGGAGCCAATAGAATATCAATTTATTAACAGTCCTAAAACTATAGATTGTGAGGGTTTAGATTACGACTTAGCTCATGATGCCTATTATAGTTTTAGACAAGATCTAGCTATTTATGTTAAAAATTTACGAATCGGTTATAATTACCTTAATTATCAAGAAAGTTTAGGGTATTACATCTACAGAGGAGCCTTAGGTAATTTTGATTTTAATGAAATTGTGACACCACACACTAAAAAACTTTTAGTGTTATTGAAAAAAAATGAGGAATTATGGGATATAACATCAGAGAAAAGTAGTTTAAATTATAAATCAGAATTTGTTACTTGTTTGGTAGAAAACATAAAAAATGAAGAAGTGAAAACTACGCTAAAAGCCTTAATAGAGACCAACACCATGAACTCAAGTATTTTTGCAGAGAATTATCGCGCTAACGTATTTGATTGCAATACCGATAATCATTTTGGTATGCTATTGGCTTTTGATACCTATTATCAACATCTATATCAAATGAAATTTTAATACGTACTATGAAGCGTAAAAACTTACAACACCTTAATTTTTCGTCTACTTTACACTCAAAAAGTGAGACTAAAAAATACAAACATCAAAATTTCGTTGCTGGTATTCCACCATTTTTGAGAGGGCCCTATTCAACTATGTATTTAAGAAGGCCTTGGACTATACGCCAGTACGCCGGTTTCTCTACAGCAGAAGATAGCAATGCATTTTATAGAAGAAATTTAAAAGCAGGTCAAAAAGGGCTTTCTGTTGCATTTGATTTAGCAACACACCGAGGCTATGATAGTGACCATAAAAGAGTGGAAGGTGATGTAGGAAAAGCTGGTGTAGCCATAGATAGCGTAGAGGATATGAAAATTTTATTTGATCAAATTCCTCTAGATAAAATGAGTGTATCGATGACCATGAACGGAGCAGTTTTGCCAATTATGGCTTTCTATATAGTAGCAGCAGAGGAACAAGGAGTAGCAAAAGAACACCTTTCAGGAACTATTCAAAACGATATATTAAAAGAGTTTATGGTCAGAAATACCTATATCTACCCTCCTTCTCCATCGATGAAAATCATAAGCGATATTTTTGAGTATAGTTCGAAATACATGCCTAAATTTAATTCAATTTCAATTTCTGGATACCATATGCAAGAGGCTGGAGCTACTTGTGAAATTGAATTAGCGTATACCTTAGCAGATGGTTTAGAATATATTAGAACAGGAATTGCTGCAGGGATGGATATCGATATATTTGCACCAAGACTTTCCTTTTTTTGGGCAATAGGTATGGATCATTTTACAGAAATTGCTAAGTTAAGAGCTGCAAGGATGCTTTGGGCAAAATTGGTTAAAAGATTCAATCCAAAAAATTCAAAATCACTTATGCTAAGAACTCATTGCCAAACTAGTGGCTGGAGCTTAACGGAGCAAGATCCTTTTAACAACGTAGCACGAACTTGTATTGAAGCTGCGGCTGCTGTATTTGGAGGAACGCAATCTTTACATACCAATGCATTGGACGAAGCCATTGCATTGCCTACTGATTTTTCTGCAAGAATTGCAAGAAATACTCAATTATATCTTCAAAGTGAAACACAGATAACAAAAACAGTAGATCCCTGGGCTGGAAGCGAATTTGTTGAAAAGAAAACAGAAGAAATTGCAAAAAAAGCCTGGAAGTTGATTCAAGAGATTGAAGAATTAGGAGGGATGACAAAAGCAATCGAAGCTGGGATTCCGAAATTAAGAATAGAAGAAGCTGCAGCAAAAAAACAAGCTCGTATCGATTCTAATCAAGATACTATCGTAGGTGTCAATAAATACAGGTTATTAAAAGAAGATCCTTTACAAATTTTAGATGTTGACAATGAGAAAGTAAGAATTTCACAGGTCAACCGACTTAAAAAAATTAAAAATAATAGAGATACTCATAACGTTAAAAACGCATTATTAAAAATTACAGCTGCAGCTAAATCAAGTGAAGAAAATTTATTAACTTTAGCAGTCGATGCAGCTCGATCAAGAGCAACCTTAGGCGAAATCAGTGATGCGTTAGAGGTTGTTTTTGGAAGGCATAAAGCACAAATAAAATCATTTAGTGGCGTGTATAGTAAAGAAATTAAAAAAGATTCCTCTTTTGAGAAAGCAAGAGAATTAGCAAATAAATTTGCTGAATTAGAAGGAAGACGTCCACGTATTATGATCGCAAAAATGGGTCAAGATGGCCATGATAGAGGAGCAAAAGTTGTCGCTACCGGTTATGCAGATGTAGGCTTTGATGTTGATATAGGACCTTTGTTTCAAACTCCTGAAGAGGCTACAAAACAAGCTGTTGAAAACGACGTTCACATTATCGGCGTTTCGTCTTTAGCTGCAGGACACAAAACACTAGTTCCTAAAGTAATTAAAGAATTAAAAAAATATCAACGTGAAGATATTATGGTAATTGTTGGAGGGGTCATTCCTCCTCAAGATTATCAATTTTTATTTGATGCGGGTGCTGTTGCTGTATATGGTCCTGGAACAAAAATTAGTGAAGCAGCAATCGATTTATTGCAAATATTGATTGATTCCGTAAATTAATGCAGGATTTTATTGTTTTTAATCAAAATCCGATCTCAGTCATAAAAAAACTAATTTTATAAATAAATTTTAATCATGAATTATAAAAATAAGATGTTGCGTGATGACGCATTAAAAGGAAAAACAATCGTTGTTACAGGTGGTGGAAGTGGTCTTGGAAAAGCAATGACAACCTATTTCCTGGAATTAGGTGCTAATGTGGTTATTACCTCAAGAAATATAGAAAAACTTGAAACAGTAAAAACAGAATTAGAAACACAAACGGGAGGAAAAGTTTTGGCAGTACAATGTGACGTAAGGCATTACGATCAAGTTGAAGCGTTAGTTAAAGCTTCAGTTGAAACTTTTGGAAAAATAGATATTCTACTTAACAATGCAGCAGGAAATTTTATTTCTCCGACAGAGAGACTTTCAGCAAATGCTTTTGATACAATAATAGATATCGTATTAAAAGGAACTAAAAACTGTACGCTTGCCTTTGGAAAACATTGGATAGCTGAGAATGAAACGGAAAAAGTAGTTTTAAATATTGTGACTACTTATGCTTGGACAGGATCTGCTTATGTAGTTCCAAGTGCTACTGCTAAAGCAGGAGTATTAGCCATGACGAGATCTTTAGCTGTTGAATGGGCTAAATATGGCATGAGATTTAACGCGATTGCGCCAGGTCCATTTCCAACAAAAGGAGCATGGGACCGATTACTTCCGGGTGATTTAAAAGAAAAATTTGATCTTTCTAAGAAAGTACCTCTAAAAAGAGTTGGTGAACATCAAGAATTAGCAAATCTAGCTGCTTATTTAGTCTCAGAATTTTCCGCATATGTCAATGGAGAAGTAATTACAATAGATGGAGGAGAATGGCTTAAAGGAGCGGGACAAATGAACTTATTGGAAGATGTACCAAAAGAAATGTGGGACATGTTAGAAATGATGATTCGAGCAAAGAAAAATCAATAAAAAAGTATTTTTTTTCATTAGTTTTTCAAACTTACCCCTTTACTCTATTGTTCATTACCTGTTAACAAAAATAGCTTTAAAACCGCATAAATAATCGTATTTTTAAGGCAAATACTCGTTTCATATTTATGGGAAAAATAATAGCTATTGCTAACCAAAAAGGTGGGGTTGGAAAAACAACCACATCTGTAAATCTTGCAGCATCGCTTGGCGTTCTTGAAAAGAAAGTGCTTTTAATTGATGCTGACCCACAAGCCAACGCCTCCTCTAGTTTAGGTATTGATATCGATGTGGTTGATAATGGCACTTACCGATTGTTAGAACATACTATAAAAGCCGAGCAGGCTATACAATCTACCAATTCTCCAAATGTTGATATTATTCCAGCACATATAGACTTAGTTGCAGTAGAAATAGAGCTAGTCGATGTAGAAGCTAGAGAGTATATGCTTAATAAAGCCATCAATCATTTAAAGGAATCCTACGATTATATTTTAATTGACTGTGCTCCATCACTGGGTTTGCTTACATTAAATGCGCTTACGGCGTCCGATTCCGTAATTATTCCCATACAATGCGAGTATTTTGCTTTAGATGGTTTAGCAAAATTATTAAATACTATTAAAAGTATTCAAAGAATTCATAATAATTCACTGGATATTGAAGGTTTATTGCTTACCATGTATGATTCAAGACTTCGTCTATCTAATCAAGTGGTAGAAGAAGTAAAAAAACATTTTGATAAAATGGTTTTCAAAACAATTATACAACGAAATGTTCGTTTGGGTGAAGCACCTAGTTTTGGAGAAAGTATCATAAGTTATGATGTAGATAGTAAAGGTGCTACTAATTATTTGAGTTTAGCACAAGAATTAATCGAGAAAAACGAAACCGAGTAAATGGCTAAAGCAACAAAAAAACAAGCCCTAGGTAGAGGATTATCGGCATTATTAAAAGATTCAATCAATGATATAACGTCGATAAGCGATAACAATGAAAATCAGGGGATAGGGACTATAATTGATTTAGACTTAAAACTAATTGAAATGAATCCATTTCAACCACGATCTAGATTTAATGAAGAATCGTTAAGAGAATTAGCATCTTCAATAAGTGAATTAGGAGTCATTCAACCCATTACGGTCAGAAAACTTGAATTTAATAAATTTCAATTAGTAAGTGGAGAGCGAAGATTTAGAGCCTCAAAATTAATTGGAAAAATTACTATTCCTGCATTTATTCGAGTTGCCAATGACCAAGAATCTTTAGAAATGGCTTTGGTTGAAAATATTCAACGTCAAGATCTAGATCCCATTGAAATTAGTTTATCATATCAACGTTTAATTGAAGAAATAGAGATCACACAAGAAGCATTAAGTGATCGAGTAGGAAAAAGTCGTTCTACTATTGCAAATTATTTGAGATTGTTAAAATTAGACCCAATTATTCAAACAGGAATGCGAGATCGCTTTATCTCCATGGGACATGGTAGAGCTATTATTAATATAGATAACTCTAGAGAGCAACTTCGTATTTATGAAAAAGTTATTTCTGAAAATCTTTCGGTAAGGGAAACAGAAGCCCTCGTTAGAAATCTTAAAATTGAACCCAATAAAAAAACGTTAACAAAAAAAACAGTTCTTCCAAACTATTTAAAAACTGCAAAAAAAGAACTTTCTAAATATTTAGACAGCCCAATTATCATAAAAATTTCTGATACCAACAAAGGGAATGTTTCCATCCCCTTTAAAAATAAAAAAGATTTTTATCGAATCATGAATTTACTTAAACGTGAACAATAAATTTATCTATATATTTCTTTTTTTATCTGTAAATAGCATAATTGCCCAAAAATCAGATACACTTACCTTAAGTAAACAAAAAGAGATTACTTTTAAAGATAGGCCCACTGAAGAAAACAACTATTACAATCCTTTAGCGCCTGCAAAAGCGGCATTTTACTCAGCTGTTTTACCAGGTTTGGGGCAGATTTACAATAAACGATATTGGAAGGTTCCAATCGTCTATCTTGGAATAGGAACTAGTATTTATTTTTACAAACTAAATAATGACGATTACAATCGATTTAGAAACGCTTACAAAAGGAGATTAGCTGGTTATACTGATGACGAATTTTGGGGAAATGGCACTACCCCTATTGTTTCTTCAGATCGACTGGAAGATGCACAGAAAACAGCTAAAAGGAATAAAGATTTAAGTATTGCTGTAGCTGTAGCTTTTTATTTATTAAATATAATTGATGCCAATGTAGACGCTCATTTAAGGCAATTTAATGTTAACAACGACCTAACGTTGGAACCCGTATTTGAGTTAAATCCTATAGATACAAAAGCAAATTATAGTATTTCATTAAAATATCGATTTAAATGAAAATAGCACTTTTTGGATATGGTAAAATGGGTAAAACTATCGAACAAATAGCTTTGCAAAAAGGGCACACGATTGTTTTGAAAACTTCTGGAAAATCGTCACTTGAAAAAATTATTGAAGCAGATATAGCTATTGATTTTTCAACTCCCAAAGCAGCAGCCTCTAACATTAAATTTTGTTTGGAACGTCAAATACCGATTGTTTGTGGAACTACTGGATGGCTTGATAATTATAATGAAATCATAAATTTTTGTAATAAATGTAACGGAGCTTTTATCTATGCGTCTAACTTTAGTATTGGTGTCAATATTTTTTTTCAAATGAATGAATATCTAGCTAAGCTCATGAAGCCATGGAAAGAGTATCAGGTTTCTTTGGAAGAGATACACCATACAGAAAAACTTGATACACCAAGTGGAACAGCAATAACATTAGCTGAAAATATAATTAAAAATTCAGATAAAAAAAGTTGGAATTTAAAAAAAAATGAAAAAAATAATATTAAGATTACTGCAAAAAGGGTAACTAATGTAAAAGGAACTCATACAATTAACTATCAATCAGAAATTGATACTATATCGATTCAACATGAAGCGCACAGCAGAGAAGGTTTCGCTCTCGGTGCTTTAATTGCTGCAGAATGGCTCATAGGCAAAAAAGGAATCTTTTCCATGAAAGACGTATTAAAACTAAAATAACAAATCAAATAATAAAATGACTTTTACCACTATACTAATTTTAATTCTAATTGTTCAGATAATTCATTTTTTAGGAACTTGGAAGTTATATAAGAAAGCTGGAAGAAAAATTTGGGAAGCTGCGATACCCATTTATAATTCGATAGTATTAATGAAAATAATCAATCGCCCGTCGTGGTGGACTTTACTCCTATTTATTCCTATTATCAACTTAATAATGTTTCCTGTTATCTGGGTTGAAACACTAAGAAGTTTTGGAAAAAATAGTACTAATGATACTATTTTAGGAGTAGGTACTCTAGGTATGTATATCTACTATGTTAATTATTTTCAGGACGCAACCCATATTAAAGAAAGGAGTTTAAAACCAAGAACTGCAACTGGCGAATGGATTAGTTCTATTTTATTTGCAGTAGTAGCAGCGACCATCATTCATACCTATGTGATGCAACCCTTTACTATACCTACTTCTTCTTTGGAAAAAACACTATTGGTTGGAGATTTTCTTTTTGTGAGTAAGTTTCACTATGGAGCAAGAGCACCGATGACAGCAGTTTCTTTTCCCATGGTTCATGATACTATACCAGTCCTTAGAAAAAAATCTTATTTAGACCAACCACAACTACCGTATTTAAGATTTCCTGGATTTCAAAAAATTAAACGAAACGATATTGTTGTTTTTAGTTGGCCTACGGATACTTTAATTGATATTAATAGACCTTCTAAAGGATTTAAGGTAAAGCCATTAGATAAAAAATCTAATTATGTAAAAAGATGTGTTGGTATTCCTGGGGATGAATTAGAAATCAAAAATGGATATGTTTATATAAATGGTAAACAAAATAGTTTACCAGATAGAGCAAAGCTCCAATTTCGTTATAAAATAGTATCTAAAAGTTCTTTTGTAAAAAGAGATAATTCAGGGAGGTATTTGAATCAACCATCAGCATATGTTTCGAGCCATTTTGATATATCAGACATATACATATCGGACATAAATAGAAAAAACAAAATTATTACACACATAGCGCAATTAACAGATGAAGCTTATCAAAAAGTAAAAAACAATCCAAATGTCATAGAAGTTGAAAAACTGAACGTAGAGGAAGGAACCTGGAATCAAAGCACTTTCCCACAAGACCCAAGATTTAAATGGAATACTAAATACTTTGGACCGATAACAATTCCTGAAGCAGGAAAAAGCACAGAAATAACGATTGAAAATATTGCTCTATATAAACGTATTATCGAGGTTTATGAAGGTAGTGAATTTGGAATTAAGAATAAAATTTCTTTTTCTGGGACTCAGGTAAAATTAAACGGAAAAATTTTAACTGAATATACTTTTCTACAAGATTATTATTGGATGATGGGAGATAATCGAGATAATTCACAAGATGCTAGAATGTGGGGCTTTGTCCCATTCAATCATGTGGTAGGAAAACCTGTATTTATTTGGATGAGTTGGGATAGTAATGCGGAGGGCTTTATCAATAAAATTAGATGGGAACGACTATTTACAACTGTTAGTGGCGAAGGGAAACCTGTTTCGTATTTCATATATTTTGTTGTCTTGTTAGGAGCTTGGTTTATTTTTGATTTTTTTAGAAAAAGAAAAGCTTAATATCCAAAAAATATTAAATTATTGGAAACCATATTAATCCATCCTACTTATTTTACTTCCATCACTCAGATGGTGGCTTATGTCCAGGCTGAAAAAGTATTTTTTGAAGCTGATGATAATTATCAAAAGCAGAGTTATAGAAATAGAGCTTACATAGCTCATAGTAATGGAAAATTATTATTAAATATACCTGTTAAACATTCACAAAAGGGAATAAGAAAAAAAACGAATGAAGTATTAGTTGAGAATAGTTTTCCTTGGCAAATTCAACACTGGAAATCTTTAGAATCTGCTTACCGAACTTCGCCATACTTTGAATATTACGAGGATGAGTTGAAACCTTTGTTTTTTAGACCTGTCCGTTCCTTATTTGATTTTAATGTAGAAGCTTTTGATTTAATCTGTGAATTGTTAGATATAAGTAAAAGATATAAATTCACTAAAGAATATTTTAAAAACCCATCCCAATTAGACCTTAGAAGACTCGTAAACCCTAAGTTGGATTTAGATATAAAATTAGAACCTTATTTTCAAGTATTGAATAAAGAAAATAATTTTATCGCTAACCTTTCCATACTAGATTTATTATTTAGTGAAGGTCCCAATGCCGTCTCTTATTTAGAAAATCAAAAAATAAATTTTAATCAAATTAATTCCATCCAAAAGTAGCACTAATGGGGTAGTGATCTGAAAATGTTTTTTTAATAGTATTGAAGTCTAAGACCTTTAAATCTTTTGTTGCCAACAGATAATCTATTCTCATCGGATAATTTTCAAAAGTGAAGGTAGTTCCAATATCACTACCTGCTACCAAAAATGCATCATTCATATCTTTTGAAAGTTGATGATAAACATAAGAAAATGCAGTATTATTAAAATCACCCGAAATAATAACTGGAGAGTCAGATTTATTTTTGTGTTGAATAATTTTATCAACTTGATTTTGTTGTTTTACAAAACGTGTACTAACTTTTTTTCTCAGAACTTCGTTGTCCACTTCTTGCAAATATTTCATGCTTGGCAGTATACTAAAAGACTGTAAATGTATGTTGTAGACGCGAATAGTATCTTTCCCCTTTACAATATCAGCTGCTATGGTATTATTGTAGGAATCTTTGAAATTAAAAGTATAAGTATTAATTAAAGGGTATTTCGAAAAGATAGCATGTCCTAAAATATTTTTGTTTTTAAAGTTAATATACCGGTGAGGGTATTCCGATAAATTTATGTTCATATTTTTACTGAACTCCTGTAAACAAATAATATCAGGTTGTTCTTTTTTAAGATAAGAATCCATCATTTTGGGAATGTTTTTTTGAGATTTCTTGGTTTCGTAAAAATTAAATAACCGAACATTGAATGAAAGAATTTTTAGTTGATTTTGTGCATTAATAGTAGGTTTTTTAGTTGATAATTTAATAAAAGGACCAAAGTGGAAATAAGCTAAGACAACTATTATGAGTGATATAAAAGCATTGCTTTTGATTTTAAAAAACCAATAAATACAAAATAAAATATTGATTAAAATTAATGGTGACACTACTAAACTCAATAACGATAAGTTTGGAAAAGATTTAGGAGTCAAATAAGGTACCAAAAAGGTAACTAATAACAAAAAGGCAACAACAATGTTACTCCAATATATTAACCAATTAAAAAAACTAAACTTTATTTTCATTAGTTAATCTTTACCTGCTTTAAATAAAAAATCCTTCTCTGCCTTGGTTAAACTATCATAACCACTTTTTCCTATTTTATCAAGAATACGATCAATTTTTATTTGGTGATTAGTAGTTGGGTTTCGTTTGGTATTTTTTGGTGCTGATTGTTTTGTTTTATGAACTTGCTTAAAATGTTTGTATTTATTAGACTTAAATAGATTTACTAACAAATCCATAAAATTTTCAAACCAGATACCGATATCGTTCCCCTTTTTTAGGTGGATAGCATATACATAACCAAAAATTGCTCCACCCATATGCGCTATCAATCCGCCGGCATTACCCGAAGATGGGAGTTGAAATAAATCTAACAAAACCATAACCAATCCAATTTGCCAAAGCTTAATTCGAAATGTAAATATACGTACCATAGCGTCAGGAGTATAGGTAGCAATAAAAATGACTATTGCTAATACTGCTGCTGAAGCTCCCATTAAATTACTTGATATATTATTAAATACTGGAAATAAGTTATATGCTAAAACATAAAAAAGACCTCCATTTATAGCCCCTAACAAATAGATAGTTAAAAATCTTTTAGAAGTAAATAAATTTAATACATAAAGACCAAACCAATAAAGTAAATACATATTCCAAAATAAATGCCAAAATCCAGCATGTAAAAAAGCATAGGTCACAAAAGACCAGGGTTGATAGACGATTTCTAAAAAACTAGTAGGCAATACAAACCAAGAAACAAGTGTAGACGGGGATAACTTAAAGAAAAAAGATCCCAAATAAAAGATTAAAAAAATCAAGGTATTTATTACAATGATTTTTAAAACTATCGAAAGTTGCTTAAACTGACCTATTAGATTATTTGTATCCACTTGTTATAAAATATATCAGAGTTTTTAATTAATTCCATCGATGCGAATCAAAACTATTCTTTTTCCAATAATAAGCCATTATAAAACCAAATAAAGCGCCTCCTATATGAGCAAAATGTGCTATACCAGTGGCAGTACCTGAAATTCCAAAAAATAAATCACCAGCAATTATAATTGGTATAAAATACTTTGCTTTTATTGGGATTGGTAAAAATATAAGCATTAATTCGGTATTGGGGTACATTATACCAAAAGCTACTAAAACTCCGTAGATAGCACCAGAAGCTCCAACGGCTGGAGTATTAAAACTCACATACAAAGACTCTATACTTTCAACAGAAACAGCTTCTAAAATCCCAGAGTTATATTGACCTGTAGTTAACATACTCATGATTTCTGATTGGTTCATTCCTATATTTAAAAGAGCATTCATCCCCTCTTGAATCTGGTAATAATTAACTAAAGTATGAATCAAAGCAGCACCAAAACCAGCAGAAAAATAAAAGAATAAAAACTTTTTAGTACCCCAATTCATTTCCAAAGGAGATCCAAATGCCCATAATGCATACATATTGAACAAAATATGCATTAAACCTCCATGCATGAACATATGGGTTAAGGGCTGCCAAAATCGAAAATTTGGATGCTCGAAATAATATAAAGAAAATAATTTATAAGCGCCTTCTCCTAGAAAACTTGAGCCTATAAAAAAAATAATATTAACTATTATTAAAGCCTTTATGGTTTCAGAAATAGTTCTCATTTAAATAAATTTTTTATCAATATCTGATGCATCTAATATCATTAATACTGATTGATTAGTTGGAGATTTCGTAGGCTCTTTGCAAGCAAATAATTGATGAACCAAATGTTCTAGCTCAGCTTCATTTAATGCTTTACCTGTTTTTACTGCCAATGATTTCGCTAATGATTTTGCTAATAGGTCATTTTGACTAAACCCTGGGTCAGGAACCTCTGTTCGAATATCACTGACCAAACAATCCAATATATTTTTTATCTCGTTCTCTTTTACAGCAACAGGAATGCCATTAATTTCGATCGTATCTTCCTTAAAAGAGGAAAAACTAAATCCCGTATGTTCCAATTGCTGTTGAATACTCTTTAATATTTCCAGGTCTAATTTTGAAAAAGTTAATTGCAATGGAAACAATAGTTGTTGACTGGTTGCCTCTTTAACGGTAATATTTTTTAATATTCCTTCATATAAAATTCTTTGATGCGCTAAATTTTGATGAATAAACATAAATCCGCTTTTTATAGGACTCATTATATATTTATTCTGAAATTGGAATATAAAGTTGTTGGAATTATTTTCTTCATTTTCAAAAAGACTTCCTGTTACTTTATCACTTTCGAACTCAATAGAATCAAAGTCTGTATTATTCTGATCACTTTTTAATCCAACATACATAGCCTCCCATGAATTTAAATTAGAAACAGTATTTTTTGATGTGAACGTATTAAATTTAGAATTCTGATTCTTATTTTCCTGAAAGGGGTTAAAATTTTTATCAACCTCTACAGTAGGAGCAATTGGGCTTTTTTTACTCAGATCATAGGGCGTATCCATTTCTGGATCTTTATTAAAATCTAAGCTTGGGACAATACTAAATTGACCTAAACTATGTTTTATGGATGCTCTGAGCATGGCATAAATTGCATGCTCATCGTCAAATTTTATTTCAGTTTTTGTAGGGTGAATATTTATATCTATCGTTTGAGGATCGACATACAAAAAAAGAAAATAACCAGGTTGATTGCCCTCTTTTAATAAACCCTCAAAAGCCGATAAAATGGCATGGTGTAGATAAGAACTTTTTATAAAACGATTGTTTACAAAAAAAAATTGCTCTCCCCTACTTTTTTTTGAAAATTCAGGTTTAACTACAAAACCTTCTACTTTAACAATTTCTGTTTCCTCAGATACAGGCACTAACTTTTCATTTGTTTTAGCCCCTAAAATATTAACAATACGTTGTCTAACATTTGAAGGTGGCAAATTGAAAACCGTACTTTCGTTATTAATCAAAATAAATTCTACATTGGGATGAGCCAGCGCTACTCGATGAAATTCATCGATGATGTGTCGCGTCTCTACAGGGTTACTTTTTAAAAAATTCCGTCGAGCAGGAATATTATAAAATAAATTTTTCACTGAAATAGAACTTCCCACAGGAACTACCACAGGATTTTCGGATATTATCGAACTTCCCTCTATAGTAATGTGAGTTCCTATTTCATCTTTTTCAGTTTTAGTTTTCAATTCTACATGAGCAATAGCGGCAATAGAAGCTAAAGCTTCTCCACGAAATCCTTTTGTATGAATATTAAATAAGTCTTCGGCTATTTTTATTTTAGAGGTAGCATGACGTTCAAAACAAAATTGAGCATCTGCCTTCGTCATTCCTATTCCGTTGTCAATTACTTGTACTAATGTTTTTCCAGCATCTTTTATGAGTAGTTTAATCGATGTGGCTTTTGCATCTATAGCATTTTCGAGTAATTCTTTAACTAGGGAAGCTGGTCTTTGAACAACTTCTCCTGCAGCTATTTGATTGGCAACATGATCGGGTAATAATTGAATAATATCTGCCATTAGCTTTTAAAAAATATTGATAAATCAAAATCAATAATAAATAAGAATATTAAAATTAATATGGTGAAAATAAAAAATAAACGATAATTTGTGTTTTTATCAGAGGTTTTTTTTAGTTCAGTAAAGGCCGCTTTAAACTTAGCTTTTAAGTTTTTACTTTCACCTACGGTTGATCGGTAACTATCGAATTTATGCTGCATTTGGAAAGGACTACCCGAACCTTCATTATTATAATAACGAGGTTCATATCCAAATTTTTTATTTTTTCGTGGCTTTAAAATTCCCATTAATCAAAAGTAATTAAATTCAAATTGTTTTAGAAGTGTTTTAACAACGTATATTGACAATAAATATACCAAAATTAATAACCGCCTATCGTTCTTAAAAAAAATTAAGAATTTAAATTATTATTCATTCAAAACTAATTTCAATTCAAAATAAGAATATTCATTATTCAGTTTTGATTTTAAATCTGTTAAGTTTTCGTAGGTAAGTTGTTCCATTTTATTTTTTAATTCTAAAAAACGCTTTTCTGAAATTAGATCGTAGATGTCAATTTCTCCCTGAGCTACGAAGGAGGACAAGTGAAATTCGATAGTTCCTCTAACTAAACCTCGCTTTTTTGCAATATCTGGAATTGATAGACCTTCTTTAAATAGTTTTAGAGATATTAATTTGGTATTTACTTTTTTGATTTTTTCGGTAACAACAATTTCATCAATAATAACATTATTCTCATCTGCATATTCATTGATGCAAGCTAAAATTTCATCACCATATTTTTGAACTCTAATTTTCCCCATTCCATGAATAGTTTTTAATTGCCTATTATTGAGTGGTAATAATTCTGAAAGTTCGTAAAGAGTATGTTGAGTAAAAACTTGAAAATGCGGTATAGATTCAGCTTGTGCTATAACCGATCTTAAATTACTTAGATTATCAAATAAAATTGGATGCTTTGTTTCTACAGAATAAGTTTTATTTTTTTTTGGTTTCTCTGGTTTTATTAAAACAGATTCAGCTCTAAGTTTTAAATATTTTCGGAATTTGTAATTTCCATTTAAACCTAATAAACAATAAAGTTTAGACTTTAATAATTCTTCTATTTTATTCGTATTTTTTTCAAATTCTTTTTGAAGCCCTTTATCTTCGGTTGAAAAAGAAAATTCATCAAAGGGAGATTTTATTTTTTCTTTAGTGTGATTAATAAAATAAGTAATAGCCCTATGAATTCTCTCTAAAATAATTTCATCATTTTCAATATCTAATTCTTCATTACTTAACTTAAAAAGCTGGCTATTAAAATTAGTAGCAATTTTTAAGATTGGTTGTATACCTTGTTCTTTTATAACTGTCAAAGGAGTTTCAATAGCACCTTTTAAACTAGATATATTTGAATAATATAGATTTAATAGTCGCGTGATTGGGGGTAAAAAATCATAGTAGTTTAGGAGTTCACCTATAAGATTTAATTGAAATATTTTTTTTGAAACTAATAAATCACTCTCTTTTGGAGGAAATTCGGTAATGTGATTTGTGAAAGTTGCTACTCTTAGGTCAGTAATGATACTTTCTTCATTAATTTCACTTTTCAATACGACACCATTTAATGTTCTACAACGACTCAAGGCAACATAAGTTTGTCCATGGGCAAAAGCTGCGTTAGCATCAATTATAGCTTTATCAAAAGTTAAACCTTGACTTTTATGGATGGTAATTGCCCATGCTAATCTTAAAGGTATTTGCGAAAAAGAACCTATACAATTCTCAGATATTTCATTAGTTTTTGAATCAATTTCGTAGCTTACATTTTCCCAAGTTTCGGGGCTTACCGTTATAGTTTCAAGTTCTCCTTCGCATTGAACTTTTACTTCTTTTTTATGAATTGCTATTATTTTACCTATTTTACCGTTGTAATATCTTTTTTCTGGATTACTATCATTTTTAATAAACATTACTTGTGCACCTTTTTTCAAAAGTAAATCCTTGTGAGTTGGGTATGAAGTTTCTGAAAATTTACCTTGAATAATAGCTTTATAAGTTTGGGATTTTCCTTTTAATTTATTTAAATTTTTATCATTAAGTACATGTGTTTTTTTATTATGAGTCGTCAGTGTAATAAACCCCTCATCCTCCTTTGGAATAAAATTTGGCAAAAATCTTTCATTAAGTTTTTTGATTGAATCTTCAGATATTTCACCGGTTCTTATTTCATTTAAAATACGAATAAACTCTTGATTTTCTTGCCTGTAAATATGTTTCAGTTCAATATTTACGGTATGACTATTGATAAATACTTTACTACTAAAAAAATAGGGGGTCTCGTAATGATTTTTTAATAAATTCCATTCATTAGTATTTACAACAGGAGCTAACTGCTGTAAATCTCCAATCATTAAAACTTGAACTCCACCAAATACTTTACGTTTATCTCTATATCTTCTTAAAACCTGATCGATACCGTCTAATAAATCCGAACGGACCATACTTATTTCATCAATAACTAATAGATCCAATGACCTGATAATATTAATTTTTATTTTACTAAACTTATGTTGAAACGAGGATCCTCTATTATTAAATTTAGAATCATTAGGTAAAATAGGTCCAAATGGCATTTGAAAAAAAGAGTGAATTGTTACTCCTTTAGCATTAATAGCTGCCACACCTGTAGGAGCAACTACAATAACTCTTTTTAAAGAATTAGATTTTAGTGAACGTAAAAAAGTAGTTTTACCAGTTCCTGCCTTTCCTGTTAAAAAAATTGTACGGTCTGTTTTTTCAACAAATTCCCAGGCTAAGTCTAATTCAGGATTTTTAAGCATACCATTAGAATACAAAACATTATTTATGTGAAGTTATGAAAAGAAAAAAACTTCTTTACCAATGGATTATTTGGCCTCTTTTCTGAGTTGAGCCATTTTAATAGCAACAATAGCGGCTTCCACACCTTTGTTTCCATGTTTTCCTCCACTACGATCTATGGCTTGCTGCAAAGTTTGGTCTGTTAATACACAAAACATTACAGGGATATCATTATCTAAATTTAATTGCATTATTCCATTTGTAGTAGCTTCACAAACGTAGTCAAAATGTTTAGTTTCACCTTCAATAACACTACCAATAGCTATAATCGCATCTAACATTTGGAAACTTTGTTGCATTTTTTTACATCCGTAAACTAGCTCAAAACTCCCAGGAACATTCCAACGTACTATATTTTCTTTTATAGCGCCACATTCCAATAGAGTATCATAAGCACCCTGATACATTCCTTCTGTTATTTTTGAATTCCATTCAGAAACAACAATCCCAAATCGAAAATTTTTCGCATTTGGGATTGTTGCTTTATCATAAGATGATAAGTTATTGTTTTCTGTAGCCATATTATTTCATTGCTTCAGCTTTTCCTAAGTATAAAGTAGCTTTATCAGCTTCAGGTGATTTTGGGTAGACATCTAAAATAGCATTTAAATGTTTTAATGCAACAGAAGATTTACCTAAATCGATAGCTATAATTCCTGCTTTTAATAAAAAACGTGGAGCTGTAAGTTCGCTAGAACTCATCGACACAGCATTTTCGTAATACTTTAAAGCTTCTTCTGGCTGATCTAATTGAGCAAAAGCGTCTCCAATAGCTCCTTTTGCAATAGGAGCTACATTAGCATCATCTGCTTTAAATTGGTCTAAGTGCTTAATTGCTTCTAGATATTTCCCTGTATTTAAATAGGCAACACCAGCATAATAATTTGCTAAGTTAGCTGCATTGGTGCCGCTGTAATTATCGATAATATCGACAAAGCCAAATTTTCCATTACCTCCATTTAGAGAAAGGTTAAATAAAGAATCTTTTGTGGTGGCAGCTAATGCTTGCTCATAATAGGATTGAGCTTGAAACATTTCATTCATTGCCTCAGTTTCTTTCGGTTCTTGGATAAAGTTTTGAAAACCTAAAAATCCTAAAACGCTAACTGCTACAACTCCAACGAAAATTAAAATTGCTTTTTGATTTTTTTCTACCCAGGCCTCAGTTCTTGAAGCTCCTTCATCAAGGGTACTAAATACCTCTGCCGTTGTACTTTCCTCTTCTATTTGAGAAATTTTCTCGGCTTTGTTTTTAGGCCTACCCCCTCTTTTCTTGTATGTTGCCATAATATGCTTTGTTAAGTGTGCAAAAATATAATTTTTATTAGATAATAAAAGCACAAGTTTTTATTATTTTTCAATAATTTGCACTTATAAATAAATAAAATCAAAAATTGGAGTCAAAAGACTCTAATATACTGAAATACATGGTTTTAAAAAACTTATCACTTCTTAACTATAAAAACTTTGAAACCGCTTCTTTTGAGTTTGATTCAAAAATAAATTGTTTGGTAGGTAATAACGGTGTCGGAAAAACGAATGTTTTAGATGCAATTTATCATCTTTCCTTCGGTAAAAGTTATTTTAACCCAATAACCGTTCAAAATATTAAACATGGAGAAGGTTTTTTTGTAATAGAAGGTAATTATGATAAAAAGGATAGAGAAGAAAAAATTATAGTCAGTGCAAAAAGAGGCCTAAAAAAAATAATTAAACGTAATGGAAAACCCTATCCAAGATTTAGCGAACATATCGGTTTTTTGCCTTTGGTAATTATTTCTCCTGCAGATCGTAATCTAATTGTCGAAGGAAGTGAAACAAGAAGAAAGTTTATGGATGGAGTTATTTCGCAAGGAGATAGTGATTACTTAAACACTTTATTAAACTATAACAAAATCGTTGCTCAACGAAATTCATTACTGAAATATTTTGCAGTTAATCATACCCATAATCAAGAAACTCTTGATATTTACAATTTACAAATGCATGATTTAGGAACAACTATTTACGAAAAAAGAAAAGCGTTTTTAAATGATTTTATGCCCATATTCAGTAAACGATACCAATCTATCAGTAATTCGAAAGAAATAGTAGAAATTCAATATAGGAGTCAATTAAATGAACAGGATTTATTAATTTTATTAAAGGAAAATACTACAAAAGATAAAATAAGTCAATACAGTAATTTTGGAATTCATAAAGACGATCTAATTTTTGATATTGAAGAACACCCAATTAAAAAATTTGGTTCACAAGGACAACAAAAATCTTTTTTAATAGCTTTAAAATTGGCTCAGTTTGATTTTATCAAAACACAAAGTAAAGTAAATCCAATACTGCTGATGGATGATGTTTTTGATAAATTAGATGAGCAACGAGTCGAACAAATTATTGCACTCGTAAAAAATCAAGACTTTGGTCAGTTATTTATAAGTGATACCCACGCAGACAGAACCGAAAAAGTAATCAAAAAAATACATCAATCGTATAAAATATTTAAGTTGTAAAATGGCAAAAAGAAAAGGAGATCAAAACTCAATGAGTGATGTATTAAAAGGGTTTATAGAAACCAACAGACTACAAAAAGGCTTGGATAAAGTTTCGATTGAAGATGCATGGCACAAGGTTATGGGAAAAGCTATTTCCAAATACACCACTGGAATAAAGTTAGATCGACAAGTGCTTTATGTTCAATTAAGTTCTTCTGTATTACGAGAAGAATTAAGTTATGGTAAAACAAAAATAATAGCAATGATTAACGAAGAAATGGGTAAAGAAATAATTAATAAAATTATTCTGCGTTAACTTAAATTATAGCATAAAAAAACCTTCCGTAATGGAAGGTTTTTTTGTATTTAAAATATTTTTTAAAACATTTTCTCTGGCTGAAAAATGAAAAGCGCCTTCAATGGCTGCATTTTCGTCACTGTCACTACCGTGAACAGCATTTTCACCAATAGAGGCAGCATATAGTTTTCTAATTGTACCTTCTGCAGCCTCAGCTGGATTGGTAGCTCCAATCAAAGTACGGAAATCTTCTACTGCATTATTTTTTTCAAGGATAGCAGCAACGATAGGACCACGAGTCATATATTCAACTAACTCACCAAAAAAGGGACGCTCACTGTGCACTGCATAAAAAGCTTTTGCGTCATCCATGGTCATTTGAGTAAGTTTCATAGCTACAATTCTAAATCCGGAAGCTGTAATTTTTTCAAGTATGGCACCAATATTTCCTTTTTCAACACTATCGGGCTTTAACATAGTAAATGTTCTGTCTGTTCTCATTTTTTATAATTTTTTTGCAAAAAGTATGCAATTTGAAATCATTTACCACAAGTAAACACTAATAAATTGTATATTCGCATACTATGAATTCAGAGGAAATTTTGATACTAAAACAAGCCCTGTCCAATAAGAGTAATATAGTTATTGTAGGGCATAAAAACCCAGACGGAGACGCAATTGGGTCCTGTTTAGGCTTGGCTAATTTTTTAAAACAATTAGAACACCAAGTAACTGTAGTTATGCCTAATGATTTTCCTGAATTCTTAAAATGGATTCCTGAAACTCAAATAATCATTAATTACGAACAGCATCGAGACAACGTAAAAAATTGTCTTAACGAAGCAAATCTTGTTTTTACCCTAGACTTTAACGCCTTGAATAGAACTGGAGATTTAGCACCAGAATTAATGGCAACTAATGCAGATTTTATACTCATTGATCACCACCAAGAACCAGATGATTACGCCCTTGTAACCTATAGCGATGTAGGTATGAGTTCAACTTCAGAAATGGTATATAATTTTATAGAATTTATGGGTGGCCTTAACTTATTAAACAAAGAAATTGCGACGCAGTTGTATGTTGGTATTATGACCGATACAGGTTCTTTTCGTTTTCCAGCGACAACAGCTGCTACCCACAGGATAATTGCCCATCTAATCGAAGCAGGTGCTCCTAACTCGATCATTCATCAAAATGTTTATGATACTAATAGCCCTGATCGATTAAAGCTTTTAGGAGTTGCGTTAAACAATATGGTTATGCTTCCCGAATACAAAACGGCTTACATCACCATGAGCCAAGAAGAATTAAATAATAATAATTTTAAAAAAGGTGACACCGAAGGTTTCGTCAACTACGCATTATCAATGAAAGGTGTTATTTTTGCGATGATTTTTATTGAAAATAAAAAAGAGAAAATCATAAAGATATCGCTTCGAAGCAAAGGTTCCTTTTCGGTGAATGATTTTTCAAGAAAATATTTCAATGGAGGTGGGCACACCAATGCTGCCGGTGGCAAAAGTTCAAAAACTTTATCTAAAACCGTTGAAGAATTTATTAGTATCTTGCCTGGTTATAAAAAAGAATTAAATGAAGCTTAAATTATTTTTAACCTTTACGTTTTTACTAGTATTATTTTCTTGTAAAAGTCCTGAAGCAAGAAAACCTGTTCAATACACATCGGGTTCATTTATTTCTAAATCTATTGAAAGAAATAAAGCTATTTTTGAAAAGGAAGAAAAAGAAATTCTCCAACTTTTAGAGGTCAATAAAACAAAGTCTTATTTTACTTCGGAATCTGGTTTTTGGTATTATTATGAAGTAAAAGATAGTTCTAAAACTAAGGTCCCTGAGTATGGAGACAAAGTTACTTTTTATCATAACATCAAAGATTTAAATGGCATAACGATACTTTCAAAAAATGAAGTTGGCCTTCAAAATTGTGTTATAGATAAAACTAATCAAGAACTAATTTCTGGAATACGTGATGGCCTTAAATTAATGAAAGAAGGAGAAACGATTACATTTTTATTTCCATCCTACAAAGCATATGGCTATTATGGAATAGAAAATAAATTAGGAACTAACGTTCCTATACAATGCACAGTAACATTAAATTCAATAAATAAAACAAATGAAAATTACTAGAATTATGAAAAAAGGAGCATTTTTAATTTTAATACTAAGCCTTGGTTTGGCTTCTTGTCAAGAAAATAATTATCCAAATCTAGAGAAAGGTGTTTATGCAGAGTTCAACACTAACAAAGGTGTTTTTGTAGCAAAATTATATCACGACGAGACACCACTTACGGTTGCTAACTTTGTTGAATTGGCTGAAGGCAGAAACGAGTTAGTGGATTCAGCATACAAAGGAAAAAAATATTACGATGGATTAACTTTTCATAGAATCATAAAAAACTTTATGATACAAGGTGGTGATCCATTAGGAACAGGATCTGGAAATCCTGGATATACCTTTCCTGATGAATTTTCTGATAATTTAAAACACGATAAAAAAGGAATTTTATCGATGGCAAATTCAGGGCCAGGAACCAACGGCAGTCAATTTTTTATAACCTTAAAAGAAACTCCATGGTTAGACGGTAAACACTCGGTATTTGGAGAAATCGCAATAGGTCAAGATGTGGTAGATTCGTTAGGACTTGTAGAAACATCAAAACCAGGTGACAAGCCGATTGAAGCTGTTGTAATAAACAAATTAAATATTTTACGAGTTGGTGGTGCGGACGTTATTTCATTCAATGATGCGATGGCAAAAGCCGAAGAAAAAGTAAAAGAAGAACAAGCAGCAAAAGAAGCAGTAGCAATAATAACTGCAGAAACTTTAGCGAATGATATTGCCAAAGCAGAAGAAATGCCTTCTGGTATTAAAGTTTATTTTAATAAAAAAGGGAAAGGTGTTAAACCTAACGAGGGTTCCAAAATTAAAATGAACTATGCGGGTTATCTAAAAGATGGATCTTTATTTGATTCAAATCTAGAAGAGATAGCAAAAAAGTACAATACTTGGGACCATCGGCGAGCTGATGCTGGCGGATATCAACCAATACCAACAGATTACAGTAAAAATGCTCAATTAATACCTGGATTCAGAGAAGGTTTATTGATGATGAGTGTGGGTGATAAAACTACAATTTTAATTCCTTCGCATCTAGCATATGGCGAACGAGGAATTCCAAATTTAATTCCTCCAGGAAGTGATTTAATTTTCACTTTAGAATTAGTGGAAATTGTAAAATAAAAACTATTATAAAAACAGAAAAAGGCCTTCTTACAGAAGGTCTTTTTTATAGAATCAATTATCACTTTAACATGTTTCAATTATACTATCAAGCTTCTTTTCTTATTTTTATTTTAGTAACTATTCTTTGGATTTGGAGTGTTTATTTAAAAGACGTTAGCATTGTAGATATTTTTTGGGGCTTAGGATTTGTAATTCTAAACATTTTTTATGTTTTTAATTCAGGGGATTTAAATTCAAGAAAAATACTGCTATTAGTCTTAGTAAGCGTCTGGGGACTTCGACTTAGTATTTATCTTGCATACAGAAATATAGGCAAGGGAGAAGATTTTAGATATCAAGAATTTAGAAGAAAATTTGGCCCCAAACGCTATTGGTGGTTTAGTTATTTTCAAGCTTTTTTATTACAAGGTGCTTTGATGATCCTTATTTCTAGTACACTGCTTGGAATGAGTTTTTCGTCTCAACCAACTACACTCAGTTCTTTAGATTATATAGGTATCGGTATTTGGCTAATCGGATTTATTTTTGAGGCTGGCGGCGATTACCAATTGATGCGTTTTAAAAAAAATACTAATAATAAAGGCAACGTGTTAACTACGGGGTTTTGGAAATATACCCGCCATCCAAATTATTTTGGAGATGCTGCAGTTTGGTGGTCTTACGCAATTTTTAGTATTTCCGCAGGAGCTTATTGGCAGATAATTGGCTCCATACTGATGACCTTGCTAATTATTAACATTTCTGGAGTAACATTGCTTGAAAAATCGTTAAAACAAACAAAAACTGCCTATTCTGATTATATCGATAAAACAAGTTCTTTTTTCCCTTGGTTCCAAAAAAAATAATTAAATGGATTTTATAAAGAAAAATATATGGCTCATTCTTTTTGTTTTATGGGGATTACCATTAAGTTATTACAGAAGTAAGTTTCGAAAAATAGTTTATCAAACTGATAGTTGGCTAATCAATATTAAGCCCTTTTTCATCAAAGAAATAAAAGGTCTATTCGGAACAATTTATCCAAAAAATAAAGTCTATATAAAGTTTAGAAACTTTTATCTGTTTTATTTGTTGGTTTATTTGTTGCTTTTTTTAGCTTACGTCTTTTTTGATAAAAAAAATTAAATTAATTTTAACTATAATTTAAAAACGTATATTACTGCGCTATATAAAGTACTCTTAACCTCAGCGTTTCTATAAGAACTCATGTCTAAATTACCCAAAGAGCATAAATTTATTGATCTTTCAGACTATGGACGTCCGATCGCCAAAATCATTGCAAATTATCTTAAAAACACGGTTTTAACGCCAATTCATGTAACTATTGGATTTATCATTGCTGGTTTTTTAGCAATTTATTGTATGCTAGAAAACTTATACTGGTTTGCTGCTTTTTTTTTAATTTTAAAATCAATTTTAGACGCAGCAGATGGGGAGTTAGCTCGTGTAAAACAAAAACCTTCCTATACGGGTCGCTTTCTCGACTCCGTAGCAGATATAATATTAAACGCCCTCTTTTTTATAACCATAGCTTATATTACCAATGCTAATTATTGGGCTTGCTTTTTAGCTTTTTTCGGATTACAACTGCAAGGGACACTATACAATTACTATTACACCATCTTAAGAAATAAATTTAATGGTGATACAACCAGTCGAATTTTCGAAAATAGTACCCCAATAGCATTGGCTGGTGAAAAGCAAAAACATGTCACCATTTTATTTAGTTTATATAAACTACTATACGGAGTTTTTGATAAAATTATATACCAATTAGATTCCTCAGCAGAAAAAAGCAAATGTTGGCCAAATTTATTTATGACGGTCGTGTCTATTTTTGGCTTAGGATTTCAATTACTCGTAATTGCAGGGATGCTAGTATTGGGTTTAAAGGCCTTTATTATTCCTTTTTTCCTGATCAATACCATGCTTGTTTTTATATTTATTGCAATTAGAAAACTATTTTTTAATCGATATTAAAAAATAAATACCACCTATTTTTTAGGAATTTCTTTTAGAATTTCTTTTAAAAAACTCCAAAATTTTTGAGTAGATGATATGCAAGCACGTTCATCTGGAGAATGCGCTCCTTTGATGGTTGGTCCAAAAGAAATCATATCCATTTTCGGATAATTTGTTCCTAAAATTCCGCATTCTAAGCCAGCATGACAGGCAGCCACATGTGCTTTTTCACCATTCATTTTTTCATATAAAGAGGCTAATACTTTTAGAATAGCAGAATCCATATTCGGAGCCCAACCAGGATAATCTCCTGATAGATTAACTTCGAATCCAGCCAACTCAAATACAGATCTTAGAGAGCTAACCATATTTTCCTTTGAGGATTCTACCGAGGAGCGTGTTAAACATTCAATTTTAATTTGACCCTTCTCTAAAATTATTTTTGCAATATTATTAGAAGTCTCCACCAAGTCGGCTATGGCCGGGCTCATCCTAAAAACACCATTGTGTGCTCCGGATACTGCTTTTAAAAATAATTGTTGACATTCGTTACTTATTATGGTTTTTGGTAGCTCGTGGAGTTTCTCCATACTGATAGTCATCTCTGATTCTATGGGCTGGTATTCATCTAATAAATCAGCTTTAATTTTTTCAAAAGCAGTTATAAAATTAGTTTCATTGACTATCACAACCTGAGCATTGCTTTCCCTAGGAATGGCATTTCTTAAACTTCCACCAAGTACGGACGATATAGAACAACAGTCATTGGTTGCTATTAGAATACGATTCATTATTTTATTTGCATTGGCTAGGTCAAGGTGTATCTCCATACCACTATGTCCACCTTGCAAACCTTTAACACTTATTTGGTAGGCAATCGCATTTTCTGGAGTGGATTGTGGAGAGTAACTTTTAGAGGCTGTAACATCTACTCCACCTGCACAACCTACACCAATTTCATCGTCCTCTTCAGTGTCTAAATTAAGAAGTATTTCGCCTTTTAATAAACCACCTTTTAACCCCATAGCACCTGTCATACCGGTTTCTTCATCAATAGTAAATAAAGCATCGATAGCTGGGTGAGCAATTTCTTTACTTTCTAAAATAGCCATGATAGTGGCCACTCCTAATCCATTATCTGCACCCAATGTGGTACCTTTAGCTTTCACCCAATCACCATCCACAAACATTTCTATGCCTTGAGTTGCAAAATCGAATACGGTATCGTTATTTTTTTGATGTACCATATCGAGATGCGATTGCAATACAATCCCTTTTCTATTCTCCATTCCTGGAGTAGCAGGTTTTCGGATAATTACATTTCGAACATCGTCTTCAAAAGTTTCTAAACCTAAATGATTTCCAAAGTTTTTTATAAACTCAATGACTTGTTCTTCTTTTTTGGATGCTCTTGGTACTGCATTTAAATCTGCAAAATTATTCCAAAGTCTTGTTGGCTCTAAATTTCTTATCGATTCATTCATTCTTGGACAATTTAAAAATTTAAAACAAAATTACAATTTACTTGCTTAAAAACGAGCATGTGTCGCATCAAAACGGCTATAGATTCAGCTATCCCCCAGTCCCTTTGCATCATTGGATATTCCTTTTCTTTTTCTGCTTGTTGCGTTTGAGAACCAATTTGCTCTCCCAATCAATTACCTCGCATTGGGCCAGCGTCTTTACCTTCCTTCCATCTACCGGTTAGGGTACCTTCCGAGACAGTAAATTTAATTTTGACATCTCCAAGTGAAAACTTATCTATTTCTTCAATTTTTTGTTTCATTGGATTACTCATATATCGTATTTCTTAGTTTTTTTTATGAGAAGTTGTTTTTCGCAATGTAGTTTTGTTTTATTCTTTGTATTATTTAATTGTTTTTTACCTTTAAAATATGCTTGAGTAATTAAAGTTAATCCTTTACACAACGGACATTAACTCCATGACCCTGATTCAAAATTCCTCGGCTTATGGCTGCTCTTGAGTATCCTATTTTCCAATACCACGCGATTGGATCGTCTTTATACCAAGATTCTATATTAGTTTTTTCTTCTTCTTTTAGTTCAGTAGAAGACCAAAAGGAGGTTACAAAACTAATATATTTATCTTTTCCGCTCTTACTTCTCTCACCACCAGGCAACGCTGAAAAACCGGTTTCATTTGTAGCTCCGGTATTTGGTAAATTCCATAATCCTTCTCTCACGTTAGTGATGTCTGCAGATGCTCTATCAGGGTGATAAATGTAGGTGTCATCTCCATCTGATCCTGTATATTTGAGCATGCCACCGACTATTTTACTCTGCTCTGCACTTTGTCCAGGCTGACATAACTCATTTTGCGGTTCTGGGTTATTGTCTGCATCCAAAAAGTTAATCATCTCTGTCCACTCCGAATCAGAGGGTATGTGCCAACCTTCGGGCGCCAAGCCTCTTGGGTCATTAACTGCATACCAATTGTAAAGCTTTCCATATTTTTCACCATTCTTAGGGTCGTTCTCATAATAACACCAAGCAGGTTGCCCATTCTTTCCAGCTTCTTTCCAATCATCTTTAGATTTTACCTCAGGGATAATGTCTCCATTTCTGAAGTGGTCAACATTTAAATTATCGGACATCCATTCCTGATTACCGATTTTAACGGATTTGAATGCTATCTCTGAACTCTTCTTACTATTTGTTTTCTTTTCTTCTTCCATGCTGTTTATTTTAAACTTTTTTATTCTCTTTAATTATTCATCTGTTGGCCAATTCAAATCACAATTGACAGATTTTAGGATAAAGTCAGCTGCAATAAAATTTAGTGATTCGAAAATACCAGACTCATTATAAAACATTTCTGTTAAAACATATTGATCAGTAGTGGGTCCAAATTCAACCAAATTTGAATCGCCAAAATAAACTAATTTATCTTTATCGAAATTTTGAATTTCAACCCTATCAGAAACCAATTTGTATTTTCCATATTCCGTAATGCTTATCCTATTTGTTCCATACTGAACTTCTTTTATTTTTTCTTTGTAGTTTTCATTATAAATTCCACTATTACAAAACCATCCCATTATTGTCGAAAAAATACAATTATCATAATCCCATAGGAAGTCTTCAGCAAAATCTTCACTGTCATTAAAATCTTTTAAAAAACTTTCATCCCAATTATATGGATACTCAAGAGATGTGTTTAAATCAATTTTACTTTCGCATGTTTCATTATTGTTTCGGTAACATTTGGTGGTATATTGATTCATCATTGAATTAAATGTATCTTTAAATAGGGGCTCATTATTCAATGTAATGGTTATGATATTGTCCTTATCTATAATCCAGGGGGAATAGAAAATATCAAAGTTTTCCCATAAATCTCCCCAAGAACTATTTTTTATGTTTTGGATAATTGGAAATTCAGTTATTATTTCTTCCCAATCATTGTCATTTATATTTTCAAAAATTTCAGTTGGATTTCCAAACCATATTTCCTCAATTAGAGCTTCTATGTTTTCATACCCGTTTAGATAGGATATTGTTTTTTCTAACCCATTTTTGATTTCATCTGAAATAACACCTAAATGCATTCTGTGTAATCTTCCCTCAATAGTTATCTTTAAATCTCCAGACATTTCTAATTTATTACTATTGTTGAGCAAAATGTCTTGTTCTGACGATTTAAAAACTTCCCAGCCAAAATCATCACCACTGTATTTTTCTTTATTTTTCAATAGAGAAACTGCAACTGCTGTTCTATTTTTTTTAAATAGTTCCCAAGCATATTGACCTACGAAATGCGCATTAGGTTTAAATTCGATAATAGCTAAATAGAGTTGTTCTAAGTCATCATCATTATTAATATGTTCTTGCACATAATTGTATACACAAAAAATATTTTCATCAGTATTAGATTCATTTTTTAGATTATTTAATATTATTTCTGGTAGTTTAAATGTATTGCTCACAGTTTCATTTAATTTGCTTCACAAAAATAATATTTTTAATCTTTCAAAAGCTATATTAAGTATTCTTTTATAAGTAAGCTTTACCATTATAAGTTCCTTCAATTCTCTCAACCTTGTCAGCAGCTCCAAAATCATCTGCTTCGTAGATATCTAAAACAATCATTTTAATACTCATTTTTTATTTTTTGGATTCAGTCTTAAAAATAAAAAAAAATATTACTATTACAATCTGTTTTATCTAATTAATTAATTTGTAATAGAATGAAAGTATTTATTGTTTTAAAAGAATTTGATGATACCGGCTTTTCAAAGGATATTGATGTTTTTTCAAATATTATTGATGCAGAAGCATTCAAGCGTAAGACCGAATTAGATTATGTCTTTTTTATGGATTTTAAATGTGCTATCATAATAGAAGAAACAGTGAAATAAAAATTGCGTAGCTTTGATTTGTGAGTTTGAAATATGAAAAACAAAGGAAAATTACTTCTAATTAGCTTAATTCCAGTTCAGCTAATTGTTTTGCAGATATTAAAATATTTTCCAGAATTTGTTGAGGTCTATTACAGTACCGGAATTTTTCCACTAATTTCTGAAACCTTAAGATTCACCTTTGGTTGGATTCCTTTTTCTGTTGGAGATGTTTTTTACCTCATTTTTATGATCCTGATCGTTCGATGGCTCTTTAAAAACTTGATAAAAGTTCGACGCGATCCTAAGTCTTTTTTTTTAGATGTATTTTCAAGCTTATCTCTAATTTATTTGTTCTTTAATTTAATATGGGGATTCAATTATTACAGAATTCCATTGCACGAATCCTTGTTAATAAAAAAAACATACAATTTAGAGCAACTTATTAATACGACTGAGCGACTCATAAAAAAATCGAATGAAGTACATCTTGCTCTGGGTTTTCAAGATTCAGCTAAAGTTGAATCTCTATACAACAATCAGCAACTATTTGACAAATCGATCAACGGGTATCAGAAAATTCAAAAAAAACACCCCAATCTTGACTATCAAAAATCCAGTATTAAAAAAAGTAGTTGGAGTCTACTTCTTACCTACATGGGCTACAGTGGTTATTACAATCCGCTTACTGGTGAAGCACAGGTTAACGATTTAATTAAACACTACGGGTTTCCGGTAGTTAGTTGTCATGAGCAAGCCCATCAATTGGGTTATGCTGCTGAAAATGAAGCAAATTTTATCGCAGTTTTAGCGACTATCAATAATGATGACCTTTTTATAAATTACACCGGGTATATTTTTGCACTCCGCTATTGTTTAAACGAAATTGCTAGAAGAGATTTAGATAGGTATAAAAAGATGTTACCTACCGTTCATCCTGGAATTTTGAAAAGCTATCAAGAAATGCAAGATTTTTGGAAAAGTTATGAAAATCCTTTTGAAACTATTTCAAAAACAGTATGGGATCGTTTTTTAAAAGCGAATAATCAAACTAATGGAATAAAAAGTTATAATTATATGGTCGGCTTAATTGTAAACTATTATGAAGAAGAACCCTTTTAATATTTTTGTGTTAAAATTTTAATTAATTATTTTAAATAAAACAGTATCCGTATTTTTAAATTTTACTGATAATAACTCACCCATGAAAAAAACATTATTTACCTGCCTACTTTTAATTAGTGTTGCAACATCAATAGCTCAAGATTATTTTCCTACAAACTCTGGATTAAAACAAGAGAATAATAACTACACGGCATTTACAAACGCTACCCTCTATATTTCTCCCAACAAGGTTATTAAAAAAGGAACCTTATTAATTCAAAATGGAAAAGTAGTTGAAAGTGGAAAATCTGTTGTAATCCCGGATAATACGATTGTTATAGATCTTAATGGGAACTATATTTATCCTTCATTTATTGATCCATATTCCAGTTTTGGAATCCCGAAAACCAAAAAAGTTAAATGGGAGAACGGACCTCAATACGAATCTAAAAGAGAAGGTTTTTATTGGAATGATCATGTGATGCCAGAAAATCGAGCAATTGATAGGTTTGAGTACGATCGTAAAAAAGCCGATGAACTCAGAAAAGCAGGGTTTGGAGTTATAAACACCCATATTATGGATGGTATCGCCAGGGGAACGGGGATTTTGGTAACACTTAGTGATAGGTTGAATAATTCAGAAAGAATTATTAATGATAGTTCTGGTCAATACTTTTCTTTTAAAAAATCAGAAGCAAGCAGACAGTCCTACCCTTCTTCTCACATGGGTGCCATTGCTTTATTAAAGCAAATGCATTATGATGCCAAATGGTATGCCGATGGTCATGCAAAAAATAAGGACTTATCATTAGAAGCTTTAAATACCAATAAATCGTTACCTTCTTTTATTGAAAGTGGTGATAAAAGAAAAAACATCAATGCAGATGATATCAGTGATTTATTCGATTTGAATTATACTATTATAGGTGCTGGTGACGAATACGAAGCAATTGAGAGTATAAAAGCTACTCAATCTAAATATATTATTCCAATTAATTTTCCTGAGCCTTATGACGTTAGCGATCCCTATGCTATTAAATATTTGACCATTGCAGAAATGCGCGATTGGAATCAAGCTCCTACAAACCTCAAAGTCTTATCAAAAAACAATATTGAATTTGCATTGACCACTTTTAAACTTAAAAAAGTTTCTGAGTTTGATAAAAACCTAAAAAAAGCTATTAAATACGGCTTTGACAAAACCAAAGCATTAGAAGCTTTAACGGTTATTCCTGCAGCGATGCTAGGACAGAGTGATAAGGTAGGGACCTTAAAAAAAGGTCGATATGCAAATTTTTTAATCATGTCTGGAGAGTTATTTGATGAAAAAACAATTCTGTATGAAAATTGGGTACAAGGGACCAAAAACAGTATCAATTCATTAAATAGAAAAGATATTAGAGGAACTTATACCCTGACTACCGATGAAAAAAAATTCGATATTTCTATAGCTGGGAATATTAATAAATTAGAGGCTACAGTTAAAGTTGACACCTTAACATATGACTCAAAATTATCGTACAAAGATGATTGGGTTACAATTTCGATTACTGATAAAGAAACAAAGGATGTTTATAATTCCACAGCTTTAATAGAAAAAAATCATTCTAATTTCTCAGGTATATTAATTTTACCGGATGGTACACAAACCAACTTCACCGCATTAAAAAAAGAAGAGAAAAAAGAAGAGAATAAAGAGAAGCAAAAAGAAGAGAAAAATAGTCACGTTGAAGTAGTACCTCTAACCTATCCAAATGTTGGCTATGGTTATTTAGAAAGACCCCAAAAACAAACTATTTTATTTAAAAACGCAACTATTTGGACCAACGAAGAAGTTGGAATATTAACTGAAACTGATGTATTGGTAAAAAATGGGAAAATTGAAAAGATTGGAAAAAACTTAGCTTCAGGAAATTTATTGACCATAGATGCCACAGGGAAGCATTTAACCAGTGGAATTGTTGATGAACACTCACACATTGCTGCAACTAGTATTAATGAAGGTGGGCAAAATTCTTCTGCTGAAGTTACTATAGAAGATGTGTTAGATCCTGAAGATATTAATATTTATAGAAATTTAGCGGGTGGGGTTACCGCTATTCAAATTTTACATGGCTCTGCCAATCCTATTGGAGGTCGTTCTGCCATTATTAAACCTCGTTGGGGTGCAGATGCAAAAGGTCTGTTATATAAAGATGCTCCAAAATTTATAAAATTTGCTTTAGGGGAAAACGTAAAACAATCCAATTGGCAAAGTTATAGTCGTTTTCCACAAACGAGAATGGGTGTAGAACAATTGTATGTTAATTACTTTACCAGAGCAAAAGAATACGAAGTAAAAAAATTAAGTGGAAAGCCCTATCGTTACGACCTCGAAATGGAGGTTTTAGTCGAAATATTAAATAAAGAACGTTTTATTTCTTGTCACTCATATGTACAAAGTGAAATTAATATGTTAATGAAGGTCGCAGAGCGTTTTAATTTTAGAATTAACACTTTTACGCATATACTAGAAGGCTATAAAGTTGCAGACAAAATGAGAGAACACGGTGTCGGAGGTTCAACATTTAGCGATTGGTGGGCATATAAATACGAAGTAAAAGATGCGATTCCTTACAACGCATCCATTATGGCAGCTGCAGGGGTCACCGTGGCTATTAACAGTGATGACGCAGAAATGTCAAGAAGGTTAAATCAAGAAGCGGCTAAGTCAATAAAATACGGAGGAATGTCTGAGGAAGAAGCATGGAAAATGGTAACCCTCAATCCCGCTAAACTGTTACATTTAGATGATAAAGTGGGTAGCATAAAAGTTGGAAAAGATGCAGATTTAGTTTTATGGAGTGATCACCCATTGTCGGTGTATGCCATCGCTGAAAAAACATTAATTGAAGGAGCCGTTTAT
>Ga0206683_10000295_pt1 | contig 37814 bp, 38 predicted proteins | sample M280m12015metaG_FD_155483 | JGI IMG/M metagenome (GOLD analysis project Ga0206683, IMG submission 155483) | Ammonia-oxidizing marine archaeal communities from Monterey Bay, California, United States - M2 80m 12015 | ecosystem: Environmental > Aquatic > Marine > Intertidal zone | place: USA...
CTACGACGTGAGCGACGACTGGCTACCGATCTACGACCGTACCGACCTCGACGGGTTCTATGTCGCGATCGGCACAAGCGGCAACCAATACAAGAATGCCGGTGTGGCCGGACACATGATGGCCGAGTTGGTCATAGCGGTCGAAGCAGGTCACGACCACGACCACGATCCTCTCGTGGTCACCGGTGCCTACACCGGATGCGACCTTCACATCGGCTTCTTCTCGAGGAACAGGGAGATCAACCCCGACTCATCAATGACCGTGCACGGCTGATCTCAGACAGCAGTTTTTCTTGTAACAAGTATCCGCTACAGTATCTCGACCAGAGAACCAGAAGAGTCCGAACCCTTATGATCCCTGATTTTTAGATTGGTAGCGGGGGCAAGATTCGAACTTGCGACCTTCGGGTTATGAGCCCGACGAGCTACCAGACTGCTCCACCCCGCGTCGTTAGAGTATCGCGGGGTGACCGTTGAGCCAACCAGAACTTATCTTGCTGTATAACCAGCATCAACTGGGACTATAGATCCAGTCATATAACTGGACCGTTCTGAAGCTAAAAAAAGAACTACTTCAGCTATTTCTTCAGGTTCTGCCAGCCGTTTAATCGGAATCGTCGCGTCAGCTAAATCTTGGAGTTCATCAACTGTGGGAGGTTTTTCTCTACCAGATTTAATCATTGGTGTATTTACTTCTCCTGGCGCTACTGCATTTACTCTGATTCCATCTTCGGCATGTTCGAGTGCCAAAGCCTTCGTTAATTGATGCACCGCTCCCTTAGAAACGCAATACGCAGTCACACCAGATCCTGCAACATTTCCCCATATAGATCCGAAATTTACTATGACCCCAGACTTTGCATTAACCATGTGACGAAGAGCTGAACGGCACATAAAGAAAACCCCGTCTACATTAACTGCCATAATTCTTTTCCAGTTATCATCATTTGTCTCTAAAGCATCCGCACGTAAAATAATTCCAGCAGCATTTACTAATATGTCAATCCGACCTTGATTGTCAACAATGGAATTTATTGTTAGGTCACAGAACTCTGAATTTGAAACGTCTCCTATAAAAACTTCCGAACCTGTCTCTTGAGCTATTCCTTCAGCTCCTTTTCTGTCGATATCAATCAAATTCACTTGCGCCCCAGCTGAAGCTAGAGCTTTTACAGTCGCAGCTCCCATTCCAGACGAACCCCCAGTTACAACTGCTACTTTCCCCGTAAAGCTCATTTTGGCGACCTAGGGGTAAATTGCATTCCACCGTAAGTTTGTTCTGTTGGTTGGAGTTCAATCCGATTAATATTGACATGTTGAGAAGCGTTTAATGCATACATAACTGCTTGAGAAATATCTTCGCTCGTTACTTCTTCTATTCCAGAGTTCTTTTTGCTTTCAATTATCTCAGGGTCATCTAATGCAGCATCATAAAACTCTGTGCTCACTCGGCCAGGACAGATTTCGGTTACTCTAACACCTGTCCCTTGAAGTTCTAAACGTAAATCCATCGATAATACGTGCATGGCTCCTTTAGTTGCACCATATAGCGACGAAGCTAAGGGGTATAGACCAGCCATCGAACCAATGTTTATGACATGACCATTCTGGCGTTCAACCATGCCGGGTAAAACTGCTTTTGCTGCGTAAATAGCTGCTTTGACATTCGTATCGATTGTTCTTTCAATGTCTTCAAAAAGTGCATCAACCAAATTTCCATAGCCTCTTCCTATACCAGCGTTATTAATCAAGACATCAGCTTCAATCGTTTCCAGTAAGTCTACAAATGCCTTAGAATCGCAAACATCCATCGTGTGGACTGTGCAATTTGTATTTGCAGCAAGCTCTTCTAACCGTTCTGTTCGACGCGCAATTGCATGAACATTAAGTCCAGCCTGGCTAAGGTCTCTAGCAACAGCTTCCCCTATACCGCTTGAAGCTCCTGTCACTACAACGTTTTCGTAATTATCAATTGTCATTCCTAATCACCGTAGAGGTGAAAAAGCAATCCGACAATAAGGATGACCATAACCTTTTAATGTTTTCAACTAAGCAAGAAACTTATATCGCTAAGTAGGTACTACGATTTAGTTGTGGGAAAAAAGTCAAAAAGATTTAAAGCTTCTTCTGAGATTTCAAAATTTGAAATCTCAGATGACACAAGTCAAGTTTTGCTCGATTTGGTGAACGGTATTCGCGACCTAGAAGAACGAGTATCATCACTGGAACAAAATTTTAATGTCCTTGGAACTACTTCTTCTTCAGCTGATGAAGACGCGATACTGGAAACTCAACTTCATGTTGCGCGACTATCGGCTGAACTTTCCCGTTTAACTGTAGAGCTAAGAGGAAAAATTTCTGTTCTTAGTAGTGATGCTGAGATGAACTTCGAAAAAGAAATAATGTCTCCATCGCTCGATGGCGACGAAGCTTTTAGTGATCTTGCCTCAGATTCACCCGTTAGAAAACAACATGACAAAAAAACTGGTGGCTGGCAGCCACTAAATTGATTCTCCGATTAAGACGCTTCTTGCGCTAGAGCATTAACAAGTTCTTGAATTTGCGCTTGTAGACGACCAAACTCTTCCCAGTCTGCAGGATCGTTTGCCAAAGCTGTAGCTGAAGCTTTCTGCAGTCGGTCTATTTCAGCAATAACTGCTGCCATATTTTCAGAAATATCTGAAAATTCAATCGTGGAGGAGGATTCTGTCTGCGAGGCATCTTCTTTATTAATTTCTACTTCTGAAGATTTTCCTGATCCTATTCCTTCAAATAATTCTGATAGAGAAGAATTTGTAAGGGTTTCAAGCGCGTCCTGCAAAGAATCAGCCATCACTACATCTTCACCTACAGCAACAATTACCTGTACTAATTCTGGAACTGTGCTATCACCCTCAGCTTGCACATACAAAGGACGGACATAAAGTATAGAGTCTTCTATCGGCACTAATAAGAGTTCTCCAAACAAGACCGTTGAGCCCCGTTGGCTTAATAAGGTTTGAAGACTCGCCACTTCTTCATCATTACGAATTCTTTCTTCGGCTAGAGCCGGTCCGTCAAAGTTTGATGAAGGAGGACGGTATACAGCCAATTTTCCATAATTATCCTTATCACTTCGACCAACTATAAAAGCTGCAAGCTCTTTGCGTGTGTCTTCATCATCGAGGGGAACAAACGCTCTTAAGACTACATATTCAGCTTCTTCAGAATCTGGCAGTTCAACAATTGTTCTATATGGAGACATTCGCCTATCCCTACTACCGATTCGGATACCTTGTTCATTTACGATCGCTAAATTTGCAGCACCTTCTCCAGTTCTACCTGGATCTTGGGAAACCGCCCATTCCGCCGCTCTTTGGTAAAAATTCTCTGTATCTTCAACGTGGTATTTACCCCAAAGTTCTGTTTGAACTCGGAATAAATCTTCTGGATAACGAACGTGTTCGATTAAAAAATCCGGCATCTCGTCCATTGGTTTAAATAAACCTTCAAAGGCTCGTTGGTAAGCATTGATTAGTGGATCGTGTTCATCAACTACATAGAAAAGAACTTCTCCTGTGAAAGCGTCGACTGTTGCTTTAACTGAATTTCTTACATAATTAAAATTATGGCGCAATCCGCTCTTTCGTGAAAGTTCAGCTACAGGCGCGTTTTGAGCATACGGATAACGGTCTGTTGTTGTGTAGCCATCTATTACATAAATAATACGTCCACTGTCTAATACCGGATAAGGGTCAGCATCAAAATGCAAGAAAGGTGCGAGCTTTTGAACCCTCTCTCGGACATCGCGAACGAACATAACCTTGGAATCTTCGGTTACGAAATTTGAGATAAGAGGCTCAATCTGACCAAATCGTAGAGCAAAAGCAAGTCTTCGGAATAACGATCCCATACCAACTCCGCCGTCGCCACCTAACTCTTCATATCGGACTGCAAGCGTTTGTTGGTTTTCGTCGGTGTAGTCAACCTCGTTTCGGCTCGCTCCTAAAACCGCATATCCGCCTAGATCTTCTCCTACGTATATTTGAGGTCTATCGAGGGTTACGTCCAGTGCATCGTCTATCGATACTGGTAAGTCTCCTATCAAGAAATCAGGATCTCCAGAACCTTTGACTCTTGAAACTGGTGCTAATGCAAGTCCATAACCGTGAGTAAATGCAACATGCTGGTTCTCCCATGAACGGGTTTCATTTAAATTCAGTTCTCTTGCTCCAAGTAACACTTGCGTTGTTTCCCCATTGACCTCATACCGATCGGTATCCAAAACGTCGGAGAATCGATAAAACTCTCTTTCACCCTGAAGACGGTCAAAGGTTGCCTGAACCACAAGTGGGTCCAAAATTCTTATATTTCTAACTGTCGCTGAATTATTTTTTAAATCATCTGCAGTAATGCGGTTATCGAAATCTTTTAGTTGAACTTCGTCAATGTCATCCAATCCATAAGCTTCTCTTGTGGCGAGAATATTTCTTTCTATATAAGGAGCCTCTTTTTCTGATTCTGCTGGTTCTACACGAAAGTTTTGTATAACTGCCGGGTAAATGCTTCCCACTACCACTGCTACAAAAGCCCATAAGCCGACTGCAAGTGTCGGTAAAACCCATCCTCGTCTACGAATGTTAACGACCAAAAGAATTACTGCTAATAAAGAAATGAGGATCAATAAATTCATAGCAGGAAGCTGAGCTTTTACATCTGTATAAGTAGCTCCATCAACCGCTCCTCGATCAGATGTAGTTAACTCATATCTAGCCAACCAGTAGTTAGCCGCACGTACTAAAGCTATAACTGCAAGTAGTACGGATAAATGAGCTTTAACCTGAGGTTTAACTCGCTCTCCTAAAGTTTGAAACCTGATACCACCATTTAGATAATGAGTTATAGCCGTAAAAATAATCGTTACTAAAAGAGTTCCATACACCCAATCAACTACGAAATTGAAGAAAGGCAATTGAAAGATATAGAAACCTATATCTTTATCGAACTGGGCATCACTTACCCCAACATCTACCCTGTTTGTGAACAAAAGCCAATCTTGCCATTTATCCGAAACTCTCAATCCGGCTATAAGTGCAAAAAAGGCCGAAAAAAGGATGCGAACAAGTCGATCTCTTTTACCTATAAACGTGTGATAATGGACGATCAAATCTTCTTCTGGACCGGTTGGTCTTATTCTTGGTGCTAAACGCTGAGCGACTGTCAAGTTTCCAAAAAGAATAAGAAAAAATAGGAGCATAAAAAGCAATACGAGAACTACCTGTGCTCCTATGACTGCTTTGAATACTTCACCTTGTCCAAGCGAGTCGAACCATAAAAAATCAGTGTAAAAACCTGCTAATCCTCTTAGTGACATGAGGAGAAAAAGTCCGACTGCAATTACTCCAAAAATAATTAATCTAAAACGTCCTACAGAGCTACGTCGACCACGGCGTGGTAAAACTCTTGGTCGCGGTGGTGGAGCATCTTCAGGTTGCATTGTTAACTTCTTTATCTGTGAAAATCATCCACTCTGCTCTCATTCTTTAAACCTACTGGTGACCTTATTAGGGGAATTAGGGGAAACGTGCTGGATAATTAGATTATTAATTATTTGGTAGTTCTAATGAATCGCCATTGCCACCCAATTCGGTGAGAACCTCCAAAGCATCGTTTAAATTTGAAACCCCTTCTATTTGCATTTCACCAGCGTGTTTTCTAGCTTTTTCTAGTGAATCTTCAGGCACCAAAAATAAATCCATTTCAGCCTCACGGGCGGTTACGGTCTTTTGTTCTACCCCTCCTATTGGTCCTACATTCCCCTCTAGATCGATTGTACCTGTAGTAGCAATCTGAAATCCTCCTGTTAGTTCTCCTGGAGTCAATACATCTAGCACAGACAGAGTGAGCGCCAGACCAGCTGAATTGCCACCAATTTTTCCTGTGTTTACCAAAACTTGGACAGGTAGGTCATCATTATCTTCTAAACGTGTCTGAGGCGCTATGCCAAGGAATGCAATTGACGGTTCATCTTCACGTGAACCAAGTTCAATTGAAATTTCTCGTGGGTCGGAACCGTCTATTTTTTCGACATCAAGTCGAATAACTTCCAAAGGTTCATGCCCTCTAATTTCAAAAATTAAATCTTGATCCGTAAAGACCTTTTTTCCATTGATTGCGATTATCACATCAGAAGTGGTCAAAATTCCTTCAGATGGACCTCCAACCGAGACGACTCCTACACCTGTGGTCTTATAGGGCTCCAAACCTAAATGGCTTAAAGCGACTGATACCGCAGTCGACTTGGAAACTCTCATTAAATCAAAATTGAAAGTTTGATTTTCATTCCTATTTCTTGTTCCTAGAATTGAATCTTCATCAATTAAATGCACAGAATCTTTAAAAGTTCCTTCAAGGAACTCCCATCCATTTATCGATGCATCTTGTGAAATAGTCGTGAAATGGATTTCGCCAGAGGGTTCAAAACTTCTTCCTTTCGAGACAACAATCCGGCGTGATAATTCGTTTACTGATCCAGGTTTAAAAGCAAAATATGGAAGTTGAATAAAAGTCATAGACATTAAGAAGCCGACTAAAAGAAAAAATAGAATTCCAGTTTTCCACTTTTTTGAGATTTTTTTATTCATTTAATTCTCATACACTATTTGCGATTACCGTATCCATGCGTTTTCTTAGACTTTACATTTTTTGTAAATGTATTTTTATATTCCTGACCGCAACTGTATTAACTGTCATGATTAAATTACGAGAAGACATTTAAGGAACTCAAATTTTTTACAAATTACGGCATATCTTTAGCTCACCCTTCCCGCCGGATGGGAGCACTGAACGCGCGGCGGATAACGGATGGAGCCCAGTCGCTAGATTAGGAGTTTGGTTTCAGCCTCCGCGCCGGATCGCTTTGGGTAAATCAGCAAAAATCCGTTGGTGGCATAGATTAAGATCCTTTGTTCTTCTTGGAGCTTTCGTTATTTTTGGCGGAATTTTTTTAGCTTCGCTCATAGGATTATTTATTTTTGCAGGAGGTTTTCTCTTGGAACAGGCAATTGGCTAAGTGAAACCAAATATTACAAATAGACGAAAAGCTATTCTTGCTGAACACTCGGGTGACTATGAGTTAGCGAATTCATTATTAAATGATGAGGATCCAAAAGTAAGAGGAGCGGCTCTTAGCTCATTAGAAAAATTGGGGCAGCTTTCAGAAAAAATTCTAGAAAAATCTATTTATGACCATTCCGCTGAAGTTCGTAAAAGAGCTGTCGAATTACTTGCAAAAAGACCAGAACCTATTCCTCTTAACGTGCTTAAAGATAAAGATCCTCTAGTTGTCGAAACAGCATGTTGGGCTTTAGGTGAAAAAGAGAGTTCAACTTCTGAGTCAATTAAACAACTTTGTCTAATCGCTGACGATCATGAAGATCAACTTTGCAGAGAAGCAGCTGTTGCTGCTCTTGGATCAATAGGTTCACCTTTGGGGCTTGAAACAATACTTGGAGCTCTTGAAGATAAACCCGCGATAAGACGACGCGCGGCTATTGCTCTAGCAGCTTTTGACGATCCGAAAGTCGAAGGAGCTCTTAAAAAATCTCTAAACGACAGAGACTGGCAGGTAAGACAAATAGCTGAAGATCTACTTGATGTGAATAGGGTAATCAGTTCCGTTGAAATAGGACCCCGTCCAAATTGATTTTTAACGTCTAGCTTCCATAAACATTGTGCGCATTGCATCAAAATTCTCAACGACCTGGCCGGCTCCCAGAACAACACACTCCATTGGTGAAGCAGCATGAACCACTGGCACTCCAGTTTCCTGTTGTATTCGAATGTCCAATCCTCGCAAAAGACTTCCTCCTCCTACGAGATTAATTCCACTGGTTAAAAGATCCTGAGCAAGTTCAGGCGGTGCTTTACCTAGACATGAAACAGCTGAATCAACCATTGATGAAACAGGTTCTTCAATTGCTGTTCTTATTTCGTTGGGATGCAAAACAACTGTTTTTGGCATGCCGGTAAACATTTCTCTACCTCGCACTTCTGCTCTACCTTCACCTGGAGTTTCCGCAGCAGATCCAACTGTCCATTTAATTTCTTCAGCTGTTCTCTCTCCTATGGCTAATCCGTATTCTCTCCTTATGTAATTTTGAATCGCAGCATCAATATCAAAAGAACCAACTCGTATCGCTTCTATTTCAACGATTCCGCCCAAAGAAAGTAGCGCTGTTTCTGAAGTCCCGCCTCCTATATCAACAACCATGCTTCCAATGGCTTCACTGATAGGAAGGTCTGCTCCAATAGCAGCCGCTAAAGGCTGTTCAATGAGCTGTGCATCTGAAGCTCCTGCTCGACGGCAAGCTTCAGTTACTGCGCGTCTTTCGACAGGTGTAATAGCAGACGGGACACAAATAACAACTCTTGGTTTGTTCCAACGACTTACTCCCGCTCTTTGGAGAATAAGACGGACCATTCTTTGGGTTATATCAAAATCTGTAATTGCTCCCTTTCGAAGTGGACGATGAGCGACTATATGAGCCGGGGTTCTTCCTATCATGTTCCATGCATCTGAACCCATTGCCAAAACTTCGCGCGTATTTTCATTTAAAGCAATCACAGAAGGTTCTGCTAACACTATTCCTTCGCCTCTCGCATAAACCAAAGTATTTGCTGTTCCGAGGTCTATAGCTAAATCTCTTGCCATGTCAATCTTCGCGTTCTATTTGGGTTTCTAATTTCTCTTCACTGCCTATCACTCTTATACCATCTGGATTTTGCATTCTTCTAGGTTTATTTTGCGATGCACCTCGTAAGATCTTTTGTAATTCGGTAGGAGTCGCAGAACGAGTTCTAGGTCTTGTAATCAACCAAAGGATAATTGAACCAATTACAGCTAGAACCACTGTTCCTGCAAGGAAAATTAAATTCGTATTCATAAGTTTCCACCATCTGGTTCAAGTAAATCTAGTTCGTCTAATTCATTGATATGTTGCGCATCGAGTCCCCAGTCACTTCCACCTTCCCATGTTTCAGATTTCCAGATTGGAACAGTTTTTTTCAGTGTGTCTATACACCAACGTCCTGCAGAAAAAGCGTCGCCTCTATGTGCCGAAGAAGCCAGAACTATTACTGCAGTTTCGCCAATTTCAAGTTTTCCGATTCGATGTAACATCACTATTCTTTTTATTTTTGGCCAATGTTCACGAGTTTTTTCAGCAATTTTCTCTAAACGAGGTAGAGCTTGTTCTTCATACGATTCATAAGTTATTTCTGTAACGTTTGCACGACCTTCGGCATGATTTCTGATATTGCCAGTAAAAAGAACTACGGCTCCACACTCTGGTTGGTTAACCCATTCCAGAGCTTCATTCACAGGAAGAGTTTGGTTGTCCAAACCAATCCATGTGTCGCTGTTAGTTGGTGGAGAAAGCGTCATTTTGAAATCTTAGGCAGATAATAAATGTTACGCATATGGTGAGCAGAATAGCGTATGGTTGCCTACCTTTATTAACCGTTGTGGTATAAGAATTTTATTTTTATTAAACACTGATTTATTTCTACAATTTTGTTTCCTTAAAAAGGAACGCTAACCAATTTTTTGAATCTACGATGCAGGTGTGGAGTTCTTCGATTCATCTAACCCAGATGATGGCAATCCTTTCTCTGACATGTCATTTTTGAAGGAGATAATGAAATCTTTTTCTCAACAAGGTGGACAGTCAGCTAAACAAATTGCAATGACCATTGCCTCTGGTGGAACTAGTGAACCCAATGTTGACCCTGTTGAACGTATGGAATTTGAAAATCTTTTAAGAGTTGCGGAGTTGCACGTTAATAAGGTGACAGGTTTACCTCCTTCGCGCAGTGGATCTTTAACAATAGAACCAGTTACTAAAGCTGGTTGGGCAACACACTCTTTAGATTCTCTCAAACCTTTACTCGTCGGCTTGGCTTCTATAGGAACTGACGACAGTGAAAACTTGAGTAACGTTCCTTCTGAGATTAACGAAATGATGGCTTTGCTTGCTCCAATGATGGCCGAGATGACCACAGGGACAATGGTTGGTCATCTAGCTAGTCGATGTTTAGGAACCTACGATCTTCCCATACCCCGTGAAAACGATCGTATTCTTCTGGTTGCCCCTAATATTGATGCTTTTGGTGAAGACTGGAGTATCCCTAAAGAAGATTTAAGACTTTGGATTTGTCTTCATGAAGTTACACATCATACTGTTCTGGGAATTCCTCATGTTCGAAAGAATCTAAATGGGTTATTGACTCAACATGCTGAAAGTTTTATTAACAACCCTTCAGTCATACAGGATCAATTTGGTGAAATAGAAATCGGTGAAGGATTAGAAGGTTTAGCTTCTTTACAAAATGTTTTAAATCCTGAAATGGTGCTCGGTGCGGTTCGTTCTCCTCAACAAGAAGCTCTTTTACCTTATTTAGAAGCTCTTGTTGCAATCATTATTGGTTTTGTTGACTACACAATGGATCAAATAGGAACTGACTTAATTCCTTCTTACCCGATGATGACTGAAGCTTTGCGAAGGCGACGTGTCGAAACTGGAGAGGCTGACCGTTTTGTGGAAAAAATATTGGGTTTAAATCTGACGCAAGAGCAAGTTGATCGGGGAGTCTCTTTTATTGACGGAGTTGTTGAAAGAGCAGGTTCTAAAGGTTTAGATCGTCTTTGGGTTGATGAGTCCAACCTCCCAACTCCTAGCGAGGTTGATGCTCCAGGATTGTGGTTGGCTCGATTAGATTTGGAAACTGGAGATTAGTTTTCTTCTTCTTCTGTGCTTCTAGTCCAAAAGCCAAGTTGACCATCAGGTTTTTGGGGTTCTTCGGGTGTAACAATCTTTTCCACTCTACGAGCTTCTCGTGTACGCGGTAGGTAAAAAACGAGACCAAGTCCAACACCAAGAGCCATTGTAAAATAGCCAACTTGTATTGGAAGCATTGCAATCAACAAAGCAATAAGTGATCCAAATGCCCAGCTGAGTTGGAATCTTCCTTCGAAAAGAGCAAAAAATCTTCCATGATTGGCATCCGGTGCGTCTCTTTGCACGAGAGAATCGAATGCCAATTTAGCAGATCCTGCAGCTCCAGCTAAGACTAAAGAAACAACCATGGCTCCCAATACCGATGGAAGCCAAGATGCAGATGCCGTTCCAGCGAAAGCTATAAAAAGAACAGCTGAGATAATTCTTTCTTCAACCATTAGCTTCCTTAATCGTGGTGCTATGCGTGCTCCAAGTAGAGCTCCTCCACTTGCACATGCGAGAACTGCCCCATAGTGCCATACTGGAGCTCCGGGAGTCCCAAGAATGTCTTGATCTCTTATCAATCCAGTGGCCACGCCTGATGCGCGACCTGTTCCTTCCATTGCTACACCTTCTTCTCCTCCTCTAAATTCAAATGCGAGTAGAAAAGTTATGAAACCAACAGCGGCTCTTAAAACTGCCATTGCTGTCGCAGCATTTATGATTCCTGCTGAACGTAACTCTGTTTTTTCTCCTAGTGTTGCTGGAGTAGTGGCGACTGTAATTCTCGGAAGTTGAACTGCTGATACCAAGGTCAGTGTGAATCCTATAACAGCGATTTTTGCAGGCCATGAAGACCCTACGAGGAGAGCCAATCCTCCAATTGAAGCTCCAAAAAAACTTCCAACTGCACTCAGGAGAGCCAGTTTTGAATTTGCTTCTACTAAATCTCTTTCTGAACTAACTAATTTTGGTACTACAGCGCTTTTCGCTACTGAATAGCCTTTCTGGAATACAAGAATGCCGAAAGCTATTGGGAACAGGGCAAGACTTTCGATATACAAGGCGAGAAGTGTTGCCAAGATTGCGCGTGCGAGCAGTGTTATAAGAATCATTGTTCTTCTACCACCAGAAATTCGATCCATGAAAGGACCTATGAGCGGTGTGACAATCGCGAATGGTGCAATGGTTAGAAGCAGGTACAGAGCTATTTTTGGTCTTGCTGAATCTGGATCAAGAAAAAAGAGTGAGCCTGCTAGTGCGACTGCAATCATCGCGTCTGCAGCTGCGCTTGAAAGATGTGTGATCGCCATTCTTGTAAATGGACTAAGTGGGGGTTTAGTTTCCTTGACGCTCACAGTTTCAGGTTACGTCAATTCGAGTATGTTGATCTTCCACTTAACTAGATGACCTATTCCCATTCCCAAGTTGGTAGATCTATAGATGCTTCTTTAGCCGGCTCAAGTGCTGTAGCTGTTGCAAAACCTTTTTCTAAAAGAGCTGAATCAGTTCTTTCAGGTACGGGGTCGTTACATGGTTCAAGTTCGATATCTATGCCAGTTGAGTCTTGAGAAGTTATTACAGTTTGGACTCTTCCAATGTTAGCTAAATCGGCTTGACGGAATCCAAGAACTTCTTTTACGGGTTTATTTGGAATGTTTAAATTTAACATTGTTGTATCTGAAACTGAAGTGAGCCACTGGAGCGGTTGAGCTGACATTTCCTTTGCTGTTTCCCAATGCTCGTTTGTGTCGATTGAAGAATGGTAATTAATGCTTACTGCTATTCCTGAACGATCAAATCTTGCTGCTGTTTTTATAGCCGCTATAGTCCCTGAAAACAAAGTCGACCTACCCGTATTAGGTCCTAGATTCACTCCTGAAGCAACCATGTCAGGAGGGTCTCCAAAAGCTCCAAGCATCGAAAGCATGACTATCAATGCGGGTGGTGCACCGACTGAAAATGATTGAATTCCTTTAAGATCTGGAATTTCGACTTCTTCTACTGACACTCTGTCTTGGTCATCAAACGGCATGAGAGAGGCAGAAACACCACTCATATTTTTTGAAGGTGCTGCTACCACAGCTTCAAATCCAAGTTCTGTGACTATTTGAGCTAGCGCGTAGAGACCTTTTGAGTCAATCCCATCATCGTTAGTAATAAGAAATTTCAATTAGCACTTCGTTTGGTTGATTAATCATTTCCTATACTTCTAAAAAATGAAGCACAAATCAATTTGGATCATAAAATTTAAAGTTGACCTTTGTCAGCTTTTTAATCAGAAATTTTTCTAATGGTGTTTTTAACTTCTCGTATCTTCTGATTCGTCAAAATAATCGAGTTGGTCTACTGGCATTATTACTGCCGAAACAACGTTGGATGAGTGTGCAGTTACTCTTTTCAAAAAACGAAAGAGCAGAGCTCTGGGTACAGCTGTTACTGCAGCTTCGGTCGAGTGAACAAGATCAGTAACTCGTTGATCGAAATCTCGTCTAAGTTTATCTCCACGTTCGATATAAATACGTGCTCTGTCTTCATCTCGTAAGCTTAAGATTTCACCCATTAATGAAATCCGGGAAGAAACCTCGTCACGTATGGAAATAATCGATTCAAGTTCTGGAGATTCTGTAAATGAGACTCCTTCTTCTGCAAGATCAAAAATATTTTTGTTGTAATCACCAATTCGTTCAATGTCTTTGATCATATTCATGAAAGTGAGAACTTCAGGAGTGTCGATTCCTCCGTGAACAGAAGCATGGACTACTAAAGCTCGACGGATCTCAATTTCAGTTGCGTTGATTTGTCTATCTGTAGTCCTTATCTCGTTGGCTACTGTTTCGACAGCACCACCTGTTACAGCACTAAGAGCAAGGTCAAAAGTATGACGCGCATCATTTACCATTCGTTGAACTTGCGCTTCTATGTTTTCAAGTCCGCTTTCTTCTGGGCGGCGAAAGAAACTCATCACCATAATTTTCTCCTATGTTGTTATAAATCTTACTTTCTATTTATTAGGTGTTCTCTAATATTTTCTATCTCAGTATTAAAACCCCTAAAAGAGGCACAATTACAAACGCTATTAGCGTGTATGAAAGGGCTAAAGAACGGTGCTCTACGGCAATATCTGAAAGTCTGTTAGCTAAATTAATGGGTATTTGTCTTAATTTTTGAAATGGATAAAAGACAATAATCCCGCTGATATTAAATAAAGTATGGACAATGGCTACAGTCACTGCTGCTGGGCTTCCAGTGGCTAATGATGCGAGAAGAGCTGTGACTGTGGTACCTACGTTTGCTCCTAAGGTGATTGGGTAAATATTTCCGAGAGTGAGTACCCCTGAAGCTGCAAGTGGCACAAGAACTGACGTTGTTATAGAAGAAGATTGCACCGAAATTGTGATGATAGCTCCAAGCAACATGGCTACTATCCCAGAACCCGCTCCTAAAGCATGATTAATTGCTGTTTCTACACGATCAGCAACAAGTAGTCTCATATTTTTCGTAATGAACGCCAAAGATACAAAGATAAATAACAAGCCGATTACGATCATCAAAACACCTTTGATGTCTCCTTGGCTTCCCATACTAGAAAGGAGTTCTTTTACCCATTTTGCAGGGAGTTTTACGGCTTGTTTTAATGGGCTTTTAAAATCACTACCCGATGAACCAATGAGGGTGTCTGTTAACCAGCTTGCTGTAGAAGATAAATAACCGGTAATTAGTTCGATTGGGAGAAAAACTATAACTGCCAGAATGTTAAAAAGGTCATGAACAGTTGCAGCGGCAAAAGCACGTTTAAATTCGACATCGTGCCTCACATGTCCCAGCGAAGCCAAAGTGTTAGTAACTGTGGTTCCTAAGTTTGCTCCCATAATCATTGGTACTGCATCTCCAGTGTTTACAACACCGGCTGCTACTAATCCAACAATTACTGATGTTGATACTGACGAAGACTGAACAAGTACTGTTGCTAACAATCCGACAAAAAGTCCTCCAACAGGATTTGAGACACCTTCAAAAAGGCCGTCAACAAGATCTTTCCCTAGGTTTTTGAAACCACCACCGAGTAGTTCGACACCTGTTAAGAAAAGATAAAGAAGTACTATTACGAAAAGAGCTCTTAAAAGAGTTGGGATCTCCCATTTGGTAGAAATTTTTTTCGAAAATGCGGAACCAGCTGTTTTCAAAAGAATCCTTTTAACAAATTGTTGGACGAGTTAAATTTCAACCTTTCAGTAAAAGAATACAAAACATTATGTAAAAACATTGTCTTCTCTTCAGAAAAAAAATCTGAAAATTTTCCTATTTTTTACGCCAGTTTTATGTCATTTGTGAGAGAAATAGATCTGCAAGCAAAATAGGAGACTGATTTTAATGAATACAAAATGGATGTTGAAAGGTAACTGTGCAGATACTAATCCCGATGCGTTTTTTCCTAGTGATGGAGTAGGTGTTGAAATTGCGAAAAGTATTTGCAAAGGCTGTCCTGTAGCAAGCCTATGTTTGGAGTACGCCCTAACCTGCCGAATCAATCACGGTGTGTGGGGTGGTTGTTCTGAAAGGCAGCGCCGCAGAATCAGAAAAGAACGACGCCAATTAATGCCAGCGGCTTAAAAAATATTTACAACCCTTATGAGTTTTCTTCCTCGACATAACCTAAATCCCACGAGATGAGGACATTTTCGCGTTCAGCGTCACGATTTATACGTTCGCGATTTCTCCTAAACTGCGGATCATGTGGGGGGAGAAGCATAAGACGAGCGCCGATACGGTCTTGAAAAGACTCGACTAGTTTTGGATCGCCAAATCCAGACCTTACCTCCCAGTGAGGAGCGGCTGGTCCAAGGTAAATCACATGAACTTCGCCTACTGGTGCTTGCTGAACTTGATCTTCGCTGATGTCACTCATGAGAGCATTTATCCTAATTTAGTCGTAGGCAAAAGCCTACCGATAAGAACACTTCAGGAGAATATAAATTCTTTTGTTAAGAAGATTCGTCTTTGTTTTCGGTCTCGTCGTTGCCTTCCTTAGAACCTTCAGCCATTCCTTCCTGGAGTTCACGTTGTGCGCGTCCAAGGTTTCGAGCCAGTTTTGGGAGTTGGCTGCCGCCGAAAAGAACGACTGCCACGATTAGAACGATTATTAATTCGTTACTGCTTAAAAACGCAAGTGTGTTCATGATTTAAGGTTAGTCGCGTATGACTCTAGCTGCCGTGCTTAAGCAGTTCGATGATCAACTAATCTTTCAATTTCAGCAATACGTTCAGCAACAGCAGCTCTTTCGAGAGCACGTTGCCGCCTAATTCGACGTCTTTCTCTTTCACTCATTCCACCCCAGATTCCAAATTTTTCACCATTCTGCAGTGCAAATTCGAGACAGTCATCTTTAACTACACATCCCTGACAGACTTCTTTGGCTTCACGAGTACTTGCTCCTCTTTCAGGAAAAAACAAGTCGGGATCAACACCAAGACAATTCGCCTCATCTTGCCATGAAGTGTCTAAATCAGCTTTCGCATAAATTCCCATAATGTAATTACACCATTGTTATTAGTAAAAAAGCAATACCGCTAAGATAAAAAACAAAAAAATTGCTAAAAAAGTAGATTTGTAAGATTTTATCCCGAAGAAGTAAATGATCGACGTTGCTCAACAAAATCAACAAGCAGATAGTCCCCTAAGCTCTGATTGGTAGTAAAAAACGCTCTTCCACCATTCATCTTGGTTACGTGCTCAATAAAGCGGGTGAGATACGGAGTCGCATCTAACATGAAAACATTTATTCGAATATCGTCACGCGTACAGCGTTTAACTTCTAAAAGAGTTTTTTCGATTGTTTCCGATGAAGGCGGATAACTAAAAAAAGGAAAACCATCTTCAGTTATATGTGCTGTTGGCTCTCCGTCTGTGACCATAATTATTTGTTTAGTGCCACTCTGCTTCGCCAACATCCTTCTAGCTAGTAGTAAACCGTGTTGCATATTTGTGCCATAAACATAATCCCAGGAAACTTCTGGAAGTTTTTCTGGTCGTATCTCCCTAGCAATTTCACTAAAAGTAACTACACCTAAAAAATCTCTGGGGAATTGACCTGATATCAAAGAGTTCAAAGCCATCGCTACTTTCTTTGCAGGTAAAAAATTGTCACGCATCGGCATTGAAAGCGAAAGATCAAGCATCAAAACTGTTGAAGCTTGAACAGTTGCTTCTGTACGTTCAATTTCGAAATCCTCGGGTTTGAGATCTACAGGTGTTCCTGCACCATTCCGAACAAGTCCGTTTCTAACTGTTCTCTCTATATTCAGATTAAATGGATCCCCAAACTCGTAACTTTTAGTTGCATAGTCGCGTTCGTGACCAGCACCAGTGATTTCGGCATTGTGCCTCCCAGCACGATCTTTAGAAATCCGTCGGTAAAGATCTTCTAACGCATTCTGCCCCAGCCTTCTGATTGCTTTGGGAGTCAAACTCAGTTGACCATCTTTATTTTCAACTAAACCAGCTTCTTCTAGCATTTTGCTCATTTCAGCAAGTCGTTCAAGACTCTCTGCAGATTCATCTCCTAAAAGTTCTCGTACTTTTTCGGTATCTACCTCTGATAACGCTCCTGGTGCTGAAACATTTCGTAACATTTGATCTAATCGATCTAAATCCGCGAGATCTTCGAAAGTCTGGATTGATTCTGGGAGGTTTAAAGAATCATCTCCTTGAAATTCGACTGCTTGTTCCCATCCCATTTTCGGAAAAGCTTCTCTTAAATTCTCAGCTAATTGATCCATCTGCCAACGCAAATCCATATCTTCTAAAAGCTGTTCTGAAAGTTCTTCTAACTGTGCTCTTTGCTCAGGAGTCATAGAATTTAGAATTTGCGACATGGTGGCCATTCTCTGAGCCATAACCTCTAAAAGTTCTTCGAGACTTTTAGGATTTTCAGGGAAAAAATCACCGTAATCTTCCATAAATTTATCAAAATCTGGAGTCTCGCCTTCCTGGCGTTGATTGAGCATTTGATTCAGAGACGACAACATGTCTTTCATCCTTGACATGTCTTCTACGCTCATGCTTTTCATCTCACCAGCCATTTGATCAATTGCTTGTTGCATTAACTGTTCGCGTAAATCGTCTACAAGTTCTTCAAATCTTTGTGCTGCGACCGTTGACGTGAAATCGTAGTCGCTTAAACCTTTCACTCGACTCGCTAGGTTTTCATGTTGCAACATGTCAAGTTGATCACGTCTAACTTGTAGTGCTTTCTCGCTGATTTCTTGCTGTCTTTCATCATCTCTAAATCGATTTTCTACTGCATCGAGTGATTCTCGCTCAGTTGACATTACTTGTTCTAGCGCTTCATTAATTTCGTCGTAGATGCCACCCAAATTGTGTTGTTCAATCGTTTCTTGTCTTTTTTGGCGTAATTTCTGCAGTATCTCTCTTAAGCCTTCTAAACGTCCACCTTCAAAATCCAAACCTCTGTGCATCAACCTTCGTAAAGCTAAATTGGGGTCTCCGTTTTCAATGAGCTCATCTCCCAAAGCTTCCATTAAAGAACTGGCATCTAATTCAGATATTTGTTGAGTCCCATCCCACTTCGAGTAGGTAAAACGGCGGGCTCTAGTTGAATATTTACTATTGCTGTCCACTAAATCTCCAAGCACCACTCAACTGTCGTTTGATAAGAACTTACTCTCTTATCATTTAATCAATAGTTAGCGGACAAAGTTTAAATTTTTTTTACTAGATAAGTTCAGCTTGAATTATTTTTAAAAGATTTTTTCTTACCACTCTGCAGCTTCAGGAATGAAATGAATTGCTTGATCGATAAGCCTGACTACCATTTCGCCTAGAAATGGTGTTGTTTCTCTGGTTGTATCTTCAACTTGACGAACATAGACGCCTTCTAACATGCACGCGAGTTTGAACTTACTCATAACTACATACCAGCCAAGTGATTCTGGTTTAATTCCTGCTCGTTCCGCCCATAAAGAAACTGCTTGTGACCTAGTAGGCATGTTCTTATTTTCAAAATTTAGTGTTCCCATCAAATACCCCAAATCCATAAGAGGGTCACCTATGGTTGCATTTTCCCAATCAAGAACAGCTAACAGACGAGTCTTTTTACCTCTAGAAAAAAGCATATTGTGGAAGTTGTAATCACCATGCATTATCCCGAATATTGAGCTTTTTGGTCTGTTCTCTTCTAGCCATTTTGCAACATCCTCTATTCCAGATATATCTCTATTTTGATATGAGTCAAGTTGACCCTTCCAGCGTCCCACTTGTCTCTCTAAAAACCCTTCTGGACGCCCCAGATCAGATAATCCAGTTCTCTCATAGTCAATTGATGCCAATTCCCCTAATGCAGTAAGGAGTTGTATGGCTATGTCATGGTAAGCATCAGTGCCGCCTAATTCTTCAGGAATTGGATCAGCGGGTACTAGACCATCTACCCATTCCATTACATAGAAAAAAGAACCTGTTACTGAAATGTCAGTGCATAAGGAAATCGCTTTTGCATGGGGTACTTTCGTTCCTTCTAACGCAGATTGAAATCTGAATTCTCTTTCCATAATCCTGTTTGACCCATCGAAAGACAAGGGAACTAAAGATGGTCTGCGTAAAATCCAACGGTTATTAGAGCGTTTAACTATAAAAACTTCGTTTGATTCGCCTGCTTTTACACGCTCAAAAGAAATATCTTCACCTTGTCCGAGTTTTTGCGTGTCGAACCATTCTCTTAGTGAGTTTTCATCGATCAGTTCTGGAAATAAGTTCATTATGAACAGCACTCTAATAGGGTCTACTGTGATTCTATTTATAACCCTTGTTGACTATGAGCTTTCATGTACGTAGATTCATATTTAGGAATGTAGGAGGAAACAATGCCAATTAATCCAGATGCTTCAGGATCCATCGGAGAACCTGCAGAATTTTCATGGACATCGAAGGATAGTCTGTTGTACGCACTTGGTGTAGGAGCTGGAGTGTCTGATCCGACGGGTTTTGAACTTGAATTCACAACTGAGAACACTAATGGAATAAGTCAAGTAGCTTTTCCTACTCAAGTTGTAGTTATGGGAGGTGGAAGTACTCCTAGTTTTGGTGACTTCAATCCGGTGAACCTTCTTCACGCTGAACAGGCAATCACCTTGCATCAACCTCTTCCAGCAGTTGGGACTGCGGTATCAACTGGGAAAATTGGTCCTATTTATGACAAAGGGAAAGCTGCACTCGTTTACCTGGAAACAGACGTCGCTGACAGTGACGGAAATCCGATGTGGAGCACAAAGTCGGGTTTGTTTATCGGAGGCGAAGGAGGTTGGGGTGGAGATCGTGGTCCTGCAACTGAGTGGAACCTGCCGGATCGTGAAGCTGATCATAAGGTGTCTTATGAAACAAGAAACGATCAAGCTCTTCTTTATAGGTTAAATGGTGATCGTAATCCTTTGCATTCGGATCCTTCATTTGCTTCAGCAGCAGGGTTTAATAAACCAATACTTCATGGACTGTGCACATATGGCTTTACTGGACGTGCATTGTTACATGCCTTGTGTGACTCCGACCCTGCACGTTTCGGGAGTATGGGTGGAAGGTTCAAATCACCAGTAATGCCTGGTGAGATATTAGAAATCCACGCTTGGGAAGAATCGAATCAAGTTTTATTTCAGACGCGTGTTGGAGACAGAGTTGTTTTCGATAATGGAGTTATGACTCGAGATTAAAATTCGTGAAAAGTTTTTATTTGGGTGCGGCGTAACTTGCCCTACCAGCCGAAGCGTATTTATTTAATCGCTTCGACAAATGAAGTCCTTCGAGGATCAACTCAACAGCACTGGCTGTCATAGCCGAACCATTCGAATTGCTATCCCCCAAAACCGCTTGAACTGCTGGTTGAAGAGCAGGAACTTTAGAATTCACTACATCCTGATAATCATCTGATTGAACGTCTTCACCGGTTGAAATCCCCTCCAAACTTTCAAAAGCTTCGATTATCGGTTGGTGTAATTGAGTGGGAACAAGTTCTCTGAAAACATTTAATACGGCTTCGTTTAATAGCTGATTAACAATTTCGGAGTCACGTTCTTCGTCCAAACTTTCAATTTCTACTTTGCCTGCAGTCGCAGCAATTAATGCATTCAAATCTGAAACCCTAGGAACAGCTTCTTTTTCTTTGTTTCGTAATGCACGTCGAACAGAGTTGGCAACCATTGCTTCTTGATTAGTCACACTCATTCGAACTGACACCCCAGATCTTTGGTTTAGATGAGGACTGTTACGGGCTTCCTGTGTCAAAACTGCTATGACTCTGGTCATAAAACTTGGAATGTTTACATCTAGTTCATCTATTGATAGGACAGATGCTTCTTGTTCAATTATGTCCATTTCAATTTCCGGTTCAGTCGGATAATGAGTTCTGATCTGCGAACCAAAACGATCCTTTAAGGGAGTAATGATCCGACCCCGGTTGGTGTAATCCTCTGGGTTAGCTGATGCGAATAAAACAACATCAAGCGGAAGTCTGATTTTGTAACCCCTTATTTGAATGTCTCTTTCTTCTAAAACGTTTAAAAGTCCAACTTGGATTCTCTCTGCGAGATCTGGGAGTTCGTTGATAGCGAATAATCCTCGGTTTGTTCGAGGCACCAGTCCGTAGTGAAGAGTTAATTCATCTGAAAGGTACCTGCCTTCAGCAACTTTAATTGGATCCACTTCACCTATCAGATCAGCTATCGAAGTGTCAGGGGTTGCTAATTTTTCTCCATAACGGAGATCTCTGTGCATCCATTCGATCGGTGTGTTTTGTCCCAATTGGTTTACTAAATCTTTTGCATGCTTTGATACCGGCGAATAGGGGTCGTCGTTTATTTCTGATCCTGCGACTACTGGCATCCACTCATCTAGTAGTTCAATTAATCCTCGTATCAAACGGGTCTTAGCTTGTCCTCTTTCTCCAAGAAAAATCACATCGTGTCCCGCGAGTATGGCGTTTTCCAATTGCGGCATAACAGTCTCTTCGTAACCATGGACTCCTGAAAATAATGATTCTTTGTTTCGAATTCTGACAACCAGATTTCTTCTGAGTTCTTCTTTTACTGAAACTGATTCCCAACCACTGAATTTAAGTTCACCCAAAGTGGTTGGTCTTTGCGTATTCCTATTTCTTGAGAACAAATTACCCATGGCGGCACCCTAGCGATCCTTTTGCCTTATTTAAATGCCGGAACGAAGTGAATATAAATTTTTTGATTCAATTCCTACATTGATTTAATAACGCTGTATCAACTAAGCCCGTTTTAAAAGGAATAAAAATTTATAGTGTGACCTTTTGCATGGATACATGTACTGAGAGGTACTCTCAGGTAGCGTTTAAAGAGTGTCATTTTGCCCAGATAAACCGGTTCAGGTCGGGAGATACCATGACTCAAACAACTAGCGAACGATACCGAGTGAAACCCATTCGAGACCGTCGTCGCGAATGGCCTTTCCCTCTGAATCTTTACCAAACAGCTGTTGGTAGAAAATGGGTGATGGCTGTTACAGGAATAGGGCTTTTAGGTTTCGTTCTGATTCATATGATCGGAAATCTTCATGTATATGAAGGCCCTGCAAAAATGCACGAATATGCAGAATCTCTCAGAACTCTTGGAAGTGGGATACTTCCAAGATCACTGATTCTGTGGCTGTTGAGATTAGGCCTGATGGTTATGTTTGGACTACATCTTCATTCAGCTATCACCTTAAAAGAGATGAGTAGAAAATCTAGTCCAAATGCCTCCTTCCAGAGCGGCGAGAAAAAATATGAAGGCGGGAGAGAATACATAGCTGCAAGTTACGCAAGTCGTACGATGCGTTGGACTGGTCCGATAATCGCTTTGTTTCTTCTTTATCACCTTGCAGATCTAACTTGGGGATGGTGGCTAGGTAACGAATTTGTTCCAGGTGATCCATATCACAACCTCTATTCTTCACTTTCCAGAATCCCAGTTGCAATTTTTTATGTGATAGCAAATATGGCTTTAGCCTGGCATATCTTTCATGGAGCTTGGTCAATGTTCCAAAGCCTCGGAATAAACAATCCAAAATACAACCATTTACGTAAAGGATTTGCTGCAAGCTTTGCGGGTTTGATCCTTTTAGGAAATCTAAGTTTTCCAATAATGACACAAGCAAATCTGATCGATGAAGATGAACGCCTATGCCAAGTAAGTGACCTTGACGGCACCGACGAAATTTTGGCATGCCTTACAAAACAACTAGAGGATCACTAAATCATGGGAAGTAATAACAAAACTGTGCTTGATTCTCGAGTGCCTTCAGGTTCATTAGAAGAGAAATGGGAAAACCATAAATTCTCAATGAAATTGGTGAACCCAAATAACAAAAGAAAATTCGACGTTATTGTTGTCGGCACGGGTTTAGCTGGTGCATCTGCTGCAGCCTCTTTAGGAGAACTCGGATACAAAGTAAAAGCTTTCACATTCCATGACAGCCCTCGTCGAGCGCACAGTATCGCTGCACAGGGCGGAATTAATGCTGCTAAGAACTATAAAAATGACGGCGATTCTGTATACAGACTTTTCTACGACACAATAAAAGGCGGCGACTACCGGTCTAGAGAGGCGAACGTGCATCGTCTCGCAGAAGTCTCAACAAACATCATTGATCAAGCAACAGCTCAAGGAGTTCCTTTTGCTAGAGAGTACGGCGGCCTTTTAGATAACCGTTCTTTTGGTGGCGCTCAAGTTTCTAGAACTTTTTATGCAAGAGGTCAGACCGGACAACAACTCCTACTAGGTGCTTACTCGGCAATGATGCGCCAAGTCGCAGCTGGAAGTGTTGAATTACATACTCGTGCAGAATTACTTGATGTGGTTACTAAAGATGGACAAGCTTGCGGGATTGTTACACGTGACTTACTTTCCGGTGAAGTAATTGCTCATTCAGCACACGCTGTTGTTTTAGCAACTGGTGGTTACGGAAATGTTTATTTCCTTTCAACTAATGCAATGATGAGCAACGTTACCGCCGCATGGAGAGCTCATCGTCGTGGCGCTTTTTTTGCAAATCCTTGTTATACGCAAATACATCCAACTTGTATTCCTGCCAGTGATGATTTCCAATCAAAATTGACTTTAATGTCTGAATCGCTCCGAAATGATGGACGTATCTGGGTTCCGGAAGCATTTGACGACTCAAGACCTTCTCATGAAATCCCTGAAACCGAAAGGAACTATTATCTAGAAACTAAATATCCAGCTTTTGGTAATTTAGTACCTAGAGATGTTGCATCACGAAACGCTAAAAACGTAGTTGATCAGGGACATGGAGTTGGTCCGTTAAAAAATGGGGTTTATCTAGATTTATCTGCAGCCGTTCAAAGAGATGGCCATGATGCTATTTCCGCAAAGTACGGGAACCTATTAGACATGTACGAAAGCATTACTGGCGAAAACCCGTATGAAGTACCAATGCGTATTTATCCCGCAATCCATTACACAATGGGTGGTGTGTGGGTTGACTACAACCTGATGACAACCATCCCAGGTCTTTATGCCATAGGTGAAGCGAACTTCTCTGACCATGGTGCAAATCGTTTAGGTGCAAGTGCTCTAATGCAAGGTTTAGCCGATGGTTATTTTGTGCTTCCTTACACGATTGGTGACGGTCTAGCAGATCAACTAGGCGAACCAGCAGTTTCAACTGATGACCCAGTTTTTACAAACGCTGTAAGCGCTATCGAAGACGAAACAGCAAAATGGCTCTCAATTAATGGCACTCGTTCAGTTGATTATTTCCATAGAGAACTTGGGAGACTTGTTTGGGATCACATCGGAATGAGCAGAAATAAAGAAGGTCTTGAGAAGGCAGTCTCTGAAATTGCCGCTCTGAAAGAAGAATTTTATAGCGATGTGCGAGTTTTGGGTAGCGCAGACACATTGAATCTTTCCTTGGAAAAAGCTGGAAGAGTTTCAGATTTCTTCGAATTAGCAGAATTAATGGCACGCGATGCTCTAGAACGAGAAGAGTCTTGTGGCGGACACTTTAGAGAGGAACACCAAACTCCTGAAGGTGAAGCTCAAAGAGACGACGAGAACTTTACACATGTCGCTGCTTGGGAGTGGAACGGAAAGGGTGCTTCACAAACCAGGCATGTTGAAAAACTCGATTTCGAAAATGTGACCCTTACTCAGCGAAGTTATAAGTGAGAAAAAAATGTCAGAAGTAATTACTGTAAATTTAAAAATTTGGCGCCAAGAGGGTCCTAACAAATCTGGCCATTTCGAGGAATACGCTCAAAAAATAAGCACTGAAGCTTCCTTTCTGGAAATGATAGACCTCCTTAACGAAGATCTAAATAATCAAGGGCTCGAACCTGTAGCTATTGAAAGTGACTGCCGAGAAGGAATCTGTGGTACTTGTGGGGTGATGATAAACGGACAAGCCCACGGGCCTAGAAAAGCGACAACAACTTGCCAATTACATATGCGCGAATTTTCTAACGGTGACGAAATCGTTATTGAACCTTTTAGAGCAGTTTCTTTTCCAGTGATTCGCGATTTGGTAGTTGATAGATCTCCTTTTGATCAAATTATCGAATCAGGAGGTTACATATCTGTCAACACTGGTGCTGCTTCTGATGCAAATTTAACACAGGTCCCGAAAGAAGCCGCCGATCAAGCTTTTGACGCAGCTGCATGCATAGGGTGTGGTGCCTGTGTAGCCGCTTGCCCAAACTCGGCCGCACAATTATTCACCTCTGCCAAACTTGCACATATGGCATCTTTGCCTCAAGGCCAGCCGGAAAGATGGAAAAGAACTGAATCAATGGTTACAACCATGGAAGAGTTCTTTGGTTCATGCACAAATCATGGAGAATGCCATGAAGCATGCCCTAAAGAGATCAGTCTCGACTTTATTGCTTTTATGAATCGTGATTATATGAAAGCAAAAGTCAAAAACCGCGCTCTGTCTGGGCAACGTTAACTGAATTCCAGTTATTATCGAATGACATGATGACACTAATTATCACGCAAGGAGGTAACTAAGTAATGCTAATTATCTATTTGATATGCATAGCTCTTTGGATAAAAATGCTTTGGGACATCAGGAAAAGACCTGACCACCAAAAAACTTGGTTCTGGCCATTTTTTGTAATTGGCCTTATATGTTCAGTTATCTTCTGGCCTGGATTATTGGTACTAAGTGGGGTCTATTGGTATAAAGCCGGCAGGATCCCTCCAGTTGACGGGACAGAAAATAGTAACCCTTTTAACTGATTAACAATATAAATCTCGTTGTTATTGGTAACACTGCCACAGAACCTCTATGTACGACTAACGTAACTTTGTGCCACATCGTTATAATGTAAAAGTTCGTTTCTATGAATTAGACCCATATGGACATTTAAATCATTCTGCCTATATTCAACTATTTGAAACCGGTCGCATAGAAATGCTTGAACAGGCAGGTATCGCTTTGCATGAAATTGAAAAAAATGACTTTAGGTTTGTCGTATCGCAAATAGAGACTGCATTTCTAAAACCTGTAGAAGCAGGCTCTTTTCTCACGGTAGAAACTGAAATTCTAGAAATGCGTAGAGCCTCATCTGTATGGTGGCAGCAAATTATGAACGAAACTTATGTAGTAGCTACACAGCGTGTCAGAGTTGCTATTACTAACCGTGATGGGAAACCGATTCGCGCTCCGCAACAAATAATCGAAGCATTGACCCCTCTTTTATCGATTTTCAAAAATGATGAATAATTTTATATCAATCTTTTTTCACTTAAAAAAATTCACTTCCAACCTCCTCAGAGGAATTGCTATGGGAGTTGCTGACGTTGTGCCTGGAGTCTCTGGAGGAACGATCGCTTTGGTTCTTGGTATCTATGAACAACTTCTAGAAAGTATAAGCAACTGTGCTTTAAGTTTAGGGAAAATTCTAAAAGCTGACTTCGCAGGATTTATTCAACAACTTAAAAAAGTTAACTTCTTATTTCTGCTTCCAGTTATTGCTGGAATGCTCATAACGATTGCTTCGATTTCAGGATTTATGGTCGAGCTACTTGAAGAGCACCCTGAACCAATGTCAGGTCTGTTTTTTGGTTTAGTAGCAGCATCTGCACTCATTGCTTTTTCATTAGTCAGTTACTGGAATCTGCAAAAAAGTATCTTTACATTAACTACAGCAATTCTTTTCTTCGCTGTGTTGGGTTTACGCTCTAGTGCTTTTGAAGACCCTTCCTCATGGGTCTTCTTTCTTTCAGGATTCATTGCTATTTGTGCATGGATACTACCTGGAGTGTCCGGCGCATTCTTGCTACTCATAATGGGGAATTATGCTTCTGTACTAACTGCGATCGATAAGCAAGACTTTGAGAAACTTTCGATGCTTTCACTTGGTGCGATTATTGGGCTTACAGTTTTTTCTACTTTCTTGAAGTTTCTATTAGATAAACATAGAGACATAGTTTTGTCTTGTTTAATTGGTTTGATGCTTGGATCATCTAGGGTTCTTTGGCCTTGGCCTAATGGAGTTGGAGTGATTAACGAAGATGGGAATGAAATACTCTCAGGAACAAACGTTGACTGGCCTAATTCAAATAATTTTCTCGCCCCTCTACTTTTAGGTTTGTTAGCTTTCGGACTTGTTCTAATTATTGATTTAGTCTCTAAAAGATCCACCAAACCCAAAAATCAGTAGTTCTTAATTATCTTTGAGGTTGGTTAAACTCGATCCATGCGTGGCCCTTGCGGCCATCGTTGGTTTGTATAGAAACCAAGCCACGTGGAAAACGTGAAATGCGACCATTATCAGGATCTGTTAAAAGAACAGGCGCCCATCCAATTGGCTCAAATTCAATAATCGTTTCTCCAAGTATTACATGACCGCTAGTTGGAATTCCTTCTTGTCCTAATTGTGGGTTTGATGCAACTCTGTATTCCGCGATAAGTCCATCAGGGGAGGAATGATATCCGATACCTAAATCATGTCCTTCTACAGAAACTGCATGAAACCTTGATCCGTCATCAAAACGGCCTGAAAACCAAGTCCATCCTTTATCCCACCAATCTCTTTCTGCCCACGAGTGATCTCGTTGACCCCATCCATCTATCTGAGACTTTGTTTCACCTATTTGCACCTCGCCTGAAACTCTGCATGGGATTTCATATCGGGTAGTTACGTCATAATGAAATGCCCAAGGTTCTGAACCGTCAGATTCATTTTTATAAGAATCAGTAGCCCATCCCAGATCAATTCCGACGGGAATCTTCTTACCTCTCATATCTCCATAAGCTTCTATGGGGTCATCCAAAACAACTCCGAATGCTTCAACACCAACGCTGAAATATTCAAGCGGACTTTCAACTGCTAAATCCGCCCATAAACCTGTAGATCTAATTTCTAATCCTGGAGATTCAGGAATCGCTGCATCATGGTCAACGATAAAAACCGGCTTCTGATCTTGTCCGACGATGCAACACCAAAACCAACATTCGTTAAGGTTGGAGCACACAGCAAGTCGCACGTACCCTCCATTTTTGCCTTCATCATCAAACCAGTCCATATACCAGGATTCACTCCAAAGTCTTTCTGGTCCTTTTTCGTGACGCTTTTCATCGGCAGGTGTCGGAACACTCATTTGCTAATCTCCTCATAATAAGGGTACGGATCGTTATTGGGATCTTGTTGTGGGGGTTCAACTTCAACAGTCACGAGAGGATAAAGATCCTTTGAAATGTCACGTGGACACTCCCAGTCGATTTCTTCTTCGACTCCCGCTATCTGAGCAAATGGTCTTAAAAAAGTGAAATAAACATAAGCTCCGCACTTAATACGCTCATCTCGGCTCATTTCAACAATATTTCTATAATGGATTTTTTGGATTTGTTTTACTTTTGAAACAAAGATTTCAAATTGGTCGTCATCTATAGGTTCGAGTTGTCCATTTTTGTTAGTAAAAATCGCAAATGAATCTAAGTGATCCAAATAATCTTCTGGTGCAGTTACTGAAGTTCCGAAATCTGTAACTGTTACTTCAACTTTAGGATCTAAAACAAAAACTGCTGTCAGGTTTTCATAAAGTAGATCAGAAGCGACTTCTGACCACCAAAAATCACTTTTACCAAGTCTGTAATAGTCTCGAACAATCATTGTTCTACCGTCTTCTAATTTATACGGTCCGGTATCTCCATGTCCTACGCGAGTGTCGAAATAAAGCAAAAAGAGGTAGCTAATTAAAGTTGCATTCAATCGCCTAATTAAGACTTTCCTGTCATCGTCAACGGGACTTAACGCTTGTTGGAAGAGTTCTAATTGGGGCAGTTCCAACACATTTATCCTGTTGTCATTGTCGGCTGAATGTAAGAATTCGCCACCTCTATAAGAACGAGATACACGTCCCCAAAAATCTAAAACTGTGTGTGCATTTGAAACATCATCTAGGGATTGATCGATTAAGGACATTATGTTTCTTCCAATCAACCAAAAATTTGCTACTCCCCAAAGAAAAACTGAATTCGCTTGACAAGCTGCTCTCCTTGCTTTCTGACCAATCTCTTCCGGTTGCATCGATGCAGTTATAACTTTTACCGCTTCCGGATATCGCAAAAACGCTTCAATAGCGGAAACGGTTACATAAGAAGTAACTGGAATTAGTTGAGATGAATAGCCGGTTCTTTCAGCCATAAGGTGAGCTGAGATTGGATTTATTGATCTTATATAACTGTTTACTTCTGTAGTTTTATTCATGTCAATCAGCTAAAAAAATTGAGCCGGTAGTTTCAGTACCATCGAGAATTATTTCAGTCCCGTTTTCAGGTTCATAAGAAAACTCAGCTGCTATCAAACCTGGAATTTGAAATTCTCGACTAACTATCCCAATATGACTTCTGATGGTACCTCCTGTGCAAATTACTCCAGATAAGTCATCAAAAATCGGAGATAAGAAAGTAGCACCTGCATCTCTGATTACTGCAATGACCCCGTCGATTTCTGTATCCATTAAGTCAAGAACGTCTTCTGGTCCCTCTAGGCGTTTCCAAAATCCTTTAACAGGTTTGTAATCATAGGTTTTTTGTCCGGTTCCAATCTTTTCCATTTTTTAACAGTACTAGGAAGATCTAAGGAGGTCTGTTACGGAGTAAGCGTAAGATTGAATAGTGGAAAAAATCGCGTACCTATCAAATGAATGGGTAGAAGAATTAAATAATCTTGCCCAATCTCATAAAGGTTTAAAAAAAGCTACAACTGGCATTGAACTTGTTGTCGAGTACAGAGTTGTCGACGAGGAAACTATTGTCTGGCAGATCAATATCGACAAGGATGGAATCAAAATTTCCGTTGGCTGCGACCATAAGCCCGATGTTTGGTTTGAAACCGACCAATCTGCAGCTGTTTCTTTATTTGAAGGAGTATTAAATCCTTTAACCGCAGTAATCGAGGGAACAATGGAAATAGGTGGTGATCCAAGAAAGCTTCTTGAAGCATCAAGAATGTTCGAACAGTTCGAAGATGTGTTTGAAACAATCCGCAATAGAACAGTTACCAATATCCAATAAACGCCTGTAGCTTTTACCTATGGGTGAATTATTAGAAATTTGGTTGAAAAAAAACCATGGTGAGTCAACAATCCCACTTGCAGAAGCAGAAGTGATAGCAGGTGAAGGGCTCGAAGGTTCCATAAAAGAGCCTCATGGGGACCGTCAAGTAACTGTCCTTTCAAGAGAAAGCTGGGAAGCAGCAACTGACAGTATCGGTAAATCTATCGACCCGAAAGAACGGAGGGCTAATTTCTTCGTAAATGGAGTGAAACTTGAAGAAAGTATCGGAAAGATTCTTCAGATCGGTGAACTGAGAATTGAAGTAACAGGTGAGACGGTTCCATGCAAACTAATGGACGAGGTATCTGAAGGACTCCGAGATGCTATGAAATCAGAATGGCGCGGCGGTGTTACAGGAGTCGTAATAAACAATTGCTCAGTTAAAAGGGGTGACTCTGTTAACTGGTTGTAGAAACTGGTTTTTAAATTAGTTTCAAGTCAGAGACAGTGTTTCGCTCTTCAGACAATTCTTTTACCGAAGCGTTGATTTTCATTTTTGAGAAGTCATTTATTTCAAGATCTGTAACAATTTCCCAATCACCATTCGAACATGTGATAGGGAAAGATGAAATTAAACCTTCTTCGACTCCATAACTGCCATCAGAACATACAGCCATAGACACCCAGTCATTTTCAGGGGTCGCATGAATCCAGTTTCGAACATGATCAATCGCAGCATTTGCAGCTGAAGCTGCACTTGAGGCACCCCGCGCTTCAATTATGGCTGCTCCTCTTTGTTGGACTGAAGGAATAAAAATGTTTTCTAACCAATCCTGATCGTCTATAACATCAGCAGCAGATTTGTCAGAAATTTTACAATTGAATAAATCTGGATACTGGGTTGCGGAATGGTTTCCCCAAATGGTCATTTTAGTTATTTCTGTTGTTGAAATTTCTAACTTTTGAGCAACTTGTGTAATCGCCCTGTTGTGATCTAAACGGGTCATAGCTGAAAATCTTTGCTTGGGTATATCAGGCGCGTTGTTCATCGCTATGAGGCAATTAGTGTTCGCTGGGTTACCTACCACTAGTACACGTAAATCTTCTGCGGCTTTTGCGTTTAATGCCTCCCCTTGGCCAGTAAAAATTTCACCGTTTGCTTCCAAAAGGTCCTTGCGTTCCATGCCTTTACTTCTAGGCCTAGATCCAACCAATAAAGCAATATTGGCACCATCAAAAGCTTTATCTGCTTTATCTGCAAGTTCTATTTCTTTCAATAATGGGAAAGCGCAATCATCAAGTTCCATAGCAACACCCTCTAGTGCACCCATGGCAGGTGGGATCTCTAACAGTTGGAGAATTACAGGTTGATTTGAGCCACAAAGTTGGCCACTAGCTATGCGAAAAACAAGGCTGTAGCCTATTTGGCCTGCAGCTCCTGTTACAGCTATTCGAATTGGATTATGGTTCAAGATCTACTCCATTTAATAATTTTTACTTTCACCTGAGAATACTTTCTAAATTCTGAATTTGGCGTGAAAAACCATAATCAAATCGATTTGTTACTTTTTTCACACTTCTCTTGTATTGCCAATCCACGATTCATAAAGCTTCGAATAGATTCCTTCTAAGTTTACCAAGTGGGAATGTTCTCCTTTTTCAACTATCTTGCCTTTGTCGAAAACCAAAATTAAATCTGCTCGTTCAGCAGTTGATATTCGATGAGCGACACTGACCGTGGTGCGACCTTGTGCTAATCGTTCTAATGTGACCTCTAACATTTGCTCGGTTTCGGGGTCAATTGCGGAAGTAGCTTCATCTAAAATCAATAAACCTGGGTCCGCTACTTGCGCTCTAGCTAGTGCTACCAGTTGTCTTTCTCCTACTGAAAGAGATTCGCCTCTTTCTCCGACACGTGTTTCTAATCCTTCAGGTAGTTGTTCTATCCACGGTCGTAGTCCTAGATCATTAATGACTTCTTCAGCTTCACTTCTTTGAGCATCGTTTCGACCATAACGAACATTTTCAATCACGCTGGTATCAAATAAGAAGCCATCTTGTGGAACCATTCTTATACTTCTATGCCTGTAATCGGGATCTACTTCTCTAAGATCTTGCCCGTTAACAAGTATTCGTCCATTTGTTGGGTCAGCTAGTCGAGTGAGTAGTTTAGCAAAAGTTGTCTTTCCTGAACCCGTTTCACCAACGACAGCAACTGAGATTCCAGCAGGTATGTAAATGTCTACGTTATCGAGCACCACACCTCCGGTTCGATATCTAAAATCAACCTCTTCGACTTTTACATCAAGTGGACTGTCAGGCAAAGTCAAACCTTGGTGAGGTTCTTTGACTTCAATTTCTTTATCTAAAACTTCTAGGACTTTCCACCATCCTGCGAGTGCTGTCTGAGTTTGATTAAGAACTTCTCCTAATTCAGATATAGGCATTACTAAAAGATTGGACAAAAATACAAAAGCAATCAATTCACCTGAAGAGACCCCCCAATCTGGACCCCAGTAAACACCTGCACCAACAACTGCTGCAATGGCAGCAACCCCAATAATGTCGGTGACTGGTAAGACAAATGAAAAATATTTTTGAGCAACCATCTGCTCTTTGTATTGATCGTTAATAGCATGATGCAGTTTTGATCTGGTTTTTCGACGGTATCCATAAGATCTAACAACATCGACCCCTTGAATCGACTCTGAAACTACTGAAAGTGTGTCTGATACTCGACTTCGAACACGGTCATGGGCTCGTAATTGTCTTCGTTGCATCCATCTGAGAATAGGAAACAGAGGTGCATGAACTAATAGGGTAACTATTGAAAGGTGCCAAGAATAAATGACCATAATTGTTAAAACTGCGATTATTTGTATGGAGTTGATTATCCAAGCTATTGCGCCCCATTGCGCAAATTGTGTAAGAGTCTCTACATCACTTGTTACTCTTGCGGTGTAAGCACCCTTTCTGGCTTCTACGTGATCAGCAATGCTTAATTTATGTAGATGCTCAAATGTACGTATCCTTAAACCCATTAAAACGTTTTCTGCTGTTTTAGCTAAGCGGTAGTAGGTTGCTTTGCCGAGAGCCATCGATGCAATTGAAAGAAACATCGCAACTAAGGAAAAAAATAGAACTGAATTCACATTTACACCACTGGTTGTAATACCTCTATCAAGTACCTCTTTAATTGTTAGTGGTACCAATAATTTTCCGCCTGCTACTGCTAGTGCCATCAAAGCTGTTAATGAAACACCCGCTTTTAATTCCGGGGAAGCCTTCAAGCCTTTCTTCAGAACATTTAGAGCACCTACCTCTTCGATTCCTTCTAAATCTTGTGTCTCAGTTTCAAATTCTTTTCCTACAGCATCATGCCCGTCTAAAAATGTCATAGTGATACATCCTCATATGCGCTCACAAGATTGGCATAATTGTCAATTTGTAATAATTCATCGTGAGAACCAGAAGCAAAAACTCTTCCATCATGAATAAAAATCACTCTTTCTGCCAGTCGAATTGTTGCTAAACGGTGAGCAATCACAAGTAAAGAACAATTAGTTTCTGTTTTTAGATTTTGTAAAATTTCTGCTTCAACTTTGGGATCCACTGCAGAAGTGGAATCATCTAAAACCAATACAGAAGGTTTTCTCAACAGAGCACGCGCTATAGCTATACGTTGACGTTGGCCACCTGAGAGTGTTACACCACGTTCTCCGACTGTCGTGTCAATACCTTGAGGTAATTCGGAAACAAAATCATGAGCCGATGCAACTTGTAGCGCTGAATAAATATCTGAGTCTGAAACGTTTCCGTCTAATGTCAAATTTTCACGAAGAGTCGAAGCGAAAAGAAATGTCTCTTGGAAAACAGTGGCAATGTGATCAGAAACGAAATCCGGGCCTAGTTCACCAACATTTGCATTCCCTAAAGTTATATTTCCCGATGTCGGTTCGATCAAACCGGACATGAGCATTACAAGCGTACTCTTCCCAGAACCTGTAGATCCTACGAGAGCTACAGACTCTCCTTCTGTGATCTTTTCTGAGAAGTCCTCTAAAACAATTTGTCTAATATGATCTTCATTTTCATTAGGATACGAAAAACCAACTTTGTCAAAAATTATGTCTACTGGTTTTTCGACTTTGCCTTCTTCAGAGTATTGGACTTTCTCGATCGAAAAAATTTCATCTATGCGATCCATCGCAACTACTGATCGAGGCATTTCTTGAAACATGAAGCCAAGTATTTGAACTGGAAGCGTAAGAATCATAAACAAAGCCATTGATTGAACTGTGTCACCAACAGTCACTGAACCGTTATCAACTAATAAAGCTCCGATCATAAGTAAAATCAGAATTCCGAAATTTGGAAGATGATATAAGAGCGGAGAAAAAACTGATCTCTGCCATCCAATTTTTAACCGCTCTTCACGTAAGCGTTGTGAACTTTCAGTTAATCGATCCAACTCTTGCTTTTGTCGCCCAATTGTCTTAACAACCATTATCCCATCGAGACTTTCATGTGCTATTTCTGATAGTTCTCCTATAAGCGCTTGGGCTTTTTTTGCGGGACTTTCAACTGCACGAACAAAAAACCTTTGCAACACTGCAAGTACAGGAAAAAGTAACAATGCAACAACAAAAAACAAAGGATGGATTATCAAAAGACTTATCAACGAAACCAAAATAAGCGAAATTACAGATACTGAAAAAGCTAAAGGCATTAATACCGAGGTGGCTGTTTCTACATCAGTATCCACTCTCGCTAAGAGTTCACCCGTGGATCTCGACCAGTAATGAGCTCTTGGAGCGTCCAATAGGTTATCTATTATCCCCAACCTCCAAGTTTGTTTAGTTTTCTCTACTGCTGTGAAGTTAAAAAACCGTCTCAGCATTACTGAAAAGCCTCTTATAAGACCAACAATCACTATTGCAATGAACCCACCGAGAATGGTTCGTCCTTCTACTCCATCACCATCTAAACCTGGGATGATCACCTGATCAGTTACACGACCTAAAACAATTGTGAAACCTACAACAACTAAAGAGAAAATATTTCCTGCTGAAATTCCTATGATGTGTGGTAGCGGGTGCGCTCTAATAGATCGAAAAACCAATCTAAACCAACGTTTTGCAACCCCATTTTCGTTGGAACCTTCTCCAACTTTTATGGTTGTACGTTCTGATTTAGAATCGATCGACAATTGCTTGTGCGAATTCTGAACACTTAACTTCGGTTGCACCTTCCATTTGACGTGCAAAATCATAAGTCACAACTTTGTCAGCAATTGTTGCTTCAAGAGCCTTAACTATGTCATCTGCTACGTCTCTCCAACCGAGGTGTTCGAACATTAAAACTCCCGAAAGAAGAACAGAAGACGGATTGACTTTGTCCTGACCAGCATATTTTGGAGCTGTTCCATGAGTTGCTTCAAAAATTCCATGACCTGTTACATAATTTGCATTAGCTCCAGGAGCTATACCAATCCCACCTACCTGCGCTGCTAAGGCATCGGATAAATAATCACCATTGAGATTCATTGTAGCTATCACATCAAATTCATCAGGACGTGTTAGTACTTGTTGTAAAGCAATGTCTGCGATTGCATCTTGAACAAGAATTTTGTCTCCAGAATCCCCACCGCAATCTTCCCAAGCAACTGCTTGATCACTAAATTCTTCTTTAACAAGTTCATAACCCCATTTTTGAAAAGCACCTTCTGTGAATTTCATAATGTTTCCTTTATGAACCCAATGAATTCTATTTCGACCTCTATCAACCGCGTACTGAAGTGCTGCTCTTTGAAGCCGTTGAGAACCTGTCTTAGATACAGGTTTTATCCCGATTCCGGAATCTTCTCTAATTTCCCAACCGAAATTTTCAGACAATAATTCTCTTAGCCTTTTAGCTTCTGGAGAGAAGGCTTCAACTTCAAGACCTGCATAAATATCTTCTGTGTTTTCTCTGAAAATAACCATGTCTACCAAATGAGGTGCTTTAACCGGTGAGGGCACTCCTGGGAACCATCGCACTGGTCTTAAACAAACGTACAAGTCAAGAATTTGTCGTAAAGCTACGTTTAAACTTCTAAAGCCACCTCCTATAGGAGTGGTTAATGGTCCTTTTATTCCAATTAAATATTCATCAAATACATCAATCGTTTCTTGGGGAAGCCACTCGCCTGTTTCGTCATAAGCTTTTTGCCCAGCAAGAACTTCCATCCATTCGATTTTTCGTCCGTGTCTCGCAGCTGCTGCATCCAATACATGTCTTGCAGCCGGCCAAATATCGACTCCGGTTCCATCACCTTCGATAAAAGGAATAATTGGTTCATCAGGTACTTCTAGGGTTCCATTTGAACCCATCTTTATTTTTTCAGCCATACCTTGACCTTATCGAGACCAAAGCCTTCTTTTGAATCTAAAGAGTTGGAATTAAAAAAAATTAGAGAATTTTTCTTTCTGCTGCTTCTACTGTGTTACGAAGCAACATGGCAACTGTGGTTGGCCCCACACCGCCAAGTCGTGGGGTTATCCAAGATGCTATTTCTCCAACAGATTCATCTACATCAGGAAGCAATTTTTTACCTTCCCATGAGATTCCTCCACTGATAACAACAGAACCAGGTCGAACCATTTCAGAAGTAACGAAAGAAGGGATTCCTACTGCCGCAATAACAATATCTGCTTTACTTGTAATTTCTGAAAGATTAGGAACTGCTGAATGGACAACGGTTACTGCAGCGTTAGCTCCTTCTTCTTTTGAAGACATTAATAAAGCCATTGGGCGACCAAGCGTAGGTCCTCTTCCAATTACTACTACATGTTTTCCAGCCGTCTCAATCCCGTAATGAACAAGTATTGCCTGTATACCGGCTGGCGTACATGGAACCGGGCCTTCTTCTTGAAGTACTAATTTTCCTAAGTTCACCGGGTGAAGCCCGTCAGCATCCTTCTCAGGATTCATTTGTGATAAAGCAGTATTGAAATTAAATCCATCTGCAACCGGATGTTGAATGATGTAAGCGTGGACTTCTGGGTCTTTATTGAAATTTTCTACAGCTTCAAGCAGAGCAGTCGGAGGAGCATCACTTGAAATCTCTATGTGTTGTGATGTGAGACCGACCTCTTCGCAGGTTTCGTGTTTCTTCCTTACATAACCTGCACTTGCAGAATCTTCACCAACGAGTATTGTTCCCAATCCAGGTTTAATTCCTTTTTCTATGAGTAAACGAGTACGTATTTTTACGTCATCTAAGACTGAATCCGCAACCGGTGCTCCTGCTAATAACTGTGCTGCCATTTGGTGAACGATACCTGATTAAAAGCAACCCTCCTAGTGCCGGAAATGACGAATACCAGTAAATACCATTGTGAGGTTTGCTTCATTTGCTGCCTCTATTACCTCGTCATCTCTTACTGACCCACCTGGTTGTATAACTGCACTAGCTAAAGCATCAATCGCCGCATCTAAACCATCTCTAAAAGGGAAAAAAGCATCACTAGCGC